>ENA-OQCX01000587-OQCX01000587.1-human-gut-metagenome-genome-assembly--contig:-NODE-587-length-18667-cov-2.161057_pt1 | contig 18667 bp, 25 predicted proteins | sample MGYA00242762_ERZ504587 | MGnify/ENA primary metagenome ERZ504587 (study PRJEB26092, sample SAMD00036337) | human gut metagenome | host: Homo sapiens | study: EMG produced TPA metagenomics assembly of... | reverse complement strand
AAAACACCCGGAGGAAAATTATTATGAAAATGAAGAAAACTTCTCTCAATACGACCAAGGTGACTGACCGCAAAATCAAGCGCCTTTATCTTGTGGCGGCGACGGTGGTTGCCGCTGCTTTTGTTATGGCCATGCCTGCCTTTGCAGATGATCCGCTGACGACCATCAACAATCTGAGTGACTTTGTGTTCAGCGCCATCAAAGCCATCGGCGCGATCCTGCTGGGGTTCGGCATCGTGCAAATCGGCCTTGCTCTCAAAGGCCACGATGCCAGCCAGCGGGCGCAAGGTTTTATGACGTTTTTTGGCGGCGTTGTTATCTACTTTGCAAAGGATATTTTGGATATGATTCTATAAGCGATGCCGTCTCGTTGACTTTTATGCTAAATAAGCGTATAATGTTTAGCGTAAGTAATTCGAGAGAAGGTGTGTGCTATGGATTCTACAACGAAGATTATAGAGTTGGCTTCCCAAAATAATGGCATCGTAACTGCTGCTATGATTTCTTCTGCCGGAATATCACGCGGAAGCTTGAAATATTTGGCCGATACAGGCCGATTAGATCAGGTCTCCCGTGGGGTATATACCCTGCCGGAAGTTTGGGAGGATGAATTTGTATCCATTCAAGAGCGATATAAGCGTGGTGTATTTGCATTGGATACCGCACTGTTTCTGCATGATTTGACTGACAGGACACCACACAAGTTTCACATGGCATTTCCCTATGGATATAATACATCCAGTCCAAAAGCAGCGGGAATTTTATGCTCTTGCAAGAAAGAGCCTTATTACAGTCTTGGAATCGCGCTGGTTGACACCCCTGCCGGAAATACAGTCCGGACCTACAATGCAGAAAAAACCCTATGTGAAATTCTAAAGCCCATCAGCCACACGGATATTCAGATCATTACAGATGCATTCAAGCGGTACGCTGGCCGTAAAGATAAGAACATTCCTTTGCTTTCGGAATATGCTCATCAACTACGCGTAGAAAAACGGCTGCGTCCTTATTTGGAGGTACTATTATGAAAAACGCTATGCAGCTGAAAGCGATTATGAAAAAGCTGGCGAAAGAAAACCAGATTTCCGCACAGCTTGTTCTGCAAAATTATATGCTGGAACGATTCTTGGAGCGGGTATCATTATCCCCGTATCGGGATAATTACATTATCAAAGGTGGCTTTTTAATTTCCTCTATGGTGGGGCTGAACTCCAGAGCGACAATGGATATGGATGCAACCATAAAGGGTTATCCAGTTACGCAGGATGCCGTCCAAAAAATGATAGAGCAGATTCTCACCGTTCCTGTTGACGATGACATCACATTTACATTCAAAAGCATTGGTGAAATCCGGGAGGGTGATGAATATACTGGATACCGCGTAGCTTTGACAGCCGATTTTCCGCCTATGGCAGTTCCCTTAAAGCTGGACATCACTACTGGCGATAAAATCACACCACGCGAAATTCAATATGACTACAAGTTGATGCTGGAAGATCGTCATATTCAAGTTATGGCATACAATTTGGCCACCATTCTGGCGGAAAAGCTGGAGACTGTAATATCTCGCAGTGACCAGAATACCCGGCCAAGAGATTATTATGATGTCTATATCCTTACCAAACTGCAAGCAGAAAATATAGACTTCCCGCTTTAGGGGCGGCACTGATGCTACGGCCAGTAAGCGAGGCTCTGATTCGATTTTGCAAGATTATAGAGCAATTGTGGAAGCGGTGCGAAACAGCGAGATTATGCGTAGGCAATGGGATAATTACCGAAAAGATTTCGACTACGCTTCCACTATCAGCTTTGATGAAGTGTGTGATGCAGTTGCTTCTACAATGGACACCCTAATAACAAACAATTTTTTTAATTAAGCTATGCAGTCGGCAGACTTTCTGTCGGCTGTTTTCTTTTATCTGAAAGAGGGTGAAAACTTGAATCAAAACTGGATCGTTGAGAATCTGAACAACGCATTTTCCACATGGAATGGAAAGCTGGGCGAGTTATGGGGGCTGGTGACAACCGGCCCCCAAACTTTTAAGGGCGGCGCAGTGTGGAGCGTGATGCAGACACTGCACAATGGTATGGTTGGCATTGGCTATGCACTGGTCGTGCTGTTCTTTGCTATATCGCTATGCAAAAACACAATGAATTTTCACGAGTTAAAACGCCCCGAAGCTGCGATCCATTACTTGATCCGCTTTGTGGCGGCAAAAGCACTTGTAGGCTATGGCATGGACATTATGCTGAATGTGTTTTCCATCTGTAACGGCATCGTCACAGATATGGCCGACAGCATGGGCGGTATCTCAGAAGCTATGGTGTCGCTGCCCGCAGAAATGCAGACCGCTATCGAAAATGTGGGATTTCTCGCCAGCATACCGCTATGGCTCGTAACGATTCTCGGCAGCTTGTTCATTACGGTGCTTTCCTTTGTAATGATTCTTACCGTGTATGGTCGCTTCTTCCGTTTGTATATGTACACAGCGCTGGCTCCGCTGCCGCTGGCGGCTTTTGCGGGGGAAAGCACACAATCCGTGGGCATATCGTTTTTGAAAAGTTATGTCGGCGTGTGCTTAGAGGGTGCGGTCATTGTACTGGCCTGCGTGATTTACTCAGCATTTGTCGGTACGCCGACTGTGACAGGCGGAGAGGCAACCACTATTGTGTGGAGTTATCTTGCGGAAACAGTTTTCAATATGCTCGTATTGGTTGGCCTTATCAAAGGCTCTGACCGAATTATCCATGAAATGATGGGGTTGTAATATGCAAATTCCGATAAATAAAGAAATCCGCCATTACCAAGAGGAAATCTTTTTGGGGCTGAATCTGCGGCAGATGATTTGCTCTGGCGCGGCCATTGCCGTGGCAGTTGCGGTCTATTTGGGGCTGACCCCGCTGTTGGGTCATGAAACGGCGGCTGGGTCTGCATTGTGGCCGCTGCGCCGATTGCAGCAGCAGGATTTTTTACTTATGACTGTCTGACCTTTGAAAAATTCCTGCTTGTTGTAATAGACAGCACAATTATCCGTAACGACTGGCGGTTGTGGAAAACCGAAAACAAATATTGCAAAAAGAAAAAAGGTGATAAACATTGAGATTAAGTGAGTACGCATCTACGCGAAAAAACGCGCGGCAGCCATAAAATGCCGCGTTCGGTGCAGCAGAGCATCCCCATCGACAGAATCTATGCAGACGGTGTTTGGCAATCGGAAAATGTGTTCAGCTTGATGTGGCAAATCAGCGACATCAACTACGCCATGCAGAGTGACGCGGCCAAGCAGAATATTCTAATGCAGCTTGGCACGGTCTACGCGGGCATCCCCGCTGACTGCTGGATGCAAGTCTGCATCGTCAGCCAGCGCATGGATGAAAAAGCCTTTGCCCGTGATGTGCTGTACCACCGCGAGAACGACGCTTTGATGCCCTCCGCGCCGAACGCAACCGCCAAATCAAGGCCAACGCCCGCGAAAATGGAAATGTGGTGCAGCATAAGTACATCATCGTGTCCACGAACAAACCCGGCGTAAAAGAGGCCCGCGAACGCTTTGTACAGGTGCAGGGGCATTTGCTGTCTGCATTTTCCGCCTTGGAATGTGCCGTCACGCCGCTGGACAACCGCGCACGGCTGGAGGTACTGCACAAGTTTTTCCGCATTTCCGAGGAGGGTCGTTTTAACTTCGACTTTGATAATTGTGCCAAACTGGGGCAGGACTTCCGCGATTCTATCGCCCCGGACTGCATCCGCTTTTGTAAAAAGCATATTGAAATCGAGGATTTTTATGCCAAGTGCATGACGATCAGTGAGTACCCGCAGCAGCTTGATGATAAGTTTATCTCCGCACTGCTCCAGCAAGTGCCGTATATTGTTCTATCCATTGACATTGAACCGGTGGAAACCGAGGATGCTTTCAAGGAAATTGACAATGCGCAGATGAAAACCGATGCCGAGAAAGTCCGTTTCAATAAGAAATCCGTGGAAAATCTCGACTTTACATCTTCCGTGCCGCAGCGGACGCAGGAGCAGGACCGCATCATTGCCAACATCCGCAAAGAAATGACGGAGAACGACCAGCAGATGTTTTTGAGCCTGCTCACCGTCACTTACTTTGCTGACACACTGGAAGATCTCGCGCTGGAAACCGATGCACTGAAAACCACGGCGGCAAACTATAACTGCCGATTCACCGAGTTGTATTTTCAGCAGGAACGCGCCTTTAACACGGCCATCCTTACGGCTTGCGCCGCATCGAGAGTGTGCGCACGATGCTGACGAAATCGCTGACAGCACTTGTACCGTTCAATACGCAAGAAATTCTCACTCCGGGCGGCATCTGCTATGGCCGAAACGCGGTCACAGGTAATCTTATCATCGGGCTGCGCACAACTCTCGTCAACGGCAATGCAATGGTTGTGGCGACATCCGGCGGCGGTAAGTCTATGTTCGTCAAACTGGAAATCCTTATGCTGTATCTGCGTTTTACCAAGCCCGGTTTTATATCGTAGACCCCGAAAATGAATATGCGCCGCTTGTGCAGGAGTTGGGCGGCGAGGTAGTCAATATCTCGGTGGATAGCAGCACCTATTTCAATCCACTGGACTTTAAGCCAGACAAATCCACGGACATCCCGCCCTATGTGGCAAAAGCAGAGTTTGTGTTGAGCCTGTGCGAACAGATTATGAAAAAAGAAAATGTTCTGCCCGGAGATAGAAGTCTGATTGACCGCGCATTGAGGAGCATTTACAAACCGCTTATCGAATCTAAATACACAGCGCCTTGCCCGACCATCAAGGATTTGTGGGCGGCGCTGAACAGTCAGGGCGACAACCGTTCCAAAGAATTGGCACTTGCACTGGAAATTTTCGCAACCGGCAGTATGCAGGTGTTCGCCCAGCCTACAAATGTGGATATGAGCAACCGCCTGATCTGCTTCAACATCCAGAGCTTGGGGGAACAGCTAAAGCCAGTTGCCATGCTGTCCATGCTGGAGTACATCAATACCGCCGTGATGAGCAACGAACGCAATGACCCAAAAGCAGCCACATGGGTGTACTTTGACGAAATCTATCTGCTACTGCGCGATTCTTTGAGCGCCAATTTCCTGTACACAAGCTGGAAACGTTTTAGGAAGTACAACGCCTACGCCACCGGCATCACGCAGAATGTGCAAGACTGCCTAACCAATGACACAGCCTATGCAATGCTGGCAAACTCCGAATTTGTAGTTATGCTGCGTCAGACCAAGGACATTGACAGCGTAGTAGAACTGTACGGCTTGTCCGAGCCGCAGCGGAAATATTTGCTGTTGGCCCAACCCGGTGAGGGAATTATCAAGATGGGCAACAGCCTTATCCCATTCAATAACCCTCAACCGAAAGACACCAAAACATACAAATTACTCACGACCAAACCCGGTGAAATGGAGTGAATCCTATGAGTGAAAATGAAATCCGCGTGCTGTATGTGCAGCCCGGTAAATACCCGGAGGAACGCACGATTCCCAACACATTAAGGGCATTGCAGGAGCTTGTCGGCGGTGATATTGAATGTTGCCGTCCGTGGAGAGATAGCGTTTGCGTTATCTGCAACGACTCCGGGAAGATTGACGGTTTGCCGCCTAACCGGCTTTACGGACATACAGATTTTCTTGCAGGTTCTTTTGTGGTCTGCGGCAATGGCGGAGAAGACTTTATCAGTTTGACTGATAGACAGGTTTTCTTATATGAAAGGCTGTATCATAACCCTGTTGTCTTTCTCCCCACGCCGCACGGCCTGTTGCCGATGAAATGCACTCCTGAACAGTACGAGCAATTCCAGCGCGATGGCAATAAGCTGAAAATCAAACCCATCGACCACGGAGATCGCTAAGAGCATGATTTTACACAAACAAAAGGCGGGGTGTCGCCCGCCTTAGAATCTCAAAAATATAACCTCATATATAAAGAAAGAAGGAGGACACCACCATGACCGAACCTAAGTTTATGACCCCTGCCCACCGTAGGGCATACTTAACCCACCTCAACCGCTGCAAGGCAATGGACAGCTACCACCGCGCACTGATTTACACCCTGACTGCCGTACCCGCACTCCGCAACAACATTGAAAGTTGCTTCGACTTTGAAAAAGATGAAATCAAGTCGGAATCACTGGCCGCCGGTTGGCAGACCGGCGGCACAGTCAAGCTGACCCGTTTTGCCTATAACCTTTGGAATGGGTACTCTGACAAATCCTGCACACCCTATGACCTGTTCGACTGTTCCTTTGCGCCGTATATGTACGAGGCCGTAAAACTGCGCTACCCGGAATATACGCGCCAGTTGGACGATATGGTAATTGACGATGTCCGGAATTAAAGCAAAGCGCAAGCAGCTTGTGCGCAAAACACTTATGCGGGCCAAGGCGCAGGGCGAACGCGCCGCCGAGCAGCGGCAGGAATTACCCGAAGAATACGCACAAACCGAGGTGCAGCAGGGCATTTCCGATGTGGCTGCCCGTACAGGCAACACCGCCAAAAGCACCACCCGCATCAGCTACCGCAAGTTTCGTGCAATGCAGGAGAAGCGGAAAAATCTCACCTTGCAGGGCAGCGCCCAATCTGCATCAAAACCGACTGAAAAAGAGAAAGTCACTGTTCCCACGCAGACCGAGCGCAGGGAAATGTTCAAAAAGAAGCGCTTCCGGCAAAAGGCCATCTCAGCCAAAACACCAGCGCCGCAAGCCCCGGTGCCGTCATCGGCCACACCGGCACCGCCGCCTTACCAAGCCCAAATGCAGCAGCACTTAAAGCGGCAAGCACCTGACCCGCGAGGCTGTGCGCCGCTATCTGCAAAAGCAGACGGCAACCACAGCCGGCGGGCAATACCGCTCCCATCGTTACCCACGCACCAAGCTGCCCACAATCAGCAGTAACAAGCCACGGTTGAAGCAATCAGCCGTGGCGTTCATTATATCGCAGCCAAAATCAAAGCCCTGCTCTCCCAACTGTGCGGCACGCCGCGCAATCGCTGTTGGCGCTGCTTGGTGCGGGCGGCGTGGTGCTGTTGCTGGCGATGGTCATAGGCGCGGCTGCGGCGGTGATCGGCTCCCCGATGGCATCTTGTTTGCCGATGAATCCGGCGACCCGAACAGCATCCCTATTGCCGAAATCGTAGCCGACACCAACGCCGACTTCGGCGCGGCCATCAATGACATCGTATCCGCCCACCCGGAGTGCAGCGAAACCACCATCACATACGACTACGAGGACGGTCATACATGGGCAAGCTACTGGCCGGAGGTGCTGGCTATCTTTGCAGTACATACCAACCTCAACTCTGATAGCGACGTTGTCGTTATCAATGCCGCCCAAATGCAGCGCATCCAAGACACCTTTGGCTATGCACGAGATCACCTACGAGGTCGAAGAAGTAGACACCACTCCCGAACCCACCGAGGACGACCCCGACCCGGAGCAGCAGACCGACTATATTTTGCACATCACCGTCAGCAGCAAAACTGTGGATGAACTGGCCGAGTTGTACAATTTCACCCAAGACCAAAAAGACATTTTGCACCAGCTGCTATCCGAGGAAATGCGCCCCAGCCTGCTTGCTCTGTGCGGCGGGATTGCTGTTGCCGATGGCGAGTTGTGCTGGCCGCTGCGGGGCACACTTATATATCCTGCCACTTCGGGGAAGTGGACGCCTTCGGCAATGCCGGGCATCGCGGTACGGACATTCCCGCGCCGGAGAGCACACCCATCCTCGCCGCCCACAGCGGCACTGTGCTGGTCAGCGGCTGGAATGACAGCTATGGCAATCAGGTGTTGCTGGATAACGGCGCGGGTTTGTCCACGCGGTATGCCATATGACGCAAACTGCCGTTACCGCAGGGGAAGCGGTAACGCAGGGCAGGTGATTGGGTATGTGGGCAGCACCGGCGACAGCACCGGCAACCACCTGCATTTTGAAGTGATGCAAAACGGCGTGAGAATGAACCTTTAGAGTTAGTGTTCGCGCAGTAATCTGCAACATGATTTTGGGGTTATTTAATAAGATACCCATATTAAGCGCTATATCGACCAGGGTATTCCTCCGATTTGTCACTGCTTACCCGTTAGCTTGAGCCAGCACTGGGTCGTTCCATTCAAATATACTAACGGTTCTGGCTGGGATAGCAATAGAGACAGGTTCTCAAACCAATGCCATAGGACCGACACAAATTGGCAAGTCAACGCAACAAAGCGCGCTTGTCTATCGGGTCGAGGATATTGCCCAAATGCTGTCCATCAGCCTGCGGGCAGCTTATACACTGTGCAACACAACAACGGATTTCCGTGTGCTGCATATAGGCACTTCGATCCGAGTCAGCAAGGCCAGCTTTGACGCATGGCTTGCCCGCATTGAGGAGGCTTAATTATGGCATACATCAACAAACGCGGCGACGGCTAACACTCGATTTGAAGCCAGGCAGCGGCAGTTCTAATTTGCAGACCTCTGCAAAGATTCAACGCATCAAGATTTGCACCCGCCCACTCCGTAGGTTTCGACCAAGGCGTTGATCAGCACCCACGCAAGCGCCGCAGCGGCGAGTAGCCGGAGCACCGGCACCCATTGCCCCCTAAGTTTAGGCCTGTACGATACCCCATACAGCGCTTCAGAACTGGGGGCAAAGCTGCTTTTCCTGTGTATTTTCACTCTCATGAAGATTGCAGAATCACTTTTTGTGGATAAACAGACATGACGAGGCTTATATCGGAAGTGGAAAGGTTACTCCATTCCGTATTGCGAAAAGCATCCTTATGGATCCAATCGCCATTGCGAGTTCTTCGGTTTCACCTACGGATAGCTGCGACGGCTTTTTGCCAGAGGGTTCAGCGATTCGAAAATTTCCGGGGAAACCAAATTTCGCCAGCCATCTTTTTCCGCTCCGCAATAATCAAAACGATAGTATGTCAACAATGGGGAATCCGACACCTTCGTCACAGATATATGAAACAGTGCGTACTTTTCTGACAGGGAATCCGAAAAAATTGATTCCCGATCGATGTTATATTCCTGTAAAAATGCTTCCCCGTCAACAATTTCAGCACCGATCAATTCTATTTTCAGGCCATTCCACTCGATAGGCTTTTGCGGATACCCATAACAATCCTCGGTTGCCAAATAAGAACCATTTAAGCGTGTGATTCTCAGGCCGATTGCGAAAGAGAGAACCAGCAAAAGGAGCAAAAGCAGAATCGCACGATGATGAAGTCGTTTGTTTTTCACTTCAAACCTCCTCGTGGCAATTCTTGTCCACATTCACAATCCGGCCCTCACGCATCGCTATGATTTCATCCGCAAGCGATTCCATTTGCTGGCGATCATGGCAGGTCAGCACAATCAGCTTTCCCTTTTGGCGCAGTTCACGCAAAAGGTCACGTATTTCTTTTATTCCCGACTCATCCAACGCATTAAATGGCTCGTCCAACAGAATCAGATCAGGTGATTCAACGATAGCGGCTGCGATTCCAAGGCGCTGCTTCATGCCGAGAGAATATTTGCGGAAGGGCCTTTTGTCGGATGGGTTCAGTCCGACACGACGCAACGTATCGCCAATCTGCGCTTGCGAAACAAGTCGTTTGATATCACAGAGAAGAGAAAGATTTTTTGCGCCAGTGAATTCATCGATAAAGATTGGGTTCTCCAGCAAAAGGCCAATGCTTCGCGGGAATGAGATACCCTTACCAATGATTTCTCCATCGATTGACACGGTGCCCATTGTGGGAAGCACAAGGCCACAGATCACGCGCATAAGCATGGTTTTGCCACTTCCATTGATTCCTTGAATCCCGTAAATCCGTCCCCCGTTTTCGCCGGAAGCACAGGAAAAACAGGCATTGATATCATCCAGAACAACATTGCCCTGAATCACCTTGGTAAGATGGTTGATTTCAACTTTCATTGCGGCCTCCTTTGAAGTCCGGGAAACAAGTCAAGTTGTAAAAACAGGAACATACCGATGAAGCATACGATTCCGGCAAATATAAGGTAGAAAAGCAAGCCTGCCCTTTCGTCGAATCCAGCGGGAGACATGGCTCTACAGCGAATCAGCATGGCATAGCAGAGAAAAGGAGATGGAAACTCAGTGAATGAGACGGCCACAAGGCAACTTATGGCAAACACCTGTCCCCAGACAAAAGAGCAAAAGATGCAAAGGCAAAAGGCAAGAAGCGAGATTGCCAACGCAAAACCGAAAGGCAAAAGGCAGGTCAAAGCATCGCAAGGCAATACATCATGCGGCAAAATGGTAAAGCAAGACAAACCATTTGTAAAAAAGCAGAATACGCATACAGAGCAAAAGCCGACTGCAAAGTAAAGCAGATTCCACACGGTTAGCGCAAGACATTTGCTGAACCACCACAAGGCTCTGCTCTTTGCCCGCAGCAGAACATGAATGCCTGCCCCGCTGGCGTCCCGAATCGGATATAAGAGAGCAGTGTAAATACAAAAGTACATGAGTGTAAACCATGTAAGTGGAACCTGAAACACTTCTGTTCTGGCATCCGTAAACGGATAGCAGCCCCGAAATATCTGCATATAATATTGAATGGTAGTATATTTGCCGTAGCTATCGGGCTTTTGCATATCCGCAATCATGCAGCCAATCAAAAACAGCGCTGCTTCCGCGATCAGGAAGAAACGATTCGTTCGGATATAGTTCTTGATATCCCGCAGGAGCAATCGAATAAAACTGTTCTTCACTTTAAAAAGTCCTTTCTGGTAACGGCAAAGTGCAGAAACAGAGATTCAAGAAACAGAATACAGATGCCTGAGAGAAAATAGCGCCAAACTGTATTTCGGCAATTCGATTCACGGAGAAAGAAACGCTCTTTTGCAGCCTGTATAGTTTCGGTGTAACAGGAAACGAACACATCCACAAAGCCAAAAGGCAGACGCCCCATGAGAGTATGCTTCCGAGCTGGTGCGATTCGCAGGAAAGATTGATTGACAGGAAAAGAATCGATACCAGCAAGACTGTGAGCCAGATCGTCATAGCCTGCCAGACAATCAAGGAGCCTGTTTTGACAGGGGTTATTAACGTTTGGCCCGTCATATAGGCATAGTAGCTTGCTCCGCTTTCCCATGTACAAGGTTTGCTACCTCGAAACAGCAGAGCACCCAATGCAATGGACGGGATCGAAACCGCCATCACCGCTCTGAACGCAATGAAAAGGAGCGCAGCAAGGAGATTGCGGGCAAGCCGTGATCTATTATCTAACGCACAAATGACAAAGGGCTGCTCTAAAATGAACTTCAGTTGGTGTACAAGGCCAAGCGTCGGGGGAATCAGCAGCATTAAAAGGAAGCTCGGTTGAACGCCTGTCATCATAGTGTCGGCAAAGCACAGCTCCACACCCTGTTTATGCCATTTATGCAACCAGAAAAGTGCATTGCCGGTTGCAAGCGCAACGCACAAAAGCGAATAAACCAGCAATCGCTTTCTATAAGTTACCCAAAATTGCCGATAAATTGTCAAAGCACATCACTCTTATTCCGCTTCAAGAAATACATGGTCATGCTGCCGATGGGGACAGCTAAGAAGTAAATTGCAATCGTAACCCATTTCACATTGACCGCAGGCTGGAAGGGCAACAGAATTGCAAACAACGAGACCGAATCCATCTGAAGCCAGTTGCAGATAAAATACAGGATCAGGTAGAGCAAGAAAGGAAACAGCGCAGGCTGCAGAGGATTTCTTGTAGCTACCGATACTGCCAGGGCAATGATTTCCCATGCGCCAACCAATAAAGCATCCATTATAATATAGATGACGGTGTACTGCAGCGGCTTATGATAAAACAGATGCGCCATCAGGCTGCGATTGCTGATTCCGTAAAGGTTGGTAAGCGCTTCCGGCCGGACAAGCGGCAAATATAAGGCGGTGCCTGCAAAGTCGAAGAACAAGATTGTCGCTGTCAAAAAGGCGGAGGCAATAAAAATCGTCAGAGCCTTGGCAAACAGATAGGCGGATTTTTTTCGGCGCACAAAAATCTGCATCACATAGCCCGTGCTAAAGTCCCATGATACAGTATCCGAAAACGGAAAGGCACAAAGGAACGGAAGAAGCATATACAAAAGGGTAGGCCAGACAGTGGAGGAGTCCATCCCGATCCAATGCCCGTATGCAGAGTGAGGAGTAAGAAAAAAATCTCCTTGCCAACTCGACAGCCACTGGTCAAGGGAAGAACCCCGAATATGATATGGAGAAGGGAAATGACGATGCCTGTCAGCAGAGAGAGATACAGCCGCTTGCTTCCAAAACAGCGCTTCAGCTCAAAACATAGAATGCTTTTCATGGTCACATATCCGTTTCTGTGTGCATGGCAGGAGCATTAGCTAACGCCAGCCACTCTTCGTTCATCACATTGTCGGCGGTCTTGACTTCGGTCACCGCATTACCGCCGAGGTTTGCCCTCAGATATAAGTCACTCAACTCGATTTCCGCTCTCACATAGTAAAGGACCGTGCAAGTGCGTGTCTCCCCCGGGGCCAACATGAGCTGGAACTGGTTCTTTTCACCGGAAGCAACCGCGGGCAAGTCAGATGTGACAGCCTCGCTGCAAGTCGTTTCTGTTGCGATGGAACCGTCAACACAGCATCGAATGGACAGGTTGTTCAGATAAGCCTCGGCCTCTGCGCTGCCGGAATTTGTCAGATTCACCGTAACAGTCAGATATTCATAGTTTTCGTTCTTCTCACCGAAGGTGTCTATCCCCTCCTGTAACTTATCCTGCGGAATCTGAGCCGCAGCCTCCCCCTTTTCAGCGCCCGCCACAGAGATAGTTACCTGTTGGTCACCGAAGTAATCGCACGTCAGGCTTTCGCCCCTTGCTTTCAGATTTTCGGAGGCTATCGTGTAAAATGCATAGTCTGTCAGGGTGTCGCTTGCGATGCCGTCCAGCAGAGTCGGATATTTCTGCGCCCAGGGGAAATCGGAAAGGTTTCGGCGGTTGCCCTCTACGTCGGTCACAAAACCTGCGGCAAGGACGCAACCGTTTTCATTGGAACCGTTTTGTTCATTCGTCTCCGAATTGGAGGCGTCGGTGGTCTGTTGCTGGATAGTGCTTTCTGCATCCGAACCCCCGACTGCCTGCGATGCGCTGTCTGAGGAGGTCTGGCACCCGGTGAGCAGTGCAGACATTGACAGCGAAACAAGAATCACGGCAAAGGACGAAGCGCTTTCTTTGAAACTCTCATATTGGTTCCTCCGTTCTGGTGTGAATTGAGTCAGGGTAGTGCAACATTTATATAATAACAAACTAAATATAGCTGTAGCACGCCGCAGCCAAAGCCGTTGACCTCTTGGCGCAAGAGTTCAGTTGCGATTTGTTTTCTCTAATAGCCAGTTCGTGTATTGGCTTATTGCAGTGAATCGTTGAAAGTGCAAAAAGTGATTCGATATCGCAAAGCCAATACAGAACTGGGACACTCAGAGATAAAACAAGGAATTTATAATACTACTATCTCATCATACGGAATCCGGACTCCATTGGCCCCACGCGCTAAATTCATATCCATAATTGGGCGCTGCATAGATGGCCGCATATGGATAACTCGGCGAGCATCGTGCACCCAGTTGCGCATCCGATATACGCTACATTAGAGATAGAATATGTATATCCATGAGAGCAATCGTGGGCAGTGGTGGAATAATTATTATCTGCTCCAACCACATGAGCGGTAAAGGCGTGTTGTACGCCTTTTACCGACATATAGACGTTGGTATCATCGGTCTTTGAGCGCCATTCCGTCCTTTGGGGCAAGCCACCGCTAAATTTGAAGGTGAAGTCAGTGTCGGCAGAATTGGATGCAAAGGCTGCCGTAGCCGCCATAAGCGCTACAATGCAGGCCACAGCAAAAGAAAGAAAAGATTTTCTTGACGTAGTCATAAGAATTCCTCCATTTTAAAAGCAACTTGTATCGGGTTTGTTTCGGGGCGGATATATTCAGCATCTGCGCGCCGATGCTGGGAACCTTTGCTGTGCCCCCAAAATACCACAGCGTTTCACCGAAATCTACAAAACCTGCGCAAGTGACAGAAAATCGTGCGTGAACGCAAAAGCGTGTCTGCCCCCACCGGAGGCAGACACGCCGAGCAGCCAATGCTTTTAACGATAAAATTCCTGATACAGCCGCCGCAGAATATCCACTTTCGGTCACTGAAAGCTGCACCGTGCTAGTAGGTGCTGCAAACTCCTGCGCCAGATCGGTCAACAGCTGCACGCGGTTCTCGCTCATCTTTTGCAGCGGAAGGGTGCGGCTCTTTTCACCGTACAGCAGATAATCCAACGAAACATGAAGCGCTTCCGCCAGTGCTGCCGCGTTTTCCAGCGTCGGCACGGCAGTATCGTTTTCATACGAACCGATGGTCGAGCTGATTTGCCAATTTTCTCGCCCAACTGCTTTTGCGACAGGTGTGCGTCCCTACGCAATTTACAGATGCGCTTGCCCATATCAAACATACCAAACGGCCCCCTTCCACTACCTTATAGTGTACCGTTTGACACGCCGATATATCTGTTATATAATCAGAAAAACAACAGTAATTCTGCGATTTTAGGCAAGATACTTGACAACAAGGGGGGCAAAAGATTATGTTTGCAGCAGATGCCCGCAAGCACACGCCGGGCAAAAATGCCGAAAAGGAGAATTTTTCCATGCGCATACTGGTTTGCGATGACGACGCAGCCTTTGCCGGTCAGTTGGCGGAAAAGATAGAGCCATCGTAAAGCCGCAAATGCCGCGCTCCACGGTGGATTGCGCCACAGATGCAGCGCAGTTGCGTGCTTTGCCGCTGGCAAAATACGATCTGGCTTTTTTGGATATTGATATGGGCCCGCTGAACGGCGTTGATCTGGCCCGTCGCCTGCATGAGCTGCGCCCCGATATGCTGCTGATTTTTGTGACGAACTACGTCGAATACAGCCTGCAGGGGTACGAGGTGCAGGCGTTTCGCTATCTGCTGAAAGCCGAGATGCCGCAAAAGCTGGAGCGTTATGTGCAGCAGGCCCTTACCGCATACCGCAAGACCCGCGATACGGTTCGCATATTTTGCGATGGCGAGGATGTCGAGCTGCAGCCGCAGCAGATCTTGTACGCCGAGATGTCGGCCCGCAAGGTATGCCTGCACCTGCAGGGGGGCGACCGGGCCTTGTTGTACACGACCGCTACCATGGCCGATTTGGCTGACCTACTGGAAAACCACGGCTTCGTGCGCACACACAAAAGCGTTTTGGTCAATATGGAGCACATCCGCGATCTGCAAAGCACGCGACTGTATCTGCGCGACGGAACCGAGCTGCCGGTCAGTTCGCACACAGCCAGTGCCGTGCGGAAAATCTATACGCAGTGGAGGAGCGCGAAAAAATGGGTTATTGGTTAGGGATCGTTTTCAGCTGCTTGGACGTGCTGTGCGTGGCCGTTTTTTGCGATGCGTTTCTTGAAAGAAAAACAAGAGGCTTACGCTTTGTAGTGGGGGCGCTGCTCTGCGGAGTATTGTCTTATATCGCTACGATTTTCGTTTCGCATATTTCGGAAGAATCGCCGATAACGCTTTTAAAATTTGCCGCACTTATTACGGTTTACTTCGTTTTTGCATCCTTGCTTTATACCGGGAAATTCTGGTTGCGGCTGCTGGTGGTTGTTTTGGCGTATGCAATTTCCACCTTGCTGGAATTTTGCGTTCTTTATTCTCTGCTGGCATTGCTTCATATTCGTTATGATGAATATGTGGCGAATATGAAGCTCTATCTTGCAAGCGCAGCTATAACATATAGTCTCAAATTCTTACTTTCTTCTGGAATCAAAAAGATTCACAAGCCGATGGTGGCAAGTTCCGCCAGCATCAAATGGGCACCCCTGACAATTGGATTTCCACTTATTTCTCTGGTTGGTATATCAATTTGCTATTATTTATCCATGAACGGCAAAATAGCAGCCGCATTTGTACTTTTTTCAAGTGGAATTCTGCTGGCAACCAATGCCGTGATTCTGATTTTGATAGATTTGACAGAAAAAACAACCTCGCGCAGGAGCAGCAAAAACGCTTAACGAGCAGCTGCGCTCCAGCGTGCCAACATTGATGCCTTGAGCAGCGCCTACGCCACACAGCGCAAAATGACGCACGATTTTCGGCATCACATCGCGGCCCTTTCCGGGATGCTGCAGGGAGGCGAGACACAACAGGCACAGGACTATCTTGCCGCTTTGCAGGAGCAGCTGACTGAGCGTGCCCTGATGGTCAACACCCACAACTCGGCCATCGACGCCGTGCTGAACCAAAAGGGCTATGCCGCTCAGAAGCAGCATATCGATATTCAGTTTGAAGTCAACGACCTGTCGCCCTTGCAAATCGAACTGATTGACTGCACAGTCGTGCTGGGCAACCTGCTGGACAACGCCATCGAAGCCTGCCTAAAGCTGGAGGAAGCAAAGCGCCGCATTGAGTCAGCGTTTGCGGGACGAAGCCTACGCGGACGGCGATGCGAAGCTGTATGTCTCGATTATCAACACCAGCCTGCCGGTCCACATCGAAAAGGACTGTATTGCCACAACGAAATTGGAACCGCATCTGCACGGCTTTGGTCTGCCCTGTGCCAAAGAGCTGCTGCGCCGCAACAACGCCTTTTACACGATGGATTATCATGACGGTGCGTTCCAATTCTGCTTTGAATGGCCCGATGTGGCCTGCAATTCTTGCGTTCACGCATGAGTTTCTGTCACTTGCGCAGGATTCTTGGCACTTTAGCCTGGTTTGCGGTAGGATAAGGGCGAAAGATGACAAGGAGATGCCGATGGAACAGATTGCAAAAAAGCTGACGCAATACTTTCTGGCGCACGGTCTTATCAAAGAGGACGACGCCGAGGTGTGCCAATACGCGCTGTACCGACATATTTCCCGCGCCGTGGGCCTGATTGCTCTGACACTGCTTGGTGGGCTGATTACGGATTTCGGTTTGGCTTTTTGCTTTACCGTTTCGTTTCTTTTCCTCCGTGAGCGCACCGGCGGCTACCATGCCAAAACAGAATGGCAGTGCGCATTATACTCTGCCGCCATGATTTTTGCAACGATGTTCGCTTTACCGATTTTTGCGGAGGAGCCCAACAATTATTGGGCAATTATGATTGCCTCCTCTGCCCTGATATGGGTTTCGTCACCTGCCGATAATAAGCAGATGCACCTTTCCCGTGCGGAAAGCAAGGCGATGGCAAAGCGCGCACGTTTGCGGCTATTGCTTCTGGACGCTGTTTCGCTTGCCCTGTTGGGCGTCCATGGCCACCTTTTCGCCAGCTCCATTGCGTTGGCGGAACTTTCGGTCGCAGTTTCCCTTATGATGGCCACAGCCGGTTTTGGCATACAATAAATCTTTATAAATCAGGAGGAATCCACCCATGAAAGAAACCATGAAGCAACATTTGCACGCAGCAGAACGGAAAACCATTCAAAGCATGATCCGCCGCGAATACGATGGTTGGCCGCCCCAAAGCGCTGCGTTTTTTTACCAGCCCCACCGACCGGAGAAAAAGCCCGCGGCAGCCCAGCCTAAGACCCCCAGCAAGTAACCCCATCTTAGCAGCTGCGCCATCGCCTCCACGTTTCCGAACACAAAATGAGCCTTGACCTTGGCAAAAGCGGCAGCTATATGCGCAGTATTTCAATCGGCAAGGCATTGCCCTCAATGCACGAATTTCTGCGCATCTGTGAATACCTCGGCGTAACCCCGCAGGAATTCTTTACCGGTGCCGGGGATGAAACCGACCGTATCAACATTTTTAACCGACTGCAAGACCTCGATGACGGTGACATACAGAAATTGCAGACATTCCTTGGTTGGATGGAAGAAAAGTAAATCCGCTTTCTGCCCGACAAGTTTTTGCTTGCCGGGCTTTTTCTTTTTGTGGAACATATTTAGTTGAAAGGCGTATTGCATGGCAGATGTGCTTGACGCTCCGGTAAGCGGAGCCATGCCGTATTAAGGTAGAAACCCCGTCAAGCGCTACTGCGTCCTTTCAAAAGTCCCTTCGCCGCGTAGTTTTTCTTGTATTATTCGTATGCCAGATGGTTTTTATAACCATCTGGCGTATTTTTTTGCTTCTTTTTTGCTTTGGCGGCAGAGGACTGCCGTTTTCTGCCCGCGCCCCTCCGAGTTTTGAGGTCTATTCAATGAAACTCAAAATTCAGGAGGTTTACAATGGCAAAGAAAAATATTGCCGATAAGTATTGGATTTACGGCGAGGATGCAGAATTAGCCGCGCGCCTTACAAGCTATTTGACAAGAGTGGTATACAATCAGCGAGCAAATTATATCCGCGCACTAATGAAGATTAAGGAACATGAGTGCTCGATTGAAGATTGTGATTCGGATATTGAATCTCAATCCATGCGCTCAGGTAATTCATTGGAGGAAAGTATTGAAGCCAAGCTAATGTGGGAAGCTATTCGAAAATATTTGCCCAAACTGGAACTGAAAGAGTGCGAGGTTATGATAGCCTTGTACATTGACCGTCTTTCCGTTACGGCTACGGCTGCTAAGTTGAGAGTTGATGCCAGTACGGTCAGGCGCCGCCGTGACAGCGCCTGTGACAAAATTCGCAAAGCAATGGAGGAAAATAAAATGGGAATGTTCAAAAACACCCTTTG
>ENA-OQCX01000586-OQCX01000586.1-human-gut-metagenome-genome-assembly--contig:-NODE-586-length-18670-cov-2.781589_pt1 | contig 18670 bp, 23 predicted proteins | sample MGYA00242762_ERZ504587 | MGnify/ENA primary metagenome ERZ504587 (study PRJEB26092, sample SAMD00036337) | human gut metagenome | host: Homo sapiens | study: EMG produced TPA metagenomics assembly of... | reverse complement strand
ATGAAAAAAAATAAAAAGTACTTGACATTTTAAAAACCTTATTATATAATAATCTTGTCGTTACGGAGAACGTAACACAGACAATTGAAGATGCGCGATTAGCTCAGTTGGTAGAGCACCTGACTCTTAATCAGGGTGTCCAGGGTTCGAACCCCTGATCGCGCACTAACAAATCACTGTTTTTAGAGGCTTAGAGCTCTGGGGACGGTGATTTTTTTGTGCCTGAAAATAGGGGGCTTTATGGGGGATAAAACGGAAATCACTAGGGAAAGCAAGGGTGGAAAGGAAAGAATTATGCAAATTATTTCCGGAGAGGATTTTACAAAATACCGGATAAAGCTTGTGACGGGAACATGTTCGTGTTAGTATAATCATAATTTACGATAGAAGAAAAGAGTGAGAAGATGAGCAGTCATACACTGGAAGGAAAGAAAAAGACACAGAATGGTGTGAAGCGGCTGGCGTTCACAGTGCTTTCGATATTACTGGAAGTAGTGTTCCTGATTGGGATATTTAAGGGACTGAATGAATACGCGGTATTCATAGACAATCTGACCAGAATATTTGCCGTCATACTGGTTTTGAAAATATATGGAAGAAATGAGACTTCCTCGATGAAGACACCGTGATCATCCTGATCCTGACATTTCCGATCCTTGGAGTAGCACTTTATTTTATGATCGGTATGAACGGTGGAACCCGGAAGATGCGGATGCGTTACAAAAAGATTGATGAGAAGCTCCTGCCGCTTTTGCCGGAAAATAAGGAAGTGCTGGAACGTCTGAATGCGTCAGATCCGAAGGCGGGAAATGTTTCTAATTATATAGAAAGAAATGCGTGTTATCCGGTGTATCAGAATACGGATGTGACTTATTTTGATGAAGCGGTCAAAGGACTGGAGGCGCAGCTTACGGATCTTGCAAAGGCGGAGCAATTCATTTTCATGGAGTATCATGCAATTGAGGATGAATATGCATGGAGCAGGATACAGACGGTGCTGGAAGAACGGGTGAAAGCAGGAGTAGAGGTCCGGGTGTTCTATGATGACATGGGCTCGATCGGATTCGTAAATCTGAGCTTTGCGAGAAAACTGGAAGCGAAAGGAATTGCCTGCCGGGTATTCAATCCGCTGCTTCCGGGACTTAATATGTTCCTGAATAACCGTGACCACAGAAAGATTACGGTGATTGACGGAAAGGTTGGTACACAGGCGGTTATAATCTGGCAAATGAGTATTTTAACTATACACATCCATACGGGGAATGGAAGGATACGGGAATCCGGCTGGAAGGAGATGCGGTGGCTTCGCTTACGGCAGCATTTTTGGAAATGTGGGAAGCATCCGGGAAGACTCCGGCCGATGTGGATGTTCTGGATATAGAGGCACAGAAAAAATATCTGGTACAGCATCCGTATCAGGCAAAGCAGACGGGATATATTCAGCCGTATGCGGACTGCCCGTTAGACGGAATCCAGGTTGGAGAGGATGTCTATATCAGTATTGTCAACAAAGCGGACAGATACTGCTGGTTCATGACTCCTTATCTGATCATCACGGATGAGATGACACATGCACTTTCGCTGGCGGCCAGGCGTGGTGTAGATGTGCGGATCATCACACCGGGAATTCCGGATAAGAAGCTGATCTACAGTATCACCAGATCGTTCTATCACAATCTAGTACAGGATGGTGTAAGGATCTATGAGTGGACACCGGGGTTCTGTCATGCGAAGATGAGCGTGGCAGATGATTGCATGGCGACTTGCGGCACGATCAATCTGGATTATCGGAGCCTTTATCATCATTTGAAAATGGGTGTTTTATGGCAGATTGTGATGCGGTGCTGGATATCCGGCGGGATATGGAGCAGACATTGGAACAGTGCAGAGAAGTGACGGAGAAGTATAAGTCCGGCCGGAGCGCGACTCTGCGGCTGGGACAGTTGTTCCTGCGATTGTTTGCGGAGCTGTTGTAGGAAAGAAGAAGGTAAAGGGACTGGGAATGCAGGTTTGCATTTCCGGTTCTTTTTATTGTATATTGACATATATCGAGATACGATATATAATAAAACCAAGAAGAAAGCAAATTTTTTTACACTCAACTATCGAAAGCCGATATATAATGAAAGCAAATATAAGAAAGGAGAAATCACTATGAAAGTAAACAAAAATATGGTCTCAGGAAATACCGCAATGTTAATTCTCAAATTGATCTCAGAAAAGGATATGTACGGATATGAAATGATCGATACACTCTCAAAGAGATCGGACAATGTATTCGAATTAAAGGTAGGAACATTGTATCCGCTGCTTCACAGCATGGTACAGTCCGGATATTTGGAAAGTTATAACCAGGAGGCGAACGGGAAACTCAGAAAGTATTACCGGATCACACCTAACGGGAAGAAATATCTGGAGAAAATGATTGAAGAATGGAATGCTTATGCCAATGCAGTTACGAGCATGATCCAGTATTCCGTATAGCACAGGTAAGGCAGTGAAGGTGGCAGAAAAGGAAGGTGTTAGAAGGAAAGAGAATATCTGAAAGAACTTGGGAAGAAGATTACCGATTCGTCTGCAAGAAAAGAGATTGTAAATGAATATGAAGCGCATATAGAAGACTGCAAAGCCGCATTAATGGAATCAGGGATGACGGAAGTTGAAGCAGAGGAAGAAGCAGTCCGCCAGATGGGCGATCCGCAGGAAGCAGGTGAAGCAATGGATAAGATCTATCATAAAGTGTTTGATTCCAATATGTTTCTGTGGATGCTGGCACTGGGATGTGTACCGATTGTATGTGTGTGCATTTCTTATCTTATCGCAAGAGATCCGAACGCATTTTTATGGTTGTGGAATGATGCGCTTGGCCTGAATAAAATCCCGGCAGTTATACACCGGAATATCGGAATCGGATTAGCTGTCTATGGAATCGGATTGAGCTTCTGGGAGAAATACACGGGCAAAGCTTTATTCTATGCAGTCGGAAGAGACTGGGGGCAGGGATGTTACGTTGCAAACAGCGGGCTGGTACTTTTTTATCTCGGCATTATGTTTTGTTCCGAGTTTCCCGGTGAAGGGATATGCAGGAATCCTCTGCTGTGTATTGATAGCATGTCTGCTGAATATGGTACTGAGAGGATTTATGAATCTTTTGCAGAGCAGAAGAGAGACCAGACTTTTATGGGAGATTGGAACGGCAGATACCAAAATCAACTGGAAGGGAAAAGGATATCTGTGTGGACATCATATGAAAGTAAGAGTACAGGGATCTGAGAAAGGAACGGAGATCCCGGCAGGAGCACCGGTGATGGTTGTCGGAATGGAGGGATTTAAGCCGGTGGTGGCGCAGGTATAAAGAGAGAGACGTTAGATCTTGGATAGTAAGCGTATATGAAGAGAGACGTTAGATCTCGGATAATAAGCGTGTATGAAAAATGAGAGGCAAAAGTTATGAATAAGACGGAAAAGCGAATGAAGATATTCACGCTGATCATGCAGGTGATCATCCAGGCAGTGCTATTATTTCCGTGGATGAACATGGGGACATGGAAATGCAATGTACCGGGATATCTGATAAAATTGGCTGCTTCGGGCGATGGGATGAGTTACATAAAGAAAAGTCTGAAGCCTTTTGGGAGTACTGGACGGTGAAGATGAACAGATGATGGTTCAGATACTGATGCTGTTCATCTGTGAACTGGTAATGGTACTGGTAATCCAGGTGATAGGAATTGTGAATCTGATACTGGCTTTAGGCAATCACCATAAACTGCTTCTGGATATCATGTCACTGATCGCAGGATGTATGATATCATTTCTTGGGGCAGATGGGGCAGTATTTTCAGATCCGCTGTCACAGGTGTATCCATTTTTACTGGTAGTGCTTCTGGTGATCAATTTGATCGGTGCGAAGCTGATTGATTCGTGGCAGGAAGAGAAAAAGATACAGGAAGAAGTTAAAGCCAGAGAGAAAAAATTACAAAGAAGAAAAGAAAAAGCATCTGGAATTTTCGGGGAAGTAATCCGAAAGGATTCTATACGGCCCTGTGGAAGAATTTTAAAAGTTCAAAAAGAGATTTTATTGTTTACGTAAGTATGAACCTGCTTCCGGCAACGCTGATATTTTCCGGAGTCGGAATGGCACAGATGCTGACACCATTTAATAAAGAAGGAAATATACTGACGGGGCATGGAATCACGGCAATTCTGCTGGAATTCCTGATCGTGAGTCTGATCGCATCGCTGATGCTGATGATCACGAATCTGTTGTCATATTTCAGAAAACGGATGAGAAATTACAGTATATTTTCTACTCTGGGAATGCGGAAGTCTACACTTTATGAAGTGCTTGGAGCAGAGATTGTGGCTGGAATTCTGGGAATGCTGATCGGGGGAGCCTGCATCGGAAGTGTGATCCTGTGTATCATCCGCAGAATTTTCATGGCAAGATCTGGAGTGGGAGCACAGCCGGCGAAGATTACAGGATTCACATATTTGATCGCAAGTCTTATCATGATCGGAATATCCGGGATTGGACTGATGATCCTGCGGGATTTCTTCCTGTACAGGGAACTAAAAAAAATGCAGCTGGGCGATGTGGAAAAGGAGAAGATGCCGGAAAAACGGATCGGTCTGTGGCTTACAATTGGCCTGGTCATTGTGGTATTTGGAATCGTGAATTTCGGAATGCGGAAGAATGCCGAAGGGTTACGGATACTTTTATTTATCTTCCTGGGCATTTATCTGGCGGAAAAGTTTGGATTTGGATTGTTCCTGAAAGTGCGGAAGCATAAAAAGAGTTATTATGCAAAGTTGATCCCATATAATTCATTTTATTACCGTTTCAAGAGTACATTCCGTTATGTGTACGTGATCAGTCTTATGCCGGTACTGATATTGTTCTTATTTGGAAAAGATATGATCTCAGCGAAGATCGCGCAAAAGCCGGAAGGACTGTTCCCGTATGATTTTGTATGTATGGCAACGGAAGCGGATGAGACATTCTGGAAACAGCTGCAGGAAAAATATGACGTGAAATTCCAGGAGTATCCGATGGTACGCGTGACGAATGTGGATAATTCGGAAAAGCTGGATGATGCCAGAGCAGTGATCATGCCGCAGGGACAGCATATAGGCATATCGGAGACGACGTATAAAGAACTGAATAAGGCACTTGGAAAGAAAAGTGAAAAAATGAATCTATCTGCTGACGGAAAGGAAATCTATATTATTTATCAACAGGATAAGAGTACGAAGCACATCCACTGGATTACCTGAATTCGAGAAAAGAGCCGTACCTGCACATCGGACAGCCGATAGAATCTTATGGATTTCTTGATCGGGAAAAGATCTATCCAACACGAACCGTAAAGGGTGAAAAGACGGATATCCTGACAGGTGCATTTCGGCAGGGAAGTGAGGAGAATCTGGTTGTATTTTCGGATGAATATTTTGAAAAGGTTCAGGACGACTGGAAGAAATATAATTGGATCACCGGAGATCCGGTTGAGGAGGGTGAAGCAGAAGAAGGAGTGACGATCCATCACTGGCCGACAAAGCTTGTCCTTTTGAATGTGAAAAATGTAGATTATCAGAAGATAGAAAAAGAGCTCCAGGCTTTTCGGAAGGTACATAAAGAGGATGAAAGATTTGACAAGGATGTATTATCCTGCTATTCCAAACGTACAACGATGGAACAGATTGAAAGCGAACGCTTTATGACAACGGTAGTAGATATATTTATCATGGGAGCATTTCTGCTGGGAAGCGTTCTGGTCATTTACTTGAAATATGAATCTGAGATGACGGACAAGAAGAAGCGGAATCATTTCTTAACCTGTATTGGAATGAGCTCGAAAGAAAGAGAAAAGCTGATCCGGACAGAGACGGGAATCTTTTTCTGGATCCCGGCAGCAGTTGCGGTTGTTATGGTGCCGGTGTTAACCGGGGAGATATGGAACATGCGGGAATATACGAAGGCTGACTGTGTACATTATCTGCGATATCTGTTGATCTTTGCAGTTATATATCTTGTAGTGCAGGGCATCGGTGTAAAGGTGATTGAGCAGTATACAATAAGAAAGGTAGAAGGAAAGCATGAAAGAAATATTAAAGGTAAATAACCTGATCAAGAAATTTCCAAAAGCCGGTGGGGAGATTGATGATGCGGATGCGATTTCGGTACTGAAAGGCATTAACTTTGATGTAGAACAGGGAGAATACGTCGGAATTATGGGAAAATCCGGCTGTGGAAAGACAACACTTCTGAAGATCCTGGGATTTATGGATCAGCAGACGGACGGAGATGTGATCTTTGACGGTGCGAATACGAATGAGCTGTGGAAAGAAGAACTTACGGATATCAGACGTAGAAAGATCGGATTTGTATTCCAGGATTTTAATCTGATGGACAGTCTTTCGGTAAAAGAAAATATCATGCTTCCGGTATTGCTGGATAAAAAGGAACAGAAAGAATGTGAAGAGAAAGCGGAAACATTGGAAAAGCAGTTTGGGATTGAACATCTTCAGGAAAAGAATCCTTATGAACTGTCCGGCGGTGAGCGGCAGAGAGTGGCAATCTGCAGGGCGCTGATCAATGATCCGAGTATCATATTTGCAGATGAGCCGACGGGAAACCTCGACTCAAAATCCGGAAAAGTTGTTGCGGAGGAATTCCGGAAAATCAATGAGGAGTTAGGGAAGACCCTTCTGATGGTAACGCATGATCCACAGATGGCAAGCCGGTGTAAGAGAGTGATATTTCTGAAAGACGGATATGTGATGAATGATGTGAGAAAAGAGGGAACGGAAGAAGAATTTTACAGAACGATCATTGGGGAGATGGAGAAGTTTTAAGATGAGATAATATATAGATGGTGATATGGCTATGCGGCGGAAGATAATTCTGCCGCTTTTTTTACGAAAATTAATCTTGTAATCATATGAACAATATGCTATTCTGAATGCACTTCAAAGAGTGACTTCTACAAACTCTTAAGTATTTCTAGGCCAAAAGGCATCAAGTTTCGACCGTTTCACACCTAAAAATGTCTGAAACATATTTCCGACTTGAGAGAACACGAAAATTTTATAATCTATTCAGGAGGACGTGCCTATGACAAACAAACTTCAACAGTATTTCCCGATGATTCGGACAAGGGAGGAGGTGTTGAATGAGATTGAAAGTAAAAGCAGATTAAAAAAATTTATTTTATGAGTGGACAGAGGAAAATCAAAATGAATTTTTAGATTTTTGTACCGGGGTGAAAGGTATAAAAATCATGTATGATTTCATGATAAAAGAAATTCTGAATCCGGAGAATACACCGGAGAGAGTAAATGAATTACTCACGTTACTTCTCGGACAAAGAGTGAGAATTGTAGACGTATTACCAAATGACGGAACAAGATTAGCAGATGAATCTACGCTTCTTATTACAGATATGGTAGTACAACTGGAAGATGGAAGTATTGCGAACCTGGAAATTCAGAAAATCGGATACTATTTTCCGGGAGAAAGAAGTGCCTGTTACTCAGCAGATCTGTTGCTTCGGCAGTATAAGAGAGTGAGAGGAATCAAAGGAAAACGATTCTCTTACAGAGATATCAAGCAGGTGTATACGATCGTGTTATTTGAAAAAAGTCCAACAGAATTCCAGAAATTTTCCAATAATTATATCCATCGTTTTATGCAAAAATCTGATACAGGAGTAAATATAAATTTATTACAAGAATATCTGTTCATACCTCTTGACATATTCAAAAAGAATCAGCAAAATGAAAATAGAAGTGTAAAAATAGAAAACCGGCTGGAAGCATGGCTTGCATTTTTCTGCATGGATGATCCGGAGACGATTATAGATATTATAGAGAAATATCCGGATTTTAAAGAAATGTATGAACAGGCTTATGATGTCTGCCGGAATATCGAAGAGGTGATGCAGATGTTTTCGAAAGAATTGCTGGAGTTAGACAGGAATACAGTAAAGCTGATGATTGATGATATGCAGAAGGAGATAGATAGCAGAGAGAGCAGTTGAGTCAGAAGGATGAGGAGATGTTAGAATGAGGAAAGAAATACAACGATTACAGCAGCTATTGGATAAAAAATAGCATGAAAAATGTCAAAAGAATTGTTTTAGATACTTATAAAAATAACTAGTCAGTTGAAAGAGGTGATGTAGATGTTTTCGGAAGAATTGTTAGAATTAGATCGAAATACAGTAGAATTCATGATTGAAGATATGCGGAGGCAGATAGAAGAGAAAGATGAGCAGATAAAACAACTAGATGAGCAGTCAAGACAACTGGATGAACAAGATAAGACAACGGAATAAACAAATAAAAGAAAGTGATAAGCAAATAAGACAACTGGAGGAACAGATAAAAGAAAGCGATAGGCAGATAGGACAGTTGGATGAACAGATAAAAGAAAGCGATAGGCAGATAAGACAGTTGGATGAACAGATAAAACAATCAGAACAAGAAATACAAAAAATGGAGGAAGCAAAAGAGTAATACATAGCCTGGCTGTCTCAGGAACGTGAAACAGCCAGACCGCTTACCTCAAAGCATGTAATCCAGGGATATTCCATATAATTGATGCTGATATCCCCGTTTACAGTAACCCCATCAGGCAGATAATAGACATTTCCAAGAGGACTGGTCTCGCAGACATACCCCTGTGCGAGCATATCCTCTTTTTCTTTATCGGTAAATCCTACCGATATCTCCAGACGCGGAGGGGCACATCAACTGGTGATTGTTTCGATGGAAAGTATGATGTTGCGGAATTCGCGTTTATTCATATAGGCAATAGCGTTATTGTTTAGATGTACCATATATTCAGATCCTTTCAAAACTTAATATTGTTAGTCCCGGCAAAATGTTATCTGAAATATAGTGTAACATGAATGGTGAAAAATGTCCGTATTATCTATAATCTTTCAGAATTATCATGTAAATGAATATACTCCGCTACAGACCGGTCAAAAGTCTTGATATGCTGGAACAGCCAGTCTACAACATTGCGCTTTACCTGTTCGATAAACTGATCATCAGCCCTTCGTTTTCATTAAGATAATCATATAATCCTGAATGGATTTCTTGAATTCTTCATGTTTGGCATGATGTGCGGCAAGTTCCGGGTAAGATACCTTTTTCTGAAGTTCCTCTTCTTCCTGAAAATGAAAATTCGTATATTCATCAAGGTAATCTAACATTTTGATCGCTTTGATCTTACTGTCACCGGATTCGCATGCTGCGACGAACTGCCGGATGCGGTCGATCAGTTCCTGATGCTGGGAATCGATGGTTTTGTTGCCTGTAATTAAGTTATCGTCAAATGTAATATTCATAGAGAAACCTCCTGTCTTTGGTACACATTGAATCCTCGTTCCGCATAGTCTATAATGAATCGTAGAAAATGTTTATCAGCAGAGAAAAGGATTGGATTATGAAGTTACAACAGTTACAGATATTTCAGAAACCTGACAGAAGAAGAACTGGAAAAAAGTCTTGTCTGTTCACAGGCTGTAGTAAAGAAATATCCGAAAGATACCTATATTTTCCGCCAGGGTGATGTGCCGTTAAAATTATATTTCATATTGGAAGGAATGGTTGAGCTTGGCAGTATCAACCTGAATGGTAAGATTACCCGGAGCAGTTACGTTACGGTGGGTGAGGAGTTTGGCGAAGTAGAAATGTTTCTGCGCCAGTCTGCTTACTCCGGTTATGCAAAAGCAAAAAATGAAGTGTCGGTTCTGGAGGTTTCACAGAATTTCTTTGGCGGAAGATGCGAAAGAAACTGTGTACATCACAGTAAGGTTGCCTTCAATATGCTTCAGCTTTTTGCGGAAAAAGCAGAGAAATGTAACCGTCAGATAGAGGTTCTTACCAGTGGAAACTTACGTCAGCGTGTAGCGGCGTACCTGTTGGAAAACTGTGATCCGGACTATCGGGTCCGTTTGCATATGAACAGGGAAGATCTGGCAGTATATCTGAATACTACAAGACCATCTCTGTCCCGCATGCTGCTTACTTTGCAGGATGAAGGTCTCATCCGTCTTGTAGGCCGTAAGGTAATCGAGATCACGGATTATGAAAGACTGCAGTCGGAAGAGTAATTAATCTTCTGCAACAAATACTTCTTTTCCTAATCCGCAGATTGGACATACCCAGTCATCCGGAAGATCTTCAAAGGCTGTGCCCGGTGCGATTCCGTTATCCGGGTCTCCTACAGCCGGATCATATTCATAGCCACATGGTTCACATACATATTTTTTCATAGTTAAAATCTCCTTTTATTTAAAATTAATTGGTTGTTGATTGTTGCTGTACAACTTATGTTGTGATTGTAGTATAGCGCTTTTGTAGAAGATAGTTTGTAACAAATGTTACGAAAATGAGAAAATTTGATAATTTAATATCAATTCAATTAGAAATTTCCAGATTAAAACGGAAAAATATCAGTTGATCAATTATAAGAAGAAATTGCTGGGACAGAGTTATATATCTATATCAGCAATTTTTAAATGTCATATAAAGAATATTAAGTATTCTTAATTTATCGCCGCACTTTACCCACTGTAAAATCAAAAATGCAACAAATTTCGTAAAAAAATATCACCAAAATTTAGACTGTATTCCAAACATTTATTTTAACAAAATTACCTCTTTCCTTTTTGCCTGTTATAGAGTATCATATTATTTGCACAACATCTTGTGCAGAAAAGATGTTAAAAAAAACAATATTTAGTAGTATTTGAGGGTGAGCACATACTACATCGGCAATAAAAATAAGAGAGGGATAGACATGAACGCAGAAATAAAGACGAACGTAATTAAGAGAAACGGCGAAGAGGTAGCCTTCGATCTGGAGAAGATCATTAATGCGATCAAGGGTGCAAACAAGGACGTCGACAAACTGCATCGGATGAATGAATATCAGATCATGGCAGTGGCGGACAACGTTGCAAAGAAAATTGAGGAATCCACTCATGCTGTCAATGTAGAAGATATACAGGATATGGTAGAGACCGGAATTATGGAACTGCGCGGCTATGAAGTCGCACAGAAATATGTGCGCTATCGTTATAAAAGAGAACTGATGAGAAAGACGAATTACAACAGATAACGGAATTCTTGCACTCTGGAGCTATGAATGAAGAGGTGAATCAGGAGAACTCTAACAAGAATCCTGTGATCAACTCTACACAGCGTGATTATATGGCCGGAGAAGTAAGTAAGGACTTGTCAAGACGTGTCCTTCTTCCGGAAGAGGTTGTACGTGCGCATGAAGCGGGAATCATTCATTTCCATGATTCCGACTATTTCGCACAGAAAGAGCATAACTGTGACCTGATCAATCTTCAGGATATGCTTCAGAATGGAACTGTCATTAGTGAGACGATGATCGAGAAGCCGCACAGCTTCTTTACAGCATGTAATGTAACGACACAGATCGTTGCACAGGTAGCAAGTAACCAGTACGGCGGACAGTCATTTACACTGGCACATCTGGCACCGTTTGTCGATATCAGCCGTAAGAAGATCCGCAGAAATGTAATCGCAGAGCGTGAAGAGTGTGGAGAGAGCTTAGACGAGACAATTATTAATAAAGTAACAGAACGCCGTTTGAGAGAAGAAGTAAAGAGCGGTATCCAGACGATTCAGTATCAGCTGATCACATTGATGACATGTAACGGACAGGCTCCGTTTGTTACAATGTTCATGTATCTGGATGAGGTAGAAGAAGGAAGAACCCGTGATGACCTGGCTATGATCATCGAAGAAGTGATGATCCAGAGAATGCAGGGTGTAAAGAATGAAAAAGGTGTATGGATCACACCGGCATTCCCAAAACTGATCTATGTATTAGATGAAGATAATATTACAGAAGATTCCAAATACTGGCATCTGACAGAACTGGCAGCAAAATGTACAGCAAAACGTATGGTGCCGGATTACATCTCTGCCAAGATTATGAAAGAGATGAAGAACGGAGAAGTATATCCTTGTATGGGATGCCGTTCGTTCCTGACGGTAGAAGACAGTCAGAGAAATCCGGATGGAACTCATAAGTTCTACGGACGTTTCAATCAGGGGGTTGTAACGATCAATCTGGTAGATGTGGCATGTTCTTCAGAGGGAAATATGGATAAATTCTGGGCTATCCTGGAAGACAGACTGGAACTGTGCCACAAAGCACTGAGATGCAGACATGAGCGTCTTCTCGGAACGATTTCCGATGTCGCACCGATCCTGTGGCAGAATGGTGCACTTGCAAGACTGAAAAAAGGCGAGACGATCGATAAATTGTTGTTTGACGGCTATTCAACCATTTCTCTTGGTTACGCAGGCCTCTATGAGATGTGTGTACGTATGCTTGGCAAATCACATACAGACCCGGACGCAAGACCATTTGCCATGCAGGTAATGCAGAAATTAAATGATAAATGTGCAGAATGGAGGGCAGCTGAAAATATCAGCTATTCGGTATATGGAACACCGATGGAATCTACCACATACAAGTTCGCAAAATGTCTGCAGAAACGATTCGGAATCATCAAAGGTGTAACCGATAAGAATTATATTACGAACAGTTATCATGTACATGTATCAGAGCCGATCGATGCATTCAAGAAACTAAAATTCGAAGCAGATTTCCAGAAGCTTTCACCGGGAGGAGCGATCAGTTACATCGAAGTACCGAATATGCAGAATAATATTCCGGCGGTACTTTCGGTTATGCAGTATATTTACAATAATATTATGTATGCAGAGCTGAATACAAAGAGTGATTACTGTGAATGCTGTGGTTATGACGGAGAGATCCAGATCAAGGAAGATGAAGCAGGAAAGCTGATCTGGGAATGCCCGAATTGCGGTAACCAGAATCAGGATAAGTTATTCGTGGCAAGAAGAACCTGTGGATATATCGGAACACAGTTCTGGAATCAGGGTCGTACGCAGGAAATCAAGGACAGAGTATTGCATCTGTAACATAAATGAAGATATGTCCAAAGTCCATAACTTGTGATGTTGATAAAGATTATAGCAGGAGTATATCGAAAGATATGCTCCTTTTCTAATTTGTCTATTCTTCGTGTTTAAACATGAATCAAAATAGTATATAATTAATAAATAGCAAATGACGCAAGGGGAAATATAAGAATGGATAAGAAAAAATGATTGGTGATATCGTGACCAGCATAACCGATAAGGAATTAAAAAAAGACTATTTTTATAATGCGGTGCCACTTGCAGTGATTCTTGGAAAGGATGCTAAAGAAGGGACATTATGGGCAGCATTTGCAAGTTATGCACCGGGATGTAAGATGATAGAAGTTGCAGCTATATGTGATAATACCATACTTGGAAGCGGTAAGAAGGGGATTCTTTTCAGTACAGAAGGAATCTATGGATCTATGTTTAACAAGAATAGGAAACAGGGACCGATAGCCATGCCGATAAAATATGAAGAACTGGATAGTGCCAGACCGAGCCCGAGAGATAAATCAGAGGTAGAACTGGTATTTAAAGGTGGAAGAGTAGAAAAAATATATGTTTATACCTATACGGGATTTGTTATTACTGCATTGAACCGTATCTTAGAAGAACTGAAAAGAGAAAAAGAACGGGAAAAAGAAGAAAAAATCCGCAAAATACAGCAGGAAAAACAACTACATACAGAAACCATATATGAAACGACGAAAAATCCATCGAATGGAATCCGGACCAGTTTTTATGGGATAAGATTTGTGATTAATTTCATGGAGGAAAAAGAGTGTGGGCATCGCAAGTATAAACTAATGGAGGTTATTGAAGAAGATAATCAAATCAGTAATGTACTTGTAGGATGGGATGACAGGGAAGAAAATCCCGTGTACACGACTACCTATTTCTCATATACTCCAAGAGAGGGCTTCATAGATGTGTACAGGCTGAGAGATGAGCTGAAAATGCTGAAACTGGAGTTTGCCTTCCATTATCCGGAGCAGCAGGAAGCATGGAAAACACTGGAAAATGACGAATTCATGTGGCGATAGGTGAAAATTATCAATACGTGAGAATGGAAGAGAATGTAGAATATCCGATTATTGAGGTAATACATTCCAGAGAGGAATAAAAGGAGACTTTACAAATCATGAATTACGGAAATATAAAAGAATGCGACATCGCAGACGGACCGGGCGTCAGAGTCAGCCTGTTTGTATCCGGCTGCAGGCATCACTGCAAGGGATGTTTTAATGAGGAGACATGGAATTTCAACTATGGACAGCCATACACAGAAGAGACGGAAGCGGAAATATTGAATTCGCTGGATTCTAACTTCATTCAAGGATTCACTTTGCTCGGAGGGGAACCGTTCGAGCCGGAGAATCAGGTGGAACTGGTAAAGCTTTTAAAGAAAGTAAGAGAAACGTATCCAAAGAAAGATATCTGGTGTTACAGTGGGTATCTTTTTGATTGCGATATGATCCCGGGAGGCTGTGTGCATACGAATGTGACTGACGAAATGCTGTCTTATATCGATGTGCTGGTAGACGGGGAGTTTAAGGAAGCATTAAAGGATGTGACACTGGTGTTCCGGGGAAGCCAGAATCAGAGGATTATTAATGTGAAAGAAAGTAAGAAACAAGGAAAAGTTGTACTTGAAGATTATTGATACTAGTGATGAGAATATAAAGTATCATGCAATGAAAAATATTATATATAGAAGAAAGATCATAAAGATGTATTATTGCTATGCAGGAAATAAAAAAGCAGGAGATTATTTCTCCTGCCAGATGCGTAACATCTTGATGATCTTTTCTTTTTCCGCAACTGAAAAACCACGGAATACATTGAGCACTTCGTCATTTAACTGGCGCTCTTTTTCATCCAGAGGAGGAAGATCTCTTCCCGCATCCAGAATCGTGTCCACGGATACGTTACAAAGCTTTGAGTAGTAAAGAAGAAACTCTTAAGTTAAGCTTAGCTACGATTGTTCTCGACATTGCTGACGAAAGGAACAGTACAGTTCAGATCTTTTGCTACCTGTTCCTGAGTGATACCGCGTTCACTTCTTAATTGTTTCATTTTTAATCCGACTTTTGAAAAATCTACTTCGTTCATTGCTGGGCTCCTTTGAATTGTAATGTATAACGATATTATATAAGTATATATTATTATAAATCTTGCCAATAATCAATACAGAAAAATTTACTTTTCCTTAAGATGTTGGGGTCAAAAGCCCTGCTATAGTACCTTGAAAATTTTACACAAATTCTTCAACTTCCCCCAGATGTGGTATACTGTATATATCAATCAAAGGTGGTGGAAGTGTATGGCATTCAGAACAAATTCGTATCAACAATTATCTTTTGCTGACAGTTTCGAAGGGCTTACGTTTCGTGAGCAGAAAGCATTGGAACATTCATGGGCAAAGGTTTTTGCAGAAGATATTTTTCCTGCAATCAATGAAGAACCTTTCCGTGTTCTGTATTCCTCGAACGCTTCAAGACCAAATACACCCGTAAATGTGTGTATTGGTGCTCTCATCATCAAAGAACTCTTTGGAATCTCAGATGATGAAGTTGTCGAAAACCTTATGCTGGATCCCCGTTATCAGTATGCCCTTCATACATCAAGCTTTGAGGAACAGCCATTGAGCGACAAAACTCTCACCCGTTTTCGTAAACGCTGTTATGATTATGAATCTATTCACGGTATCGATCTGCTCCACGAATGCATGACAGGACTTGGAACGAATATCGCAAAACTTATGGACATCAGCCCAAGGGTCAAAAGAATGGATTCCATGATGATAGCAGCAAATATACGGAAACTCAGCCGTATAGAGCTGCTTTATACCTGCGTAAAAAAGCTGGTCATCTATTTCCACAAAAACAGCCGCGATGAGCTTATTAAAGGAATGGAACATTATTGTGATCCGAATGACTATAATAAAACCTTTTATTACAGTAACGATTCCGATACAGAGAATCACTTGGCGGCCATTCTGAAAGATGCAGACCGTCTGCTGGACCTTTGTGGAACGGATTATGATGACATCACAGAATACCAGTTATTGGTACGCTGTCTTTCTGAACAGACCATTGTGGAAGAAGGTTTCCGTCGTCTCCGCACTAAAGAAGATGGCGGTTTCCATTCAGGAATACTTCAAAATCCATCTGACCCAGATGCAACATATAGAAGCAAAGCTGGAAAAGAACATCAGGGCTATGTGGCAAATCTTGAAGAAACCGTTGATAGAAATGGTTCTGTTATCACAGATTACCAGTTTGAGCAAAACATTTACAGTGACAGCCGTTTTCTAAAGGACAGTCTTGAACGCACTGAGGTTCAGGAGAAAAAAAGTACACTGATCACCGACGGTGCTTATTCCGGGAAAGAAAACCATGATCTTGCTGCCCAAAAGAATATCCGTCTGATCAATACCGATTTATCGGGAAAACCGGTTGATGATATTCTAGCAGATTTTGTATTCAACGAGACGGGAACCAAAGTAGTAAGATGCCCTGCAGGATATGAGCCAAAATCCTGTGGATATACCGGTGATAAATCCCAGCAGTTTCATGTTTCCTTTCAAAAGGAACAGTGTGCAAACTGTCCACACAAAGCGCAGTGCAAGGCGAAAATCTATAAACGTGTCAGCAGAGTTACCGTATCGGTAAAATCCCATGAAAGGGCAAAGCAACAACGTTTTATGGGAACGGAAGAATTCCGAAACCTTTTTAAAATCCGAAACGGAGTAGAAACACTGCCCTCTCTGCTGCGCAGGCGATACCATGCAGATAGGATGTCGGTCAGGGGTCTGATCCGCGGACGTTTTTTCTTCGGATGTAAAATCGGAGCATTGAATTTCAAAAAGCTCTTTACCTATCGAAAGGGCTTGGGACATTATGCTCAAAATCCGGTATTAGCATAAGAAAAAGGATGACAGTCACGTTAATATCAGCGCCCAAACAAGAAATATCTCTCAAAATTCGATTGTGTAAAATTTTCAAGGTACTATATAGGAGATCAAATAGTTTTTACAAACTCTTTTGACCCCAACATCTTTTAATGTAAATTCACATGCCAAATAATAAGTGTCATAATCCCAATCTTTAGGGGATTCGAAATAAGAAATACTTACTATTATTCTATAGTGCCCTGATGGGAGTTCGCCATAAACCGAGGAAATATCAAATGGTAAACTTAATCTTTCGGTGGGATTTATAACTGCATCATCTTCGTTATCTTTTGATGGGTCATAAAGTTGAGTTAATTGATACCATGTTTCTGATTGCTCCGCTTCAATTTCAAAATAGGCTTTAGAATAATGATACTCTTTGTTGGAGTTATTTTCTAAAAAAAATTTTGCGTTTTCTAAGTCAGAATACTCTTTTTCACTTGATGTAAGCTCAACATCTGATAAAGTATTAATTTTTTCCTCAGTTCCATAGGACGAAACCTCATAATTCTCTTTGAAATCCTGTGATGATATTATTTCTTCATCTGATGTTGAATTGCACCCGGACAAAATGCTTGTGACAGTTACTAAAATAATACAGATAATTTTTTTCATAATCGAAACCTCCTTTATAAGTGCTTAATGCAATTATATGGGGAAAATGTCTATTTTTCATCAACATATGCAATTTTTATACAAGCTGTAACACAGGCTCCCCCCTTATGATTATTTGAAATTTTTATTGTACCTCCATGCCTTTCACATAATATTTTACAAATGTTTAATCCCAGACCTAGATGTTCAGACGTAGTATCTTGCGATGGTTTATAAAATGGTAATGTTACACGTTCTATATCCGTACTTTTGAAACCACAGCCATCGTCAGAAGACCGTAATCAATAAAAATTCCTCCTGTTTATTTACATCAATAGCTATCATCGACTTAGCATATCTAATGCTATTAGACAACAGGTTTTCATAAATTTGTATGATAAATTTCAAGATTGATAAATAGAGTTTGCTGTTTATTACAATTTGTTTTAATCGTATATTCTATATCAGAACAGAGCATTTCCGTTGTATTTGATAAGGTTTTTAATAAGAAGTCAAAGTTTATGTTTTCTTTTTCGATTTCTATATCTTCTAAACGGTATAAGTTTGTCATAGCACTAACGTATTTTTCAAGCCGTTCCACATTGTTGCGTACTGTTGATAATTCGTCGAGTACCTCCTGTTGAGAAACTAATCCTTTGGGAATAAATGATAACAACATTGTGGTATGTCCTTTTAGTATTGTTAAAGGCGTGCGTAAATCATGTGAAAAAGCAGCATTTAATCTCCTTTGTTCAGTAAATTGCCGTATCATTTTTTGGTTGTTTTGATATAAACAATTTTTCATCTTCTCAAATGCAAGACACAGCTCCCCATCTCGTCTTTATAAGGGTAAGGCAACGTAAAATCCAGTTCGTTGTTTTCGACTTTTCTGTATGCATTCGTCAGTAACTTTATGGGTCTTACTAATTTTCGGTTTACAAAGATAGTCACACAAAGAATCATGCTAATTGAAAGAACAATAGGAATGGTGACAATATTAACCACACCTAGAGCAGAATCCACAATTCTATCATGTTTAGTAAACTTTGATGATGAAACTTACTAATGATTAAGAAACATAGATTAGGATAAATATTAATTCTTTGTCTGACTGGA
>ENA-OQCX01000585-OQCX01000585.1-human-gut-metagenome-genome-assembly--contig:-NODE-585-length-18696-cov-2.721741_pt1 | contig 18696 bp, 19 predicted proteins | sample MGYA00242762_ERZ504587 | MGnify/ENA primary metagenome ERZ504587 (study PRJEB26092, sample SAMD00036337) | human gut metagenome | host: Homo sapiens | study: EMG produced TPA metagenomics assembly of... | reverse complement strand
CGCTTATAACTGGCTTTGGGCAGATAAAACTATGACTGCGTCATATTCCGGCGAGGCGGATATCGGATTTATGGGAGCAGAAGCATCTATCTATGCCTATCAGGAAGGAGCTAACTGATCCTGTTGTAACTTTGCACAGCTTACCCAACGGGCCGGAAATTTCCTTGTGGCAAGAGAAGAAATGCCGGATTTTAAATGGGAAGATCTGAAGGGCAGGAAGTTCTTGGCGGACGCAAAGGTGGCATGCCGGAAATGGTATTTGAATATATTCTGAAGCAGAATGGCCTTGACCCTCAGAAAGATCTGTCTATTGACCAGAGCATTGACTTCGGCGCTACTGCGGCTGCTTTTACAGGAGATGATTCGGCAGATTTCACTGTAGAATTTGAGCCGTCTGCTACTGCTCTTGAAAAGCAGGGCGCTGGGTATGTCGTAGCATCCCTTGGTGTTGACTCCGGCTATGTGCCTTATACCTCCTACAGTGCCAAAACCAGCTATATGGAAAAAAATCCTGATATCATGCAGAAATTCACTGATGCTCTGCAGAAAGGTATGGACTACGTTCAGAGCCATACTCCAGAGGAGATTGCAGAAGTAATCGAGCCACAGTTCCCTGAAACAGATCTGGATACCATCACAGCCATTGTAAAACGTTATTACGATCAGGACACCTGGAAAGAAAATCTGGTGTTCGGGCAGGATGGTTTTGAACTGCTGCAGGATATCCTGGAAGATGCAGGTGAACTGAAAGAACGTACACCGTATGCAGAACTGGTCAACACAGAATTGCGCAAAATGCTTCCTGATGATTTGCCTTCTCTGATCCTCCTGTAATTTTAGCCCGATATTCGTGTCTTCTCATCCGTTCCTTCATATTGTCAGAGATTTTTGACTTGATTCAGCCAAACCATAATCTTATATATACTTTGAGTAACAGGTAGTAAAAAAGAACCATATTTTAACTCCAATTTTGAGAAACGCAGACAGAATTTCGTCATTTTGTCCTGCGTTTCTCATGCCTTTTGACAGTTTGACGGAATCCCCGAATACTGATTCCGGCTTTTCGTCAGAATGACAAGAAACGAAAAAAATCTTTGTACGATTCTTCCCTAGCCATCCCCCTCCTTTTCGCTATACTGTCTACAGATGAAAAAAACGAGTAATCAATCAGCAAAAACAATATGAAATAATTTTGGAGGAATAATAATCATGGCAAGCTTATCATTACAGCACATTAACAAAACTTACCCAAATGGTTTCCAGGCAGTTAAAGATTTCAATCTGGAGATCGAAGATAAAGAATTCATCATTTTCGTAGGACCTTCAGGATGTGGTAAATCTACTACACTTCGTATGATTGCCGGTCTGGAAGAAATTTCCGGCGGTACATTAAAGATTGGTGACAAAGTTATGAACGATGTAGAGCCTAAAGACCGTGATATCGCAATGGTATTCCAGAACTACGCTCTGTATCCTCATATGACAGTATATGATAACATGGCATTCGGACTTAAACTTCGTAAAGTTCCGAAAGACAGATTGATAAAGCAGTTCGTGAAGCTGCAAGAATCCTTGACCTTGAGAAACTTCTTGATCGTAAACCGAAGGCTCTTTCCGGTGGTCAGAGACAGCGTGTTGCTATGGGACGTGCTATCGTTCGTAATCCTAAGGTATTCCTTATGGATGAGCCTCTTTCCAACCTGGATGCTAAACTTCGTGTACAGATGCGTATCGAGATTTCCAAGATCCACCAGAGACTGGGTGCTACAATCATCTATGTAACACATGACCAGACAGAGGCTATGACTCTTGGTACCAGAATCGTTGTTATGAAAGACGGTGTTGTTCAGCAGGTAGATACACCTCAGAACCTGTATCAGAAACCAGGCAACTTATTCGTTGCAGGATTCATGGGATCTCCGCAGATGAACTTCCTTGACGCTGTTATCTCCGAAAAAGGTGGCAACCTTATCGCTAAAGTTGGCGAGCATGAACTGGTTATCCCAGCTGCTAAAGCAAAAGCTCTTAAAGATGGCGGCTATGTAGGTAAAACAGTTGTTCTCGGTATCCGTCCGGAAGATATCCATGATTCCCAGATGTTCATCGAAGCTTCTCCAAGCGCACCGATGACATCCGTAGTTAAAGTTTACGAGCTTCTCGGAGCTGAAGTATTCTTATACTTCGATGTAAACGGAACTCAGGTTACAGCACGAGTTGATCCTCGTACAACAGCTAAGACCGGTGATCCGATCAAATTCGCATTCGATATGGAAAAATCTCATTTCTTTGATAAAGAAACAGAACTTACAATCTGCAACTAATTTTCAGGAATCTTTAATAAACCCGGGGAGTTTTCCCCGGGTTTTTATGTTATAATATAGAATTGGCTGCCTGATTACTTCGATCAGACAATTTGCAAGGATTGCTATAAGCTGACTCATACCCCAAAAGAAAGGATTGACCTAATGAAAATACAACAGATTTTACAGAAATGCCTGACAGACTGGAAGAATATCAGCCAGATTGATTTCTGTCTGCTGGATTCTGATAACCATATCTTTCTCTCTACCTGTGATAAAAACTTCCTGCAGAATCAAAACTGGAAGAATTTCGCCAAAGCAGTGCCCTGTGTGTTTCCAATACAAGCTGCTGCCTGTATAAGATCATGGAGAACCATTCCATCTCCTATATTCTGATCGTATGGGGAAAAGCAGAAAGTACTGCTACCATCGGAGAGCTGGCTGTATGCCAGGTACAGAGTCTCCTGGCTGCCTATGCAGAGAAAAGCGACAAGAATACCTTTATGCAGAATCTTCTCCTTGGTAGTTATTCTGATGTAGATGCCTTTAACTGCGCCAAGAAACTGCACATTGCAACTTCTGTTCAGCGTGCCGTATTTCTTGTGGAAACCAAACAGACCAAGGATGAGAACGCTCTCGCTACGATCCGGAATATTTTCTCTGCCCGTACCAGAGATTTCATCACAGCTATTGATGATACAGGGATTATCATCATCAGAGAATTACAGTCTACAGAAACTTATGAGGATCTGGAATCAATTGCATATATGCTTGTAGATATGTTAAATACAGAAGCAATGACTTCCGCATGGGTTGCCTACAGTAATCTGGCAGAGGATATTTCCAGGCTTCCAGACGCATACAAGGAAGCACATACAGCCCTTGAAGTAGGCAAGATTTTCTACGCAGATAAAAATGTATTCGGATATAACCAGCTTGGAATCGGCAGACTAATCTACCAGCTTCCTGTTTCCATATGTGAAATGTTTATCGACGAGATCTTCAAAGAGGAAACTCTGGATTCTATTGACGAAGAAACCCTGATCACCATCCGTACCTTCTTTGAAAATAACCTGAATCTCTCCGAGACTTCCAGACAGCTTTATGTACACAGAAATACTCTGGTGTACCGCTTTGAGAAGCTGCAGAGAAAATTCGGACTGGATATCCGTGCGTTTGAGGATGCATTAACATTTAAACTGGCGATGATGGTTGTGGACTACATAAAATATTCTAAGAATCATCCGTCATAGATTTCTCAGACAATTTGATAACATCCATCTGCGTGATCAAACCGGCAGACTCTTACAGCTACGTGGCTACGCGATTCTACACCGAATAACTGCTCCGCAGGGACTTACTTGATTCGGTTAAAAAAGCGTTATATCTTCACCAGAAATCTCTGTTGAAAATACAACGCTTTTTATTATTTCTTATATATTCTATTTCGCTTCTTTCAGCAGCATCAGATGCTCTTCCGGAAAATGAATATATTTCGGAACTTTTGCACGCGGATCTTCCTCAAAATTTCCTTTGGGACACATCCACCAGACCGGCTGACAGTCTCCGCCTTTCTTGTTCTTCAGTAAATACTGATGTTCAAAGGTCGTTTCAATATATTCCACAACTTCCACTTCCATGTGGTTCTCTCCGCCTTCAGATGCACCTTTCATCCAGTGACCGCGGATTCCCACATGCGTAACATCATCCGGCACCACATCTTTGGTCTGCAGCATCAGATCCCAGTCCACTGCATAAATACTGTGTTTTCCCATTTTCTGTACAGTTGAGAAATTTTTACACCCTGTCAGTCTGGCTGCCTGCAGAATACCAGGTCGTTCAAAGAGTTTCTTGGTTTCTCCTGTAGTAAGTGCCTGACCGCTGTCCAGAATTGTCAGATGTCCGCAGAACTTGTAAGCCTCATCACGGCTGTGAGTGACCAGAATCATATCACCTGTGTACTCATTAAGAAAGTTCTGCATATCACGCTGCATGATATCTTTCAGATATCCATCCAGTGCTGAGAACGGTTCATCCAGAAGGATGCTTCCGGTTCTCCGATCATCATTCGTGCCAGTGCGACACGCTGCTGCTGACCTCCGGAAAGCTGGCCCGGATAACGCTTCTCCAGCCCGTTAAGCTGATAACGCTCTATGTAATCTGCCACTTTTGCCTTAAGCTGTTTCTTATCCCCTCTGTATCCGCATGCGATATTCTTCTCTACAGTCATGGTAGGAAAAAGTGCATAGTTCTGAAAAAGATAGCCGACCTTCCTCTCCTGCGGTTTAAGATTGATTTTCTTTTCTGAATCAAAAAGAACTTTATCATTTACAACAATTCTTCCTGAGTCCGGTGTCTGGATTCCTGCAATACAGCGCAGAGTCATACTTTTTCCGCTTCCGGATGCTCCAAGGATCCCCATTGGAGAACCATCACTCTCCAGCTTTACTTTCAGAGTGAAGCCATGAAGTTTCTTCTCAATATCCACACTGACTGCCATTACATCCACCTGCCCATCTTCATTCCCTTACCGGAAACGATATTGATCGCCGCAACGATCACAAATGAAATGATCAAGATCACAACTACCCAGAAACCGGCCATGCATAATTTCCTGCCGCAGTCTCCGAAGCAATGGCAACGGAAACGGTTCTGGTCTTGCCAAGAATGTTTCCTGCGAGCATGGATGTAGCACCGTATTCTCCGATTGCTCTGGCAAAGGCAAGGACTGTACCGGATGCGATTCCGGGTCCTGCTGTCGGCATGACAACTGTCCAGAAGATTCTTCTGTCACTCATGCCAAGTGTCTTGCCTGCTGCGATCAGATTCACATCCACCTGTTCAAATGCAGCGCGTGCATTTCGATACATCAGTGGAAACGCAATTACAGATGCTGCGATCACGCAGCCCTTCCAGGTCTGTACGATCTTAATGTCAAAATTATCCAGCAGAAATGCCCCAAACGGACGTCTCAGACTGAACAGCAAAAGCAGAATGAAACCGGCCACTGTTGGGGGAAGTACCAGAGGCATGGTCAGGATACCATCCAGTATGCCTCTGGAAACAGGTTTCATCTTCATCACCAGTCTCGCAAAGAATATTCCCAGAAAGAACGCGATCACAGTAGCCGCGAAACCTGTTTTCAGAGAAATCCATAAAGGACTCCAGTTTATTTCTGCCAGAAATTCACTCATTCTTATTTAGCTTCCTCTGTTGTCTCTGTCTCAGCATTTGTTTCTGTGTCATCTGCTTCTTCTGTTGCTTCTGCATCTTTATCATCTGTTTCGGAAGCATCATCTGCTTTGTATGCTGTGAATCCGTATTTCTCGAATACTTTCATAGCGTCGTCAGATTTGATGTACTCAAGGAATGCTTCTGCAGCTGCTGTATCATCTTCAGATGCCTCTTTGTCTTCGATAAGGCCTACCGGATAGCGAACAGGTGTCTTCAGTGCATCTGCCGGAGCTTCTGCGATAACGTCTACTTTATCTGCAACGGAAGCTGCATCTGTAGCATAAACGATACCGATCTCATTACTTCCTTCACTTACTGCAGCAAGAACTTCAGATACATTTTTACCTTCATTGATTTCCATCTTATTTACTTCATCTGTAATTCCAAGATTGTCGAAAATTTCTCTGGAATACTGTCCAACAGGAACGCTGTCACCTGCAAGTGCGATGTTGGCTGCATCTGTGATGTTCTCGAATCCTGTAACTTTTGTTTCCCCATCCTTAGGTTTGATCAGAACGACTTTGTTCTCAAGGATATCTTCTACAGTATCTTTCTTAGCCAGATTTTCGTCTATCAGAGCATTCATCTGTTTATCAGCTGCTGAGAAAAAGATATCACAGCGTGCGCCTTCTTCGATCTGTGTCTGTAATGTACCTGAGCTGTCTGCATTGTAGAGGATTTCAACATCAGGATATGTCTCATTGAAGTCTTTCTGGATTTCTTCCATTGCATTGCTTAAGCTTGCTGCGATGAATGTGTTGACTTCACCTTTTAAATCTGTATCTGCTGCGAAAACTCCTGTGCTGAACATTCCTGCACTCAGTACTCCTGCCATCATTGCTGCAATTAATTTCTTTCTCATATTTTTACCGCCTTTCATTTAGTTTCGTTTTGTTTTATTCAGTTTTGTTTCCTTTTGTATCTATTGTACAACTTTTGTATTCTTGTCAATTTTATTTGTATATGTTATCATGTAAATGATAAAAGGTCGAAAGCCTTATTTTTACCGGCAAAAACAACTTTCCGGCCTTTGATCGGGTATCAGATAAATCGTTACTGTTCACTCCGTTCTCAGTAACGCAGCCAAAATTCATTCCAGATTGCCTGTGGCAATGGAATTTTGGCTTGTATGTCTCGGGATTTTGGCATATCCATGCCAACACCTCGCGGGATAGTGGAGTGTGAACAGTAACGATAAATCTATAGAAAAAAATAATAAACAGTGAGGTAATTATCATGAAATTAAGTGCACGTAATCAGTTAAAAGGGAAAGTAGTAAGTATCAATAACGGAGCTGTAAACTCCATCGTTTCTATTGATATCGGCGGTGGAAACATTATCACAGCAACCATCTCCTGTGCAGCAGTTGAAGAATTAAACCTGAAAGTAGGTTCTGATGCTTATGCAGTGATCAAGGCTACTAATGTCATGGTAGGTATTGATGAATAAACTTTACACAGCTCAGGAGGTCGCAGACCGTCTGAAGATCAAAAAGACAACGGTCTATGAACTTATCAAGCGCGGTGAGCTGGAATCTTCCAAAATCGGAAAACAACTCAGGGTCAGCGAAGAGCAGTTGACACAGTATCTTAACAGAAGCAGTTCCGGCAATTCCGAAAGCGGGCAGGATATTCCATACACTTCTGTTAATTTTGAACCTGAGAGCTCTCTGTTGAAGAGAGATTATCTGCTTCATTCCAGTGGTATCATTTTAGGCGGCCAGACTTCTGCCGCCCTGGAGCTTCTTCTCGGCAAAATGTCCGCTCATCCTGATGGCCTTCCTGTCCTGCAGTCTCATATGAATGACTATAACGGACTTTATTCCCTGTATTTCGAAAAGGCACATATCGCTGCTACCAGTCTGGATATAGATGATATCCGTCACCTGGTTCCCGGAATCCCGCTGATACTTCTTTCTTTATATAAATACTCTGTCGGCTTCTATGTACAGGCCGAAATCCTGAAAAGATTTCTTCTGTGGAGGACCTGACGGATCCGAAAGTTGTTTTTATGAATCGTGAAAAGGGAAGTGCCCGCAGGGTTTATCTGGACCGTCTGTTAAAAGAACGGGGAATCTCTTCTGAAAAAATCAGCGGATACAGAAATGAAGCTGTCTCTGATATGTCATCTGCATCTGCTGTTTTTGAGCACAGAGCGAATGTTGCTTTTGGAGAAGAAATGATCGCACGTTACTTTCCGGGACTTGATTTCGTCCCTGTGACTGATATGCAGATGTATCTGGCAATTCCTGCGGAATCTGTGAGAAAGCCGGGGTTCTCTGCTCTTGTGGAAATTGTACAGTCTGAAGATTTCAAAACTGAGATTCATCATCTGACAGGTTATGATACCTCTTATACCGGCGAAATGATCTGCATATAAGAAACCTGTAACATAATAAAAAGCCCTGCTGTCCGGGATATACGCTTATGACGTACATGCCGCTTATACAGCAGGGCTTTTCTTATACATTATTTACAACCAAGAAGTGTTTTTCCGATAAAGTATCCAAGCACCAGAATACCAAGTGCGATTCTGTACCATCCGAATGCCTTAAAGTCATGTTTCTTTATGTATCCCATCAGGAACTTGATCGCGATAATGGAAACTACAAATGCCACTACCATTCCCACGATCAGGATCATCACCTCTGTTCCTGTGAAAGAAAAACCGAATTTCAGGATTTTCAGAAGACTGGCTCCGAACATGACCGGGATTCCCAGGAAAAAGGTAAATTCTGCTGCTACTGTACGGGAGGTTCCTGCAAGAATACCTCCGATAATGGTGGAACCTGAACGGGATGTACCCGGAACTACGGAGAGTACCTGGAACAGACCGATGATGAATGCAGTCTTAAATGACAGATTTTCCAGATTTGTACAGGTTGGTCTTCTTCTCTTGTTATAATTCTCAATGACAATGAAGAGGATACCATATACAATCAGTGCAATGGCAACTACTACATAGTTATTAAATTTCTCTTCAATGACATCATTAAACGGAAGCGCGATAACAATCGTCGGTATACAGGCTACTATAATTTTAAACCAGAGTACCCATTTCTCTTTATCACAGAACTTCTCCACAAAAGTAAGAATTCCTCTGGATACTGCACCATGCCTGTTAAGCACTGCCTGCTGTTTCTTTGAAATTGGTCTGATATAAAACGGCCACAATTTGTTCCAGTAGAGAACTACAACCGCGAGGATCGCGCCAAGCTGAATCACTACGAAAAACAGATTCTTAAAATCCTCTGTCACATTCAGTTTCAGGAACTCATCCACCAGGATCATATGTCCGGTACTGCTGATCGGAAGCCATTCTGTGATTCCCTCTACAATCCCAAGGAAAATGACCTTTAACAGTTCAATAAAATCCATAATCTTTCCCTTCCTGTTTTCTTTTTTGTTGTTATTCTTATTTACAACGATTTTCAACCGGATCAGACAGGTTTCTGCCAGATAATAAGTAATGCAAAAGACCCACATATATCTATCTGACTCACTGTAAATACTCATATGATTATATTACACACCATGCCACTGATACAACTGTAATCTGTATTTTTCCTGCTGATTCTATAAGATAAAAACAGCCGCCTTTTCTCCGACAGAGAAAATTACGGCTGCTTTTCATCATTTCATATTATTTATCAGTTCTTTATCTTCTTGCAATCGTAGCAATATCAATAAGAGATAAATTGTTCAGGTCTGTATTCTCAAGGCTGGTTGCCAGTGCTTCTGCTGTATCCAGAGAAGTAAGGACATTGACACCTGTCTCGATGGCGTTACGTCTGATGACGAAACCATCTTTCTGATGTTCTACGCCCTGTGGCGGAGTATCAATGACAACGTCGATCTTATGACCAAGGATAAGGTCCATAAGGTTCGGTGCAGGCTGCTCCAGCTTATTTGTACGGATAACTTTGATTCCGTTTTCTTTGAGGACTTTTGCAGTTCCCAGTGTAGCATAGATTCTGTATCCAAGTGCTTCGAATCTTCTTGCGATCGGATGATATCCTGTTTGTCTTCGTCTTTAACAGTGATGATCATGTTTTTATGTTTCGGAAGACGGATACCTGCTCCGATAAATGCTTTGTAAAGCGCTTCATTGAATGTCTCAGCAATACCAAGGCACTCACCTGTTGACTTCATTTCCGGTCCAAGACTGATATCAGCACCGCGGATCTTCTCAAATGAGAAGACAGGCATCTTGATCGCATAGTGTTTTGCTTCCGGCTGAAGTCCCGGTTCATAGCCCATGTCTTTCAGCTTGTATCCAAGGATTACCTTCGTTGCAAGAGGAACGATCGGAATTCCTGTTACCTTGCTGATGTACGGTACAGTACGGCTGGAACGAGGATTAACCTCGATCACATATACATCATCTCCAAGAACAATGAACTGGATGTTGATCATACCGATAACATGCAGTGCTCTTGCAAGACGTCTGGTGTATTCTGCAATTGTCTCTTTTGCTTTCTCGCTGATGGTCTTAGCCGGGTATACGGAAATACTGTCACCGGAGTGGATTCCGGCACGCTCGATATGTTCCATAATACCAGGAATCAGGATATCCTCGCCATCGCATACAGCATCTACTTCGATTTCCTTACCCATCAGGTATTTATCAACAAGGATCGGGTGCTCCTGTGCAATCTGGTTGATCACACCGATATACTCTTCTACGTCCTCATCGCTTACAGCGATTCTCATGCCCTGACCACCAAGTACATAGGAAGGACGAACCAGAACAGGATAACCCAGCTCATTTGCTGCTTTCTTAGCTTCCTCAGCAGTAAATACTGTCTGTCCCTTTGGTCTCGGGATCTCGCATTTTTCAAGAATCTCATCAAAGAGCTCACGGTCTTCTGCTGCATCTACGTTCTCAGCAGATGTTCCGAGAATCTTAACGCCCATCTTTGTCAGTGCTTCTGTTAATTTGATAGCTGTCTGACCACCGAACTGTACAACTGCTCCGTCCGGTTTCTCGATATTTACTACATTCTCAACATCTTCCGGTGTCAGAGGCTCGAAATACAGTTTATCTGCAATATCAAAGTCTGTACTTACTGTTTCCGGGTTGTTGTTGATGATGATGGTCTCATAGCCTTCTTTTGCAAATGCCCATGTACAGTGTACGGAACAGAAGTCGAACTCAATACCCTGGCCGATACGGATCGGACCGGAACCAAGTACCAGGATTTTCTTTTTATCCGGTGTTGCTACTGCTTCATTCTCTGTGCCTTCATCGCCGTATACAGAATAGTAATATGGTGTTGCTGCCGCAAACTCTGCAGCACAGGTATCAACCATCTTGTATGCTGCTTTGATCTGGTATTCTTCACGAAGAGCTTTGATTTCTTCTTCTGTTTTACCTGTCAGACGAGCAATGATATAATCCGGAAATTCCATGCGCTTTGCTTCCAGAAGAAGCTCTTTTGTAAGCTTTCTGGTTTTAAGTGCATTTTCCATTCCAACAAGGATTGCCAGCTTATCAATGAACCAGATATCAATCTTGGTAATGTCATGAAGCATGGACTGCGGCATACCGCGGCGGATTGCTTCTGCGATTTTCCAGATTCTGCGGTCATCTACGATTTCCAGCTCTGCAAGGAGTTCCTCGTCTGTAAGCTGTGTGAAATCATAGGACATCAGGCTGTCTACGTGCTGTTCAAGAGAACGGATGGCTTTCATCAGGCACCTTCGAAGTTATGGCAGATACTCATAACCTCACCTGTTGCCTTCATCTGAGTAGTAAGGGTTCTCTTTGCAGTAATAAATTTATCAAATGGAAGTCTCGGAATCTTAACTACGCAGTAGTCAAGCATTGGCTCGAAACTTGCATATGTTTTTCCTGTGATCGCATTCGGAATCTCATCCAGTGTGTAACCCAGGGCAATCTTTGCTGCAACCTTTGCGATCGGGTAACCTGTTGCCTTACTTGCAAGTGCAGAGGAACGGCTTACACGCGGGTTTACCTCGATTACACAGTATTCAAAGCTGTCCGGTTTCAGAGCGTACTGAACGTTACATCCACCTGTGATTCCAAGTTCTGTGATGATGTTCAGGGCTGAAGTACGGAGCATCTGATATTCTTTATCTCCCAGTGTCTGAGATGGAGCAACTACGATAGAGTCACCTGTGTGGACACCAACCGGATCAATGTTCTCCATGTTGCAGACTGTGATGCAGTTTCCTGCACTGTCACGCATTACTTCATATTCAATCTCTTTCCATCCTGCGATGCAGCGCTCTACCAGAACTTCACCTACACGTGAAAGACGAAGACCATTCTCCAGGATTTCACGAAGTTCATATTCATTATGAGCGATACCGCCGCCGCTTCCACCGAGTGTGTAAGCAGGACGGAGAACTACCGGATAACCAATGATGTTTGTAAATGCAAGACCATCTTCTACTGTTGTAACAACCTTGGATGCTGCGATCGGCTCACCGATCTTCTCCATGGTATCTTTAAATTCCTGACGGTCCTCCGCTTTCTTGATTGTCTGGGCAGTTGTACCGATCAGTCTTATATTGTGTTCTTTGAGGAAACCTTTCTCATCCAGCTCCATGGCAAGGTTTAATCCCGCCTGGCCGCCCAGTGTAGGAAGGACGCTGTCCGGTTTCTCTTTCAGGATAAGCTGTTCTACTACTTCTACTGTCAGAGGCTCGATATAAACTCTGTCAGCGATATCTTTATCTGTCATGATGGTTGCAGGGTTGGAGTTAAGAAGAACAACCTCAATGCCTTCTTCTTTCAGGGAACGGCATGCCTGTGTTCCTGCATAGTCAAACTCTGCTGCCTGGCCGATGATAATCGGGCCGGAACCAATTACAAGTACTTTTTTAATGTCTTTATTTCTTGGCATTATTTATTTCCTCCCATCATATCCATAAATCTGTCAAACAGGTAACTGGAATCCTGCGGTCCCGGGCATGCTTCAGGATGGAACTGTACAGTAAAGATATTCTTTCCTTCGTATGCCATACCTTCGTTTGTGCCGTCATTGACGTTAACGAATGCAGGTTTTGCAATGTTTTTCTCTTCAAGTCCCTCAGCATCTACTACATAGCCATGGTTCTGGGAAGAAATGTAAACACGTCCTGTTGCAAGGTCTTTGACCGGATGATTTCCGCCTCTGTGTCCGTATTTCATCTTATGGGTATCTCCACCTGTTGCAAGAGCCATAAGCTGATGTCCAAGACAGATTGCGAAGATCGGAACTTCAGAATCATATAATTTTTTTATTTCCTTTATAATAGAAGTACATTCCTTTGGATCTCCAGGGCCGTTACTTAACATAATGCCATCCGGATTTGCCTCCAGAATCTCTTCCGCAGGTGTCAGTGCCGGATAAATTGTAACCTCACATCCTCTTTCATTCAGGGAACGTGCAATGTTTCTCTTAGCTCCCAGGTCAAGAAGTGCTACTTCGGACCGTCGCCTTTTAAAATCTCTTTCTCGCGGCATGTTACCTTCTCTACTACCTTACCTGTTGTATATGCTTTTAACTGGGGGATAATTGTATCTAAATCATAATTTTCATTGACGGTGATCATACCGTTCATGGTACCTTTCTCACGAAGGATTTTCGTTAAGGCTCTGGTATCAATTCCGGCAATACCTGGAATATCATGCTTTGTTAAGAAATGCTGAATCGTGTCCACGCTTCTGAAATTACTTGGGACACGGGATAATTCGCGGACAATAAAGCCGTCCACCCATGGCTTTGATGACTCCTGGTCATCATAACAGATTCCGTAATTCCCAATGAGGGGATAAGTCATACATACTGCCTGTCCTGCATAGGAAGGGTCGGTCATTACTTCCAGATAACCGGTCATGGAAGTATTAAAGACGATTTCGCTGATAACGTCTCTCGTTGAACCAATGCTTGTACCTTTGAACACATGGCCATCTTCTAATATCAGAAATGCTTTCATACAATCTCCCTTTCTTATCTTTATATTGTGTCTATCACTTATTTTTTCCTAAATCTTCAAGATTGTATCACAGCAAAGTGCTTTTTTCAACCTTATAAGGTACTAAAAATAATTAAGTTGATATTAAAAACTTTTTTTGTAATTTCAGGCAGATCCAATCACATGCATTCACTGCTTTCTCACATCCAAATACCTCTATAAAATTTAAATCATCCTCTTCTCTGTGCAACTCTACACCGGATAACTGCTCCGCAGTTTATCAGAAGAAGCTTACACTTCTACGTAACAAATTGTGCGTTTTGAGGATACTGTAAAAAATTAAAAAAATTTCAAAAAGCTATTGACTTTTATCCATACATCGGTTATTATAAATGAGCAGTCGCGAGAGAGCGATTGATAAATAAGAAATGCAGAAGTGGCGGAATTGGCAGACGCGCAGGCTTCAGGTGCCTGTGGTAGCAATATCGTGTGGGTTCAAGTCCCATCTTCTGCATTATTTTTTACTCAAAAAAGAAACTGATACAGTTTCCTTTTTTTCTGTTCTTATGATACAAAAGACATCAGATAACGGTAAATCTTCCATGTGGTTTCATTATCGTAATGAGTTCCGTCTGTTGTTTTATATCCCTGCTTTTTCAGATAAGAATAAAGATCTGCATATTTCGCACCGGCAACTTCTTTTTTCATTCTGGCATTGAAATCTTCGATTTCCTCATTTGTTACATAAGGATCTTTGGTTACCTGTCCCACTGCCACAATATAGACATCCGCTCCCTGCGCTTTCCATTTTGGAATCTCCTCATTCAGCAGACTGATATAATTTGAAATATTGTATACATCATTAACACCAAGCCAAACAAAAATATCTTCATTTCCTTTCATCTGCTCCTGCAAGTTTTCAGGGCAGTATCTCTAAGCCATTTATACCCCATTCCAACCTCACATATCCATGTGATGTTATCGTTCTCCACAACATCTTTCATCATATCTGTTCTGGAATCTCCGATCATAATAGTCTTTCGCATTACCGCCTCTGCCGGATCACTCAGTTCAGAATATACAACATTTCCCTGATTTCGTACATATGCCCGTATTCTGTAATAATAAGTCTTTCCTGAAACAGTACCTGTATCTGTATAACTGAATGTTGTATTGCCGGAAACTATATTGATTCTTTTATATCCTCTGTCCTCGGATTCTGACCGGAATATCTGATATCCTTCTGCAGTTTTGATTTTTTTCCATTTGATCAGGGTTCCGCTTTCTTCTCTCACTCTTATCCGGGTGATCACAGGTTTTCCGGGAGCTGTTTTTATCTCCAGTGCTTTCGATGATGGGCTGTACAGAGTTTTGTTTCCCTGTTTCAGATAAGAACGTATCTTATAAGTGTAGAGCTTATCTTCAGAACCTGTCAGTGTAAAACTGGTAATGTTCCTGTTCTTGATCCTTCCCACGCATTTGTACTTCCCGTAGGCTTTATAATACAGAAAAATCTGATAGCCGGAGGCCTTCTTTACTTTATTCCAGTTCAGAGTCACTCTGTTTCCGGCTGCTGTTCCGGACAATACCGGTGTTTCCGGTTTTGCAGATGCTGCGGATGCCGATACTGTTCCAAACAGCATTACCGCTATCAACCAAAATAAAGAGAAACTCTTTCTGATATATTTCACATGACATTCCTCCCATCTATAACAATTCATCTATAGCAATACCGGACTGTCCACAGTATTTTACGGAATTGCCATAATCAAAGAGCCGGCTCTGTAAAAGATATCTGCTCTCACATCGCCGGCTTGATTTTATACTGTTCTCAATTATTTTTGTATTATTTGACTTTCACGCTCTTCACTGCGCTGTAACCTGTATATACCTTGGCAGATCCTACCATCTTATATGCGCGTGCTCTGAAATAATAAGTTTTACCACTTGTCAGTTTTGTCTTATTTGCGGTCAGCTTTGTAGTTCCTTTTACAACCGTACCCTTCTGGGATTTCTTGGATGATCCACAGTAAACATCATATCCGTCTGCACCTGCAACAGCCTTCCAGCTTACGGTTGCCACACCTTTTTTGGTGGACTTCACAGAGATTGCCGGCTTTGTACCTGTTGCTGTAGCTTTCACTTCTGCGGAATTTGACCAGGATCTGAGGTTCTTATTGGCATCTTTTACCTGTACAGTTGCTGTAACTCTGTATGTGTAGGCTGTTCCTGTAGAAATCACATTATCTGTGTAATCTTCTCCAAACTCTGCGTCAGCCAGATCACCATTATCCCATGTTTTAACAGTTTCATATGCACCGTTGCCTGTTTTCTTCTCCAGTTTGTAAGAAGCATCATCTGTACTGGAACCAACGTTTACCACGATCTGATCCCATGTTGCAGATGTGATGGATGCAGTTGCCTTCAGCATTTTGACCTTGGATGAAACTCCTGCATCACAGCTGAACTGCTGAGGTACGGCAATCCATTCCGGTGTAAAGTCAATAGAAGGTGTCTTACTCAGTGAGTTTCCGTCAAGGTATAAGGAAACTACCTGAGACCCTTCCTTGCTGTTTTCCAGTTTCAGATTTGTGATCTTATTATTTCTAAGATCAAGGATTCCCTGAAATCCGGCACAGTTAAATGAAGTGATGGCATTATTGGAGGCATTGACTTCTGAAAGACTCTTTACATAATCAGTATCTCCGATGTTCAGTCCTGCATTTGCCTGTGTGGTAAATTTATTGGAGCTTGCATCTACGAAATCCAAGTTCTTCAGATATTTCTTGGAAGGCATTACTACCTTTGTCAGTTTATTGCTTCCATACTTCACTACACGAAGATTTGTGCATTTGCTGAGATCCAGAGTTCCTGCAAGACTGTTATTACTCAGATTCAGATATGCAACTTTTGTATTCTTTGTAATATTTACAGAAGTAAGTTTGTTATTTGCCGCAAACAGATCTGTCGCATAGGTAAAACGTTCAATGCCTTTCAGGTTGGAAATTCCAAGCCCTGAAACATCAATCGTCTTGGCTGCTTTGATCTCTGCCGCTGAAAGTTTCTTATCCTTGTCTGTATCAATATTGTCTAAAACATACTGGCGGAACTTTGCATCCGGGAAGTTCGCTGAACTGACTGCTACTGCTGATGATGCTTCAGCAGCATCAGACTGAAATTCAGATCCGTCCTCTACCTCCGGAGCTTCCTCTTCTGCTGAGCCAACAGACTGTTCTTCTACTGTTGATGTATCATCACTAAAATCAGCAGCCTGAACACTGATACCGGAAGTCATCATAGCTGCACTGATCATTCCTGCGACTAATAACTGATTTAATTTTCTGTTTTTCATCTTTCCCTCTCCTGTTCGTAATTTTCATACCTTTTGATACGATATAAAATTATCATATTCCATATCAGTTTGCAACATATTTTTAATTATACTGTAATTATCTGGTAAATCTGTAAAAATAATTTACCCTGCAGTTACTTACTTCTCTTCCATTGTTTCTTTTTCCACTGGTGTTTCTTCCACCGGCTGTTCCTGTGCTGGTTCTGTTTCTGCTGTTTTCTCTGTCTCTGGTTCTTCCGGCTGTAATTCTTCTGCCGGTGTTTCTTCCGGCTCATTACTCCCATCTTCATCTTCATCTGAAGACACAATGTCATTTTCCACATTCTTCGCCGGTTCCGGAGTCGGGCATGGCGTTCCGCAATACGGACAGAAACTTACATTAATATCTACCTCCCGCTCGCAGGACGGCAGATTTTCTCTCCTTTCAGATTCGCCGCATTATCCTTATACTCCCTGATTTTCAGATAATGCTGATCAATCTCCTGACATAAAGCACTTAACTCACTATCAATTCCATCACCCTGAGAATGTCGTCTGTAAACAATATCACCGATATCAACTTTGATTTTCTCAATAATGCGCTCTTCTCCTGTGATTTTACTTCTTATCTTCTGCGCCTCGATCGTCTGCTCTGCGCGGGCACCTAATTCTCTTGTTGTCTTTCCCAGTTCCTTCGTTGTTTTTGAAAATGTCTTAACTAATCCATCAAAAAAAATCTGTTCCCATAATATTTACTCCCTTCCATTATTGTCCTCATAATGCAAGAACAAAACTATTTTAATTAATGACTACCCTCCAGCAGGATCGGCTCCTGTCCGCGAAGAAGAATCCTCGGACCACCGTTTCCTTCTATGTATTCTCTTGTGATCACAACCTCTCCTATGCTGTCATCTTTCGGAATCTCATACATGATATCCAGCATATACTCTTCCAGTATCGCGCGAAGTGCCCTGGCACCTGTATCTCTCTCCAGTGCTTTCGCAGCAATTGCATGAAGCGCCCCGTCTTCAAATTCCAGTTTCACTTCATCCAGTGCAAGAAGTTTCTGATACTGTTTAAGAATCGCATTCTTCGGCTCCTGCAGGATCTTCACAAGCATATCCTCATTCAATCCGTCCAGAGTAAAGATAATCGGAAGTCGTCCGATAAATTCCGGAATCATTCCAAAACTGCGGATATCCTCCACTGTTACTTTCTGAAGCAGATGAGGATCATTATCATATTTATCCTTCAGGTCTGCATAAAACCGATAGATGCCTGCTTGTTCAGCCTTTCTTTAATGATATTCTCCAGATCAGGAAAAGCACCGCCACAGATAAACAGAATATTACGTGTATTAACAGTTACAAGCGGTACCATTGCGTTTTTGCTGTTTGCACCTACAGGAACTTCCACCTCACTTCCCTCAAGAAGCTTCAGCATTCCCTGCTGCACTGCCTCACCACTGACATCTCTCTGGTTGGTGTTCTTCTTCTTGGCAATCTTGTCAATCTCATCAATGAAAATAATACCATGCTCGGCACGCTCCACATCATTATCTGCCGCTGCCAGAAGTTTGGAAACAACGCTCTCTATATCATCGCCAATATAACCGGCTTCTGTAAGAGAAGTGGCATCTGCAATTGCAAGCGGCACATCCAGAAGTTTCGCCAGGGTTTTAACCAGATAGGTTTTACCGCATCCGGTTGGTCCGATCATCAGCATATTAGATTTCTCAATTTCAATCTCATCCATTGTATCTGTTGCCACACGTTTATAGTGTATTGTAAACCGCTACAGACATTACTTCTTGGCTTTCTCCTGACCGATCACATACTGGTCAAGGGTTTCTTTGATCTTATGGGGAGCAGGAATATTTTTTCAGACCCAGAACCGGTTTTTCCTG
>ENA-OQCX01000584-OQCX01000584.1-human-gut-metagenome-genome-assembly--contig:-NODE-584-length-18700-cov-3.904054_pt1 | contig 18700 bp, 25 predicted proteins | sample MGYA00242762_ERZ504587 | MGnify/ENA primary metagenome ERZ504587 (study PRJEB26092, sample SAMD00036337) | human gut metagenome | host: Homo sapiens | study: EMG produced TPA metagenomics assembly of... | reverse complement strand
GTCATACGACTCTGTGAACTCTTCTGTATTTTTAACTCTCTTAGGTAATAACATTACTTTCTGCCTCCTTCTCTGCGGGGCTTTCTTGACTTAACTTCGTTAGAACCTCGCCCTTGTAAAGCCAAACCTTAACGCCTACTTTACCGTAGGTTGTGTTAGCTTCTGCAAAGCCGTAGTCGATGTCGGCACGAAGTGTCTGAAGCGGAATAGTACCTTCGTGGTACTGCTCTGAACGAGCAATTTCAGCACCGCCGAGACGGCCTGAACACATAATCTTGATACCCTTAGCGCCACGACGCATTGCGTTGCCGATTGACATCTTCATTGCACGGCGGAAAGAGATTCTCTTTTCAAGCTGCTGAGCGATGCTTTCTGCAACGAGCTGTGCATCAAGCTCAGGAGCCTTAACTTCTACGATATTGATTGCAACGGGCTTGCCGAGCATCTTTTCGCACTGTGCTCTGAGCTTTTCAATCTCAGAACCACCCTTACCGATTACAAGACCGGGCTTAGCGCAGTGAATGCTGATTTTAACCTTTTTACCGTCACGCTCAATTTCAATCTTTGAGATACCGAAGTTGTAAAGCTGAGCCTTCAGAGTCTTACGGAGGTTATAGTCCTCAACGAGTGTAGCACCGAAGTCCTTCTTGTTTGCAAACCAACGGGAATCCCAATCTTTAATAACGCCGACACGGAGACCGTGCGGATTAACTTTCTGACCCATAATCTAACCTCCCCTTAGTCGTCTTCTCTTTCCTTGAGTACGAGGGAAATGTGAGAAGTTCTCTTGTTAATTCTGAACGCTCTGCCCTGTGCTCTCGGACGAATTCTTTTAAGGATGGGGCCTGCTGTTGCATTGCACTGAGCAATGTAAAGCTTGGATACATCCATGTCATGGTTGTTCTCAGCATTTGCCATAGCTGAATTGAGCAGCTTTAAAAGCGGCTCGCAAGCGGCCTTGGGAGTGTGCTTAAGAACAGCTTCCGCATACTTAACGTCTTTGCCTCTTACGAGGTCAAGAACAACATTAACCTTGCGGGGTGAAATACGAACAAATTTTGCATTTGCCTTTGCTTCCATCTGCAATACTCTCCTTCCGCTTATTTGCTTGTTTTTGATCCTGCGTGACCCTTGAATGTTCTTGTCGGAGCAAACTCACCGAGCTTGTGACCAACCATATCTTCGGTTACATATACAGGAACATGTTTTCTGCCGTCATGAACGGCAAATGTGTGACCAACGAATTCAGGGAAAATTGTTGAACTTCTTGACCAAGTCTTGAGAATTCTCTTTTCGCCTGCTTCGTTCATTTCGATAACCCTTTTGAGCAGTACAGGCTGAACATAAGGGCCCTTTTTAGTACTTCTACTCATGTTTTAGCTCCTTTCCGCCTTACTTACCGTTTCTTCTTCTTACGATAAGCTTGTCGCTGCTCTTGTTGTTCTTACGAGTCTTGTAGCCGAGTGCGGGCTTACCCCATGGGGTTACAGGGCCCGGACGACCAACAGGTGACTTACCCTCACCACCGCCGTGCGGATGGTCGTTAGGGTTCATTACAGAACCACGAACAGTAGGACGCCAACCCATGTTTCTCTTACGACCTGCTTTACCGATCTTAACATTTTCGTGATCGGTGTTACCTACCTGACCGATTGTAGCCATGCAGTTTTCAGGAACGTTTCTGAGCTCGCCTGAAGGAAGTCTTAAAAGTGCAAGACCGTTTTCCTTAGCCATGAGCTGAGCCATGTTGCCGGCTGAACGAGCGAGCTGAGCGCCTCTGCCGGGATAAAGCTCTACATTGTGGATAAATGTACCAACAGGGATTGCTGTAAGCGGAAGTGCGTTACCGGGCTTAATATCAGCGTTTGCACCTGCTGTTACCTTGTCGCCTACCTTAAGTCCTTCCGGAGCAATAATGTAAGCCTTCTCGCCGTCTGTGTACTCTACAAGAGCGATGAATGCAGAACGGTTTGGATCGTACTCTAATGTTTTAACTGTACCTTCAACATCAAATTTCTGACGCTTGAAGTCAATAATACGGTACTTTTTGCGGTTGCCGCCGCCTCTGTGACGAACGGTGATTCTGCCGTAGCTGTTACGACCTGCCTTTTTATTTAAAGGAGCAAGCAAGCTTTTTTCCGGCTCAACCTTTGAAAGACCCGAATAATCTGTAACCGACATATTTCTTCTTGAGTTAATGGTCGGCTTATATACTTTAATGGCCATTTGGTTTCACTCTCCTCATGATGGCTTTGCGGGAATATGGCATTTCCCATACATTCTGCCTGAATAATGTTTTTCAGACTCAATACTGAACCTGAGTCAGTATTACATCATGCCTTCAAAAAATTCGATAGGCTTGCTGTCTTCGGTAAGTTTTACGATTGCTTTCTTCCAGCTCTTTGAGTAGCCGCCGTTGTTTCTGCCCTGACGACGGAATTTGCCTCTCATGCTTACTGTGTTTACCTTTGCAACCTTAACGCCGAAAACTTCTTCACAAGCTTTTGCAATTTCAATCTTGTTTGCTGACTTAGCAACTTCAAAGGTATAAATTTTGTTAACTGCGCCGAGCATACTCTTTTCGGTAATAACAGGGCGGATTACAATATCATGAGCTATCATGCATATACCTCCTCAATCTTGCTTACCGCATCCTTAACGATGATAAGCTTGTCAGCATTCAAAATGTCATATACATTAAGAGTGTTTACCTGAGCTGTTTTAACACCGGGGATGTTGTTAGCTGATTTAATAACCTTGCTGTCAACCTCAGGAAGAACAATGAGAGCCTTCTTTTCAGCTCCGATTGCGCTGAGCATTGCAACAATCTTCTTTGTCTTGTACTCGTCCATGCTGATTGAATCAACAACGATGAGCTCGTTCTCCATAACCTTTGAAGAGAAAGCTGACTTCATAGCAAGTCTTCTTACCTTCTTGTTTACGGAAAATCTGTAATCTCTTGGCTTCGGAGCGAATACAACGCCGCCGTGTGTCCACTGCGGAGCTCTTGTTGAACCCTGTCTTGCACGGCCTGTACCCTTCTGTCTCCACGGCTTTTTACCGCCGCCTGAAACCTCTGATCTTGTAAGAGCGGACTGTGTGCCCTGACGCTGTGCTGCGAGGTAGTTAACTACCATCTGATGCATAACAGCTGCATTTGGTTCGATACCGAATACGGACTCAGCAAGCTCGATTGTACCGACATTCTTGCCTTCCATATCTACTACTGCTAAATTTGGCATTTATAATCCCCCTTCCTTAAGCCTTTACGGAATCTTTGATTACAACGATTCCCTTGTTAGGACCCGGAATAGCACCCTTAACAGCGATGAGGTTGTTTTCTGCATCAACCTTAACAACTGTGAGGTTCTGAACCGTTACCTGTTCTGCGCCGAGGTGACCTGCCATTCTCTTACCCTTCCAAACTCTTGAAGGTGATGAGCAGGCACCGATTGAACCGCCGTGGCGTACGCAAGGACCTGTACCGTGTGATTCCTTAAGACGGTGGAAGTTCCATCTCTTAATAACACCTGCTGTACCCTTACCTTTGCTCTTGCCTGTTACGTCAATCTTGTCGCCGGGGGTGAATACGTCTGCTTTAACGAGATCACCGATGCTGTAAGCGTCTGTGTCTGTAAAGCGGAACTCTTTAAGAGTTTTCTTTGGTGCTACACCGGCCTTATCAAAGAAGCCCTTCATTGGCTTGTTTACCTTGTGAGGTTTAACATCGCCGTAGCCGAGCTGTACCGAAGCGTAGCCGTCGTTTTCAACTGTTTTCTTGGCTGTTACCACGCAAGGGCCTGCCTCAACAACAGTTACGGGAATCATGATTCCCTTTTCATCGAAAATCTGTGTCATACCGATTTTCTTACCGATGATTGCTTTCTGCATAAATTGTATCCTCCTTATAGGTTATTGGTTGGTTTCCCAACATGACCCTGTCTGCTTGTAGGTTGGTATCCGATTATAACTTAATCTCGATATCACGCCGGCAGGGAGCTCTAAGCTCATAAGAGCCTCGACTGTCTTGTTTGACGGTCTTAAGATGTCGATAAGACGCTTGTGAGTTCTGATTTCAAACTGCTCACGGCTGTCCTTGTACTTATGAACAGCACGGAGAATTGTTACAACCTGCTTCTCAGTCGGGAGCGGAACGGGACCTGAAACTCTTGCGCCTGTGCGCTTAGCTGTTGCCACGATTCTCTCTGCAGACTGATCAACGAGCTGATGATCATAACCCTTTAATCTTATTCTAATCTTTTCCTTGACTGCCATTATCGTCGCCTCCTTAAAAATGTTAGTTGGCGGGCGTTGCTTTTCAAAACTTTTTGAAACTCTGCCGGGTGTTTCCTCACCCTGCATTAAAAAACCCGTTTAACTATTCAGTTAACCGGGAAGTTCTGAAAGCGTTTGAGCGCAGTTATGGCAAAGCAACCCCATTGCCACTCAATCGCTCTGTGTTTCAATTTAATCGCCCGGTTTAAAATCGGACATACTCCACGGAAAAACCGGCTTAATGCCGCAACCTCCCGCTTCATCGCATATCTTGTGCAGTCACACAAGCATTATTATAAACGAAATACCGCATTATTTCAACCTTTTCGGCAAAATAAGCGGTATAGAAGTTTTTAAAATATTTTCAATTAATTTTGTTTAATTTGTACATACTCCCGTTTGCCGATTTTATGTTATAATTAGGCAGACGAAAATGTCCTTTCTATACTATTGTATATAAGGGATTCCATTTTGTCAATTGTGCAGTTTTATGAAAAGGAATGACAGACAATGAAACATTTGTATTTTGGTGACGGTAAGGGCAAAACCACAGCCGCTGTAGGAATTGCCGTCAGGGCGGCAGGCAGTAACCTCAAGGTGCTGTTTGTGCAATTTTTAAAAACGGAATTTTCGGGTGAACGCCATGTTCTCAGCCACACCGAGAATGTGACTCTCACGCTCTGCCCCGCCGACCTCAAGTTCACATTTCAGATGAACGAAAAGGAAAAGGCTCAGGCGGCAAAAATTTTCAAGGGTATTTTTGACCACAGTGTCACACTTGCCCTGACCGAAAAGTACGACATGGTTGTATTTGACGAGATTATTGACGCAATCAATGCTGAAATGCTCACCGAATCCGAGGTCGTTGAGTTCATCACCAACGCTCCCTCAAGCATGGAAATCATTATGACAGGTCATAACCCGTCACAAAAAATGATTGACCTTTGCGATTATGTGACCGAGTTCAAGAAAATCAAGCACCCCTACGACCGAGGCATCACCGGCAGAATCGGTGTTGAATTTTAATTTTAAGTTTGTGTAGATAGTTTAATTTACAAAAAACATAAAACGCTCGAGCGTAGCGCTTATAAAATCGTATCCGACACCACCCGATTTATGGGTGGTTATTTTTTGCATTGTTTTATGGGGAATGTGGGATATAACGGATTAAAGAATTACAGAAAAACGGCTGTCACTTGACGAAAGTCAATTCATCAGCAACAGCCGTTTTAATTCAATTGAATATTAAAGAACTTACTTGAGCCATACAATGTCGGTATCGGTTGCAAGGTTGTCAATTCCGTAAAGCACAACAACCTGTTCGGGGTTGTAGGTTGTCACAAGGTCTGACACGCTTTCCTTATAATAACGCAGGTCAACCAGAACCACCCTGCTGTAGTTTTCTGCAAGGAACGGTGCAAGGCTGTGCGAAAAGCTGTCCTTGATGAGAAGAATTGTGCCGTTCTTTGCATTGGTGTTTGTAATCTCCGTGAGAGCGTGATTGCCGTCAATAAACACGGGGTACTTGTCGTCCTCTTTGAGATGGTCGGTAAAGTACATTGAACCCGAAGTTTTAATATTTGAACCCTCGGCAATTTTTACGGAGATATTCCTGTCGGAATTTTTAGGGTTATTCCAAATTTCGATATTATCGGGCGGAGTGAGCCAAAAACCGCTTGAAGAATATGTTGTGCCGTAAAAGTCGGGGTAGCTGTCTTTTTTCAGGGTTGAATCATCAATCGGAGTAATGCCGAGTGCCTTGCAAAGCTCTTGGTAGCCCGTGTAAGCACCCTTTGTTGTCCAATGGTGGTCGGTTTTGTAGTAAAGCTGACTGCCGTTTTTGTATTCGCTCTTAAAGCGTTCACGCAAATCGACAAATCCGATTTTATCCTTTGAAAGCGTTGAAGAAATCTTGCTTATATCCTCATCATCATTGTATTTATCGTGGAATGTCGGAAGCACATCATCAACAATATATCCTGTTGACGGAACGAGCATAACCGTTGTCGGAGTGTCGATTGATTTGCAATCGCAACCGCACCGATATTCTTATCGAGGTTGTTTTCAGTCGAAACAGGCTTGTTGATAAGGTAGCCGTTTTTGCAGTTATACACACCGCTTGCACCGTTGTTACCCTCTGCAAGGGCGGTGTATGCGTTAAGACCTACCCATGTGTTTCTCTGCGGAAACCTGTCGGCAAAGAATGTTTCAAACTCACTGCCGAAATCACCCGAAAGCAATTTTTCGGCTGTAACCTCCGGAAACTTCTGCAAGTATCTTTTTTCGGAAGAGCTGTAGTCGGGTTTCGGAGAAAAGATAAACCACAAAGCCATCCCGTATATGAAAATCAGAAATACAACCGCAGGAATGTATTTTCCGATTTTATTTCTGTTATCAGCAAAACGCATATATATTCACCTGACTTTTTCTAATTGTTCACAGCCGTTTTAAAATCTGAAATAAAGGAACGGGTTGTAGCTCTGATTAACAAGGCTTGCCGTGCTGACAGCAAGAACACCAATGCAGTAGAGTGTTTCGGGAATCCACATAAAGCGTCTGTGTTCAAAGCGTGTATAAAGCATTGTTGCAAGCGGAGTTGAAGCAACAGCCGCAATAATAAGCATTGGCAGGTTGCTCATAATAAGATTGAACGCCTGATCACCGCAAATTCCGTTGCCGAAATTGAAAAGGTCAACCATAAACTCACCGAGCTGTCCGACATCCGTGAAGTAGAAAAGCCCCCAACCGATGATTATGATAAACAGAGTGTAAATGTGCTGAACAAATGACGGCAGTCTGTCGAGAAATTTTTTGAGTACGAATTTTTCAAGAATAAGAAGAAATCCGTAGTAAAGTCCCCAAAGTACAAAGTTGTATGCCGCACCGTGCCAAAGTCCTGTAAGTACCCACACGATAAGAAGGTTGAGAATCTGCCTTTTAACGCCTTTTCTGTTGCCGCCGAGAGGAATATAAACATATTCTTTGAACCATGTTGAAAGGGAAATGTGCCATCTTCTCCAAAAGTCTGTAATCGACTTTGCGATGTAGGATAGTTAAAGTTTTTAAGAAACTCGAATCCCATCATATTGCCAAGACCGCAAGCCATATCGGAGTAACCCGAGAAATCAAAGTAAATCTGGAATGTATAGGCTATCATACCCACCCATGTTCCGACAACACCGTTTCATCGGTTGTTGCAAAAATGTTTGTTGTGAGCGTTCCCATGGTGTTTGCGATAATTACCTTTTTTGCAAGACCGACCATAAAGAGCTTCACGCCCCTTGTGAACATTTCAAGCGTTTCACGGCGGTTTACAAGCTGTTCGGCAACGTCACGGTAACGGACAATCGGACCTGCAATAAGCTGCGGAAAAAGTGCAACATAAGTACCGAAGTTGATGAAGTTCTTCGACACGGGCGCATCGTCACGGTAAACATCAATAACATAGCTCATTGTCTGGAATGTGTAGAAGCTGATGCCGATTGGCAGACTGATTTGAAGCTCCGGAATATTGAGAAACGGCAGCATATTGAGCGTTTCGGTTATCATTCCCGTATATTTAAACACCGCAAGAATACCTATATCAAGCACACAGGTAAGAATCAGAAACAGCTTTTTCTTTTTGGCGTCGCTCTGTATTTGTCAACAAGCCAACCGCCTATGTAGTTAAAGAAGATGTTGAACACCATAAGCAGAACAAGCTTAGGTTCGCCCCAGCCGTAGAATATAAGGTTTACGATAAAGAGAAAAATATTGCGTCCCTGCCTTGGCACAAGATAGTAAGCAAGCAAGGTAATCGGCAGATACGCAAACATAAATACAAGGCTCGAAAATACCACTCGTTTTATCCTCCTGCAAATTTAAATTCATAATTTTTTTCAAATACCGTCCTACATATTTTAACTTATCGCTCTTTTTCAGTCAACATACAAATTATATGATTTTTTGCCCATAAAGAATAAAAGTAATGTTTATGATTTTGTGCTTTTGACAGAATAAATTGTTCTGTTCGGTATTGTTGACATTTCGTGACTTTTTTCGACAGACAAACAAAAAAACGGACTGCCGTGTGACAGTCCGCAGATTGCAAGCAATCAAATTATTTTGTTGCATTGTAAGTCTTTGAGAAAAGGTTCTTGCCGTCCTTAGTGTTAATTTCAATAACAACCGATGGATTGTCAACACCTGCTTCATCTTTAATATCATTAGCAAAGCCTTCAAATGTTGATGACATAGAATCAAAACCTGTTTCAAGAGTTGACTTTACAGTGTCAAGTGATTCCTCAGGAAGGTCTGTTTTGTAAGCAAATGTGAAAACTACCTTTTCGCCCTCAGCCTTAACATCAATATCCAAAGTTGAGCCAAAAGAAGATTTCAATGTATCAATATCTTTCTGGCAAGCATCTGATGCAATGTAGTTTGCGAGTTTCTGCTCAGGTGTTTCACCGCAACCTGCAAAGCAGAAGATTGATGTTACTGCGATAAGTGCTGCAGCAAGTGTAAGCATAATTTTTTTCATTGTTTTACTCTCCTTAAAAAACATAGTGGTCACATTGTACTATATTCGCATTATATTGTCAACAACTATCAAAATATTTAATTTTTGAGCCAGTTTTATTTTATCTTGCTGTAGTTTTTTGTAAATCATTGCCAACGGTAAACTTGTATTTCCTTGTAAATTCCTTTGTTTCGTTATTACGCACGACTTCGCTCTGATTTTGCTCAACAACGCTTGTTATAGCACCCACATCAATCCATATCTCGTTATTGCTTTCTTTTTGGCTCTCATCAAACACAAGCTCAAGTCCGAGATGCAAATGACTTTCGGTTATTCCGTTTGTATTTTCGGTATCGCTGTAACCCGTTCTTCCCACATAACCGATTACATCGCCTGCACAAACCTTGTCGCCCTCTTTTAAGTTTTCTGCAAACGGACGGTTCTGCCTTAGGTGTGCATAGTACCAATAGCGTTTTTTGTCGCAGAACGGATTCCGATTCGCCAACCGCCGTACCTGTTCCAGCCCATAATTTCAACCGTTCCCGACTCAACCGCCACAACGGGTGTGCCGACAGCCGCCATAAGATCATGCCCCAGGTGCGGTCTTGTGTAGCCGTAGGTTCTGACCGCACCGAAATCATCATAGCAGGAATACGGAAAAGATTTGGCAATCGGTGAAAACCAGCACAAGCCGTAGTCTTTTTCAGCGCCTTTTGAAGTTTCTTTTTCGTAATTGCCTACAATTCCCGAAAGTGCCGCACCGTATGCCTGAGAGTAGTAGTTGAAATATTTCATATCCTTTGTCAGATTATCAACGGTTTCCCCGTTTTCGATTTTGTCGGCAAATCAGTCATATCGCTGTATTTGTACTTTGTAAAATCTCCGCCGTATTTCGCACCGAGATACGCAAGCATGGTTATGCAGTCGGTGTGCCTGTCGTCATCGTGAGTTTGTATGTCGAGGTCAACGGCATTTTGCAAAGCATCTTTCGTAACATTAAATTCAACATATTTTATGTAGTTTTTTTGCGTGTCCTTTCCGCCCGTAAACACGACAGCCGACAATGCCGCAAGCATTACGCAAAAAAACACGCAGAGCATTTTTTTTTCATATCAATCACCGATAATGTATATGAAAAACGGCATACAGTTATTCATTGCGGTTTTGCCGTAAAATGAAAAAAACAGCGGTGTAACTCGCTGTTTCTTCCACATTTTTAATTAAAGAGAGAGGAAAAATATATCAAATGAAAATCTTGTAAGCTGTTTAACATGGGTTATCACCACTTATTCGGTCACGCTCGGGCAAGACTTGTTATAAATCAAGCCGTTCTGCCTTTACGAACTGTAAATAACGGTTGTTTGTTAACCCTTTCTTATGTTGTGAGTTTATTCTATCATAAATCATGAAATGAGTTATGATAGAATCACCCATCGAAAATTTTGCAGGGCAAATTTGAGGGGAACATAAATTGACATAATAAGCACTTTGCAAAATTATAAATCTAATCACACTTGCCATGCTTATTCTATCATAAATCATGAAATGAGTTATGATAGAATCACCATCGAAATTTGCAGGGCAATTTGAGGGAACATAAATTGACATAATAAGCACTTTGCAAAATTATAAGTCTAATCGTACCTGCCGTGCTTATTATATCACGGCAATCGTGACAGAATAATGACAAACAAGAGAATGTTTTGAAAATCTTTTAAAAAATTTTTCTGATTACGCTTTATCCACTGTAAATGTCAATTTATTGTCGGCAATATTGATTTTACCGCCGATATTTGCAAAATAAGAGGTTAAAAATTGATATACTTCGTCCTTCTCTGCTTCATCAAACGAAAAATACTGTCCTCCGCAGGCATCGTGAAAATGTAGATACACTCCGAATTTTTCGTCAAGAATCCTCTTGAATTCAAGCACCTGTGAATATGAAAAATTCATAATAAGCTCCTTAAATCAGGTTTTCTTTTTCAAAAGCCTGTCTTAAATCTTCGATGATATCTTCGGCATCCTCAATACCAACGCTGAAACGGAAAAATCCGTTGTGGAATTCTTCGGGATAAAGATACTGTCTTTCATCGTTTTCACCGAGAAATACGATAAGGCTTTCATCGTGACCGAGTGATACAGCCGATGTGATTACTTTAAGATGTGTAACAAAACGGTTGTAGGTATCGTGGTCGGCTTTAAGTCCAAACGAAAGCACTCCGCCAAATCCGTTTTTCATCTGCTTAACTGCAACATCGTGATTCGGGTGATCCTCAAGTCCCGGATATGCAACAAAGCTTACACCTTTGACCGTTTTCAGATAACGAGCAGCCTTGAGTGCATTTTCGTTGTGCTGTTTCATACGCAACGGAAGTGTTACCGAGCCTCTCATAATCAGCCATGCATTGAACGGCTGATTGTTGCGCCGAGGTTAATCTGCGACTGCGCACGGATAATGTCGAGGTATTCTTTTTTGCCGATGATTGCACCTCCCATTGCATCACCGTGACCGTTGATGTACTTTGTAAGGCTTTCAACGGTAAAGTCTGCACCGAGTTCAATCGGTCTTTGGTTGAACGGAGAAGCAAATGTGTTGTCAACCGACAAAAGTGCGCCGTTTGCATGGGCAAGCTCTGCAATCTTTTCAATGTCGGAAATTGAAAGAGTAGGATTGCCCGGTGTTTCAATGTGGATGAGCTTTGTGTTCGGACGGATTGCCGCCTTAACTTTTTCAATGTCGGTTGTGTCAACAATTGTTGTTTCAACACCGAATTTGTCTTTTAGAAGTTCGTTCAGAAGTCTGTAAACCGCAATATATGTTACGCTTGAAAATACAACATGGTCACCGCTTTTGAGCAATGCAAAGAAAAGTCCCGACAGAGCCGCAACACCGCTTGCAAGAACAACGCAATCCTCTCCGCCCTCAAGGGACGCAAGCTTTTCCTGAAGATACTGCTGATTTGAACCGCCGTTGCGTGTGTAGAGGTTTTTACCTGCACTGCTCCAGTTGAGGTCGCTCGGATCATACGGGAGTTCATAGCTGTTTGCCATTGTGATAGGTCTTTTGATTGCTCCTGTTTCGCTGTCAACATCATTCCCCGTGTGAACAGCCCTTGTCTGAAATCCGAATTCATCGCCAAAAATTTTCTTTTTGCCATAACTGTACTTCCTTTCTTAGCATGATTTTTATGTGCTTGATTATGTATGTGTTTTATTTCTACTATTCCTATGTATTTAGTATGTTTTAATTATAGCACCATTTTTTGCATTGTCAAGATTAATTTTATAAATGGCGAACACAGTTTGCAACCGCCGCCTGTGGCGGATAAAGGGAGCATAGCGCTGTCTGAAATATAGTCGCAAGGCTACCCCTACTGATTCCATATAAAACAAAAATTGCATCAGAACCTTATTCGGGCATCTGATGCAATCTTTTTATCTAACTATCTTCTCGAATTGACAGCGGTGGCACACCGCCGACTGTAATTTTACATTTTCAATTTTCAACTTTTAATTCGCAATGCTCATTGCATTACCGAGTTTGCCATAATATATTTTCTGAGCGGTCCCTGCATAATGGATTCAATCTGCTCGGGTTCATCTGGCAGAAGAATAAGAATCTGATTTGCGGCTCTGACAACATATCCGTCATCGCCGTTTTCATTTTTCAGTTTTTTGCAGTCATTAACAGGGGTTTCACACAAAGCACGGGAAATTATGCTTTTTATTCCCTTTTCATCGTCAAATCCGAGTCCGCCGACAACGAAAACCACATTCAGTTTTTTGAAAGCGTCTGTAAGTTCATTTCCGAGTTGTTCGGAATCGGTTGCAAAGCAGGTTTTGACGAGTTCAAGGTCAAGCTCGGAAAAGGATTTTTGCAAAGCTCTTTCGCAAAACGAGGTTTTGCGAGCAGCGAAAAATACAAGCCTGCAATTCATTTTCCGTCCTCCTACTGTGCGTTTGCGTATTCGGGTTTCAGCGTTGCCTTGAATTTTGGTGCAATGCTCAAATTAGCCGTTACCTTTGTATAGTCATAGGTGGTGTCCCAACCCTCAAAGGTGTAGGTATAATACTCATCACTCGGTTTTTTCGGTACGGTCTTAGGCACAACCGCCGACTTGCCGTACTCAACCTTTTGCGTTGACAAAGCTGAACCGTCGTAGTTAAGGAAGGTTACATTGCAATAAACCTTTGCCTTTGTTGTAGGCTGTGGCTTTTGTGTTACAACCTGACCTTTTGTATCTGTTGCGGTTGTAGCCTCGGTTTTCTTGGTTACCTTTTGGTTCTTAAAGCTGTAATCGCCGTCATACCAGGTAATCTGACCTTTCTTGTATGCTGTGTCAAAGTCTGTGACGGTAGGTCTTGTACCGCCGTAGGATGAGTAATAAACCTGCGGCCATACTGCATTCTTATTAAGCGATGCCTTTGAAACATCAACCTTTGTTGACTCGCCCGCTCTTACCTTTCTTGCAACAACAACCGTTCTGAAGTTTGTGAACTCATACGAACAGGTTGAAAGTGTTACAAGCTCATCGTCCTCGTTTACATCAACAGGACAATTAAAGAGTGAACGAACACGGACATTGTAAACATAGTTCATAAAATCCTTGTCATTTTCAAAGTCGCTTATCATGTAGTTGAAGAAATCGCCGTGTGCAGTAAGAGTGTTTGTCTTGAACACGGAGATAATCTTATAAGTACCTTTGCCCTTTGGAGTGTCAAAACGGAAGGTCGGAACTTCTTTGTAGAAATCGAGATCCCCCGTTGTTCCGCCAAACTTCATAAGATCACCGAACATTGAACCGTCCTGAATGTGGTGAGAGTGAAGAACAAGGTTCTTGCCGTCTGTACCCTTTGTTGAACGGTAGTCAACAAATACGCTGCCGAAGCCGTCCCACTCATTCTTGTAGTTGTGGTTAAGGTAATACTGTTGCGGTGTGCTGTCTGCCTTATGCCAAAGAACGGGGTAGTCAATGTGGGTATCCTTCATCTGAATCCAGCCGACAATTTCATCGTTGATTTTCAGAAGTTTATCCCAATTGATTGTGTCATCCTTTTTCTTTTCGGGTGTTGTTTCACCGTCATCAACGCTGTGAGCAATTCGCTGAATTTCTCCGTTAAGCTCGGCATTTCTCAGGCTGAGGTAAATCATATTGTAGAACAACAGCGAAAGTGCCGTAAGAAACACGAGAAACGAAACAATTACAACGCATTTTCTTGTAACTTCCTTTGAACCGTCACCACGCATAGGAATGAAGTTGTTGACAAAGCCTGTCTTTGCCGGAACAAATTCCCTGTCGCTGAAACCGTTAGGATAGTCAATTGCAGAATTTTCAAAGTTTGACTTTGCTCTTATGCAGGCAAGACAAACCATATCTTCGGGATTTTCACCTGCAAGATCCGACTTTGGAAGAACGGCAACCTGAATACCACGGTACATAAAGCAGTAGCCACGGTAGCCGTTGCCCATATCTTTAAGACTGAAAATTCTTGACTTTTTACGGAACATTCTGTACTTGTCCTCAAGCTGTTCCATCTCTTCCTTGTCTGCCTTACGCTTTTTGGCATCGAGAAAATCAAGATTTCTCTTTCGCCAATAGTCCTTCGGCACGGGAGTATTCTCATACTTCTCGGATGCCGCAACAACCTCGGCAAACTTTTTGCGAAACGATGTGCTGTCCTTTGTTGTAAGAGCCTCTGTAATCACAACCTGATCAGGCGCTTTTTCGCTTTTCGCAAGCTCGTTAAGTGCAGAAATAATTTTAGAATATGAAGGTGAAACGCTTTTTACTTTGGTTACGGAAAAGCCGTTTTGTTCAAGCTTTTTTGCAATTTCACCGCTTGTTTGAGAAAGGTCAGCGGAATTTTTGCCCGTTAAGGAAAAAATCTCAACATCCATGTCAATTCCCCTTTCAATCGTTTGATTATTCATCATCAGCCGAAATTCTTGTAACTTTTAGGTTCTGAAGAGCCTCCTCAACAAGAGGTCCGAAGTTCGGCTTTTCCTGAGCCTCTTTTACATATTTGAGAACAGGTCTTGTACGGGGATGCTTTGGTGTGAACACGGTACAGCAGTCCTCATACGGCTCAATTGATATATCGTAGGTATCAATCTTGTAGGCAATGTCGATAATCTCCTGCTTATCCATACCTATGAGCGGTCTGAACACGAGCAAATCGGTCGCCTCATCTGTGCACGAAAGCGCACCGATTGTCTGGCTTGCAACCTGACCGAGACTTTCGCCTGTGATGAGTGCCTGACATTCGTACTTTTCGGCAATCTTTTCTGAAATCTGCATCATCAGGCGGCGCATAATGATTGTGAAAAGTTCCTCGGGACATTCGTCCTTGATTTTCTCCTGCAGCTTTGTAAACGGCACGGTGTACATAACCATATCGCCTGCATATCTGCTGACTCTGCGGAGAAGTCTGACAACCTTGTCTTCGGCTCTGGGGCTTGTGTAGGGCGGACTTGCAAAGTGAATTGCAGTAAGTCTGATACCTCTTTTTGCCATCATATAAGCGGCAACGGGAGAGTCAAGACCTCCGCTGATGAGAATTGCGGCTCTGCCGCCTGTGCCGACCGGAATACCGCCTGCTCCTCTTACCGGCTCGCCGTGAACATAAGCGCCGAAGTCACGGATTTCAACATTTACAACAAGGTCGGGGTTGTGAACATCAACCTTGAGATGCGGAAACTTTGAAAGGATTTCACCGCCGACCTCTCTGCAAATTTCGGGAGATTTAAGCGGAAACTTCTTGTCGCTTCTCTTTGCCTCAACCTTAAAGGTTTTTATATTTTTAAGCTGATTTTCAAGATATTTCGGAGCGGTTTCAAGAACTGATTCGATTGTTTTTTCACAAACGGCGGCTCTTGAAAAAGCGATAATTCCGAACACCCTTGAAACGATTTCGCAAGCCTTTTCAAGATCTGCGTCATCATCAAGCGGTTTTACATAAATTGTGGACTGTGCGGATGTAATCTCAAAATGGCCTGCACTCTTTAATGCGTGTTTGAGGTTCTTTTTGAGGACATCTTCAAATGAACGGCGGTTAAGTCCCTTGAGAACAATTTCGCCGTCTTTCAAAAGTAAAATTTCATTCATAAAATGTATTCCTTTGTTTTAATATGTATTCATACGATTTTATTTGTGAGCAAGGGTTTTCAGTCCCTTTTCAATACCGTAACAAAGTGCGTCGATATCTGCCTCTGTGTTAAATTTTGAAAAGCTGATTCTCAGTGCACTGTCGGCTCTGTCACGACCGATATTCATTGACTCAAGCACATAACTCGGTTTGCCCTTTGCACAGGCACTTCCCGAGGACACATAGACCTCAAGATTTTCAAGAAAATGGAGCATGGTTTCGCTCCTGACCTTTCCTGCCGAGATATTCAGCACATACGGAAGTGCGTTTTCGGGGGAGTTGAGAACCACTCCGTCAATTTTTAATAGCTTATCCTTTGCGTAGCTGTTAAGCTTTGAAACATAATCGTAATTTTTATCTATGTTAAATTCACCGCAGGCAACACCCATTGCGGCAATCAGCGGAATTGCCTCTGTGCCGGGACGGAGTTTTTTCTCCTGCTCACCGCCGTAATGAAGCGGAACAAGCCGTACACCCTTTTTCACAAAGATTGCACCCACACCCTTCGGTGCATGGATTTTGTGACCGCTCACGCTGATTAAATCCGCATGAAGCCTTGACGCAGAAAGCGAGATTTTGCCGAACGCCTGAACGGCATCCGTGTGCAGATTACATCGCTGTTCTTCGCCTTTACGGCAGAAAAAATATCCGTAACATTCATAATTGCGCCCGTTTCATTATTGACGCACATTACAGACACAAGAATTGTGTTTTCGTCAACCTTTTCAAGCACATCTTCCTTGTGAATTGTGCCATCCTCACGGGGCATTATATAGACAACATCAAAGCCGTTATCCTCAAGTTTTTTTGCGGATTCCATAATACTGCTGTGTTCAACGGCAGACACAACAATCCGCTTTCCTCTGCGTTTTTTAGCCTCGGCAACACCGAAAATTGCAAGGTTATTCGCCTCTGTACCGCCGCTTGTAAAATAGATTTCATCGGCAGTTGCACCAAGCTTTCTTGCAACCTCTTTTCGAGCCTTTACAAGCTCCTGCTCTGCATACATTCCACGCAAATGGAGTGACGAAGGATTGCCGTAATTTTCGGTCATTATCTCAAACGCTTTTTCTGCCGCCTTTTGCGACACCTTCGTAGTTGCGCTGTTATCGAGATAATGCTCCATTACTTTACCCTCATTTCGTTTTACATAGCTGTACATATTAATAAGTATACTACAACAGTCAAAAAAAATAAAGTGATAATTCAAACATAATTGAAATTTATACGGCAAAAATATATGTAAATTAATTAACGGTGCAAAGGTGGCATTTTATGATTTCAAAAAAAGAATATAGCACGATTGTGAAAAATAATTCACCGAAAAGTAAATGTTTTGTGAACGGGACTAAGGCATTTTTCATCGGCGGTTTCATCTGCCTTATCGGTCAGGTTCTGACGGACTGTTATTCAATGCTTGATCTCAGCAAGGACGATGCAAAAACGCTGACTTCGGTAACGCTGATTTTCATAGGAATTTTGCTCACGGCAATCGGTGTTTACGATAAAATCGCCAAGCATGGCGGTGCAGGTACGCTTGTGCCGATTACAGGTTTTGCAAATGCTGTTTCATCACCCGCAATCGAGTTTAAATCCGAGGGATATGTTGCAGGACTCGGTGCAAAACTGTTCATCATTGCAGGACCTGTCATAGTTTACGGTGTTACCGCATCTGTTGTTTTCGGTGCTGTTTTATGGATACTGCATATGTTCGGGATTACCTTATTCTGACTTTTCAATAATTTAAACTGCAAAAAGAGGTGTCGCAAACGCTGACACCTCTTTGTCTGTTATCTTGTTATCTTTTCTTGTACAAAACAAGCTACGGATTTTTAAGATTTTCCTCATAAGTTGAAATCAGGATAAAATCGGTATTTGCAACAATGCCGAAATATCTGTTACCGCCGAACTCACATTCAAGCTGATTGCCGAGATATGTTGCGTTGTCATCCAAAAACTTAACCGTGTTGCCGTTCGGAAGTCTGTACTCCAAGTTGACATATTTTCCAACAAGCGCATTCAGCTTTGTAAGCTTTGGCATACCGTCAACATTTAAGGCATTTATCTCATCAATCAGAATATTTTTAAATTCCTCAAAAGCCTTGTTTCCGCCGAGTTCTTTATATCTTTTCCAATAGTCGAGCTTTGGGAGTGTTCTCAACAGATACTCACGCACCTCTTTTTCGGAATGTTCCTCGTTTGCCATATTTTTGACGCAGACATCAATCAAATCGTCCATATCGCTGTACATATAATTTCCGTCGGCATAACACCACTTGCAATAATCTTCATTCATAAAGCCGTCTTTCTCTCTGCTGATAATCTCATCTTCCAACGGCATACCGCAACATTGACAAATGAGTTCTCTCGGAGAACCGAGCAAGGTATTGATTGACACATTATAAAGCTTTGAGAGAAGTTTTAATGTTTCCGTATTCGGAACTGTGTCGCCGTTTTCCCAACGAGAAACAGCCTGTCGTGTTACAAACAGTTTTTCAGCCAGCTCATCCTGAGAAAAGCCCGATTTTGTTCTTAATTTCAGTAAAATTTCTTTTGTATCCATAGCCGTCACCTCTTGCGTATATTATAATGCAGAGCGTGATTTTTCACAAGCAACTCGCTGTTGCACGGCGTGTCGCCGTTTCCAATTCGTGTAGACAGTTTGATATATAAACAGTTATATTTCCCGAGCGTTACATTGTTATAGTTTTTCACACCCGATAATGCGAGCCGCCGTTCCCAATTCGTGATACGCACAAGTTTGACTAATATAAACAGGTT
>ENA-OQCX01000582-OQCX01000582.1-human-gut-metagenome-genome-assembly--contig:-NODE-582-length-18714-cov-2.807285_pt1 | contig 18714 bp, 21 predicted proteins | sample MGYA00242762_ERZ504587 | MGnify/ENA primary metagenome ERZ504587 (study PRJEB26092, sample SAMD00036337) | human gut metagenome | host: Homo sapiens | study: EMG produced TPA metagenomics assembly of... | reverse complement strand
TATGGGGGTGATTCCATTGGAGATTGCAGAAACGCCTTGGACATGAAAAGGTGGAAACAACGTTTGAATACATATTCGCATCTGTATCCGTCTACGCAGAGATTAATAGTTGATGTAGTACATGGGTCAATTTTCGGATTCATGGTACAGTTATCAGTTCAGATACTGTTCCGTGAATAATTCGGGTTTAATCTGACAATCTTCAAAAATTTCTGCCAAAGTGAGCTGTTTATATGTTGTCATCATATTATGAATTTGATTCTCACAATGAACCTTGCTGGTTTAATCATGAAAAAAGAAAAAGGAGAAAAAAATACAATGCTCAAACTAATTTCTTGTATAAAAGAGCGACTGGCTGAAATCAATGACGGCAGCTTTGTAGTTGAGGACTTAGAGACAGAAAGATTGAAAAATTTGTAATCATTTTAACAGTATTCTTTCCAGAACCGAAAGGTGATGAGTGTCAGATGTAAGCAGGAGTTCATGATGGCTTCGGTAATATACATGGATTAAGTTAACATTAGACTATTTCGTTTATGTCTATAGAGGAAAAAGAGCAAATGAATAAATTTGAATTATTTTGTATGATATTTTTGATACTCCGTCTCTTAAAGGTAAAGGGTGGACAGGTTTTACATGTGACTATCATCAATTATAAGGTATCTTTACTGAAAAAAGCAATAAAGAAAGGAGATTCGTACCAATGTGACCCGTAATGTCATGCCTGAATTTCAAAGCAGGGAACATGTCATTATTCTCTGTGACAGCTGGTATACGAAACAAAATCTGGTCTGTATTGTCAACGAATATCCGAATCCGGATCTTATTGGTAATGCAAGAATTGATTCTGTTATGTATGACCTTGCTCCTGCGGCAGCCAAGCCATTGTAGAAGTCGCTTTGACGCAGCTCGGCAATGAGGACGGTCAGCCTTATTGGAGCTGGTGCCATCGGGAGCAGTTCTATCTACGGATACGGTATTCCTGCCTGTTAAGATCGGGCAAAAGAAAACCAGATCAGGTAATATCAATTCTCCATTACGGGAACAACCATATTCTCAAAGGCATTTCGCATTTTCGGATGACGGATTAAAAAGTGGATAGCAGGCGTTTTGTTTTTGGAAACAATAACCCATTTCCCCACGCGAATATGAATCTGTATATTTCTAAATGCAGGAGAATGGTTTTCTACCGCCGTATAATTTGTGTGTTGCTTTGCATACTCTTTTGCCTGCTTCAAATGCTCCCTATAATCATCCCAACTATAAAGAATATCTTTTTCATAGAACATTCCCGAAAGAGGCATAATGATTGGATACTGCTTAAATTCATCTTCTGTCAACGAAGGAATTTCTTCCGTAATACTGCCATGCTGTAAAATCTCATCTGCCATTTTCCGCTGAATGGCAACATGATTTCTGATTTCTGCCTGTTCCGTGTCGGGGATTTTATTGTTCCTTAAAATGCGGTCAATCAAATCGTCCGTTGCCGTGTATAACGACAAGGCTGAAAGTATAAAATGCCTGTGTCCCTCTGCCTGGGAATCGCTCTGTAAAAATGTATTATACTCCCGTTCACGGTCTTGCCGATAAATTTCCATAAGTGGTGAAGCCTTTGATAAAAGGCGTTTTGCACGCTTTTGGTAATAAGCAACTTCCTCTTTGTATTTTGTCAGATAATATCTTCCCTCATTATGGTATCCGCAGATTGCTTCACCTGTTAATGCAACGCTTCCAGAAACTTTTAAGAAATGGGAAAACACATTGTCCTGTGCGTTCTTTAAATAATAGGGAGAAATCTGCCCTGTCATATACATAGGTATCCAGCTTTCCAGACCGAGCATCATATCCTCAAAAGAACGGTCTATATTATGAATCTGATTTAAGTGCAGTCCTTTTTTCAGCATCATAGCCATACCGAACATCCATTTTTTCGGAAATTCTTTATCTTTTGCCATTTCTCCCATTGGCATATCACTGTACATAATGACAGGCTCCATAGACTTGGATAATATGGTTGCTTTTAAGAAAGACAACTCACTTTCCATCATCTCTTTCAGACCCAAATAGCCTTTCGAGGTAGGAAGCTGAAAAGGCAAAGATGGGACTTTTAATTTATCAAAGTGGATGGCTCGGATGTATTCATTCAGATTAAATGCATCTAATTTCTTCAAAAAATCTGCCAGATAATTTTTAGGAACTCCAGTCCCGTTCATAATCCATTCGGCAAGGAGTGTTTGATATACATCATGATTTGCCAGTTTGTCTGACGTGCATCCGATTAAATCTGCAATGATTTCCTTTTCTGAATCATCCTGATAACGCCGAACAATAAAATCAGCGATGCCCTGTGCAAATTCCTCTGGATTGGCAGGCTGACGCAGACCGTTTCTGATACGGGAAACATAGGAGGAATCATAATTTAAAAATCTTGAAAGATCAGAAACATTGATAGACAACATAGTGAGCAATGTGTTGAAATTTATCTGAAACTGCTTCATATCAACCATGCTATTTTTAACAAATGGGGAAAACGCAGCCGATACAGACTCTACCGTAACATCAGCGATTTCTTTGTTCTGTGCAATACAGACAATCCCTTTTATTAAATTTATAAGGTTTTCTGTGTTTGCTTCTGGAATACGCTCGCCGGAACGATATCGGCTTATGGTGGCGGCTGAAAGCCCGGAACTTTCGCATAAGTCCTTTGCAGTACAGTCTAACAGCTCTATATATTCCGCAAGTTTGTCCTTGAAATTCATGATTCTCACCTCGTTTTTTCTGTAATTTCTTAATTTATTATACAGCATACAGTCAGGAAATCAATACTGCGTTTCATAAATTGGCATTGCTATTCGGAAAGAACAGATGAATATGGAGCAAGATTTAGTATAATGTAAATAGAAACTTTTGATTTTTTTTGTAGTCAGAAAAATGGGCAGGATAATATGGAATTATCATGAAATAATCCAAAGGAGGATATCCATTATGAAAAAATTAAAAAGAAAGACAAAGTGGATGAGGTTATTGCTGTCACTTTGCATGGTGTTGTCGATGGTGCCGTTGACAGCGTTTGCGGAAGAAGCGGAAAGCACGAAACAGAGTTCGATGGTTGAGCATATTTTGAATGAAAGTAATAACTGGGATATTTCCGATGAACTGATCATGCCGGGTGAGTCTTTCTGCATTGAGCCGAAATATGAATGTACGATTTCAAAAGTTCAGAGTGGTGTACTTGAGTTTGCGGCTGTACCTGTATTATCTCATGTATCCCTTTTACTGTCTCATCCTGACAGCGACCCTGACGGCGATTTGGACGATGGTAAAGCAAGGTGGTACACGAATAAATTAGTAAGGAGTACGGCAGATACTACAAAAATTGTCCCTTGCAAGACCAATACTTATAATGTAATAAAGACGGCATATGACAAGGGAGATTTGGATAATGCACTGGCACAGAATCCGCAGGATGCAGAGCATCAGGCGGCATTACAGGCGGCATTACAATCAGCTTTGAGTGGAGAAACAACGGTAAATGCAGGATATGTAAACAATACAGGGCTGCCTTTTGTTCTCGAACAGGTGCGTGGCAGCAGTACACAATTTGAAGGGAGGATAAAAGGCGGCAAGTACGGCGAAACGATTCTTGTTGATGCATATTCTACACACAACTGGGGTTGCACAATATGTTTTTACGAGCCTTATTATACATTGTCCTATAAGGGTCTGCAGGAGGGGGAAGAGAAAGGACTTCCTGACCGCTACTATATTCAAAATGAAAAACAGGAGCTTGTCATGGCAGGTCTGATTCGTCCGGGGAAACATCTTGTCCAATGGAAAGGATTGCCGTTCGCTGAACAAAGAAAAGTTGGCGACAATGTGGTTTTGTCTTTTGACTGGGACAATATTTGCCACGCAGGTTATAATTTTGGAGATGAAACCTTGTCCCCTGTTTTCAAGGACGGATTTACAGTTACGTTCAACCCGAATGGCGGAACGATAGCGGATAAGGAATCCGATATTCATGAATTAGATACAACAAGTGAAAACTTTTTTTTGATATAGGAGCCTATGTTTCCAAAAACGTGGACGGATATTACAGTTTCTCGGTTGGTGCTCCATTACCCTTCCGCAGATGACGATAGTCTGAATTAAAAATAACAAAAAATTATGATTGGGTAGATAAATGGGTAGCGGACTGGAACAATAGTTTGGTTGAAAAAAAGTATGATATTCAGCTCTATGCGAAGTGGGAGAAAACAGACCCATGTGCAAATGGTCATAAGACGCAGGAAACGGTGGCGAAGGCAACTGTAAGTAGTGATGGTAAAATCGTCACGAAATGCTCCGTTTGTAATGAAATACTTTCAACAGAGGTAATACCAAAGGCATCCAACATCAGCTTGTCTGCCACCTCCTACACTTATAATGGGAAAGTAAAGAAACCGTCTGTTACGGTGAAGGATGATACAGGAAAAAAGGTCAGCTCGGCATATTATACTGTTTCTTATGAAAAAGGGTGTAAAAATGTCGGAACTTATGCTGTAACAGTAAAATTCCAGGGAAATTACAGTGGAACAGTCAGGAAAACCTTTACTATCAAGCCGAAATCAACCAGTATATCCAAGCTGACAGCAGGCAGGAAGAAGTTTACCGTTAAGTGGAAGAAACAGGCAACACACACAACAGGCTATCAAATTCAGTATAGTACTTCTTTAAAGTTTAAGAATGCAAAAACTGTAACGGTATCAAAGAATAAGACAACGGGCAAGACTGTTTCAAAGTTAGAGGCGAAGAAGAAATATTATGTAAGAATCCGTACATACAAAACAGTTAAGGCGGGCGGAAAAGCAACAAAGATATATTCTTCATGGAGCAAAGCGAAGACTGTGAAAGTGAAGTGATACTGCATTTATCCGATCGAAGGTGGAACTGTGGAAACTGAAAAGTTATGAGGAACAGAAAGGCAGAGGCATGGCATACAAATCACTGGAAGATATTATTGGTGTGATCAATGAAGAAAATCATTGTGCAAAAACTTCATGAAACAGAAGAAAGAGAGCATGTAAAAATATTACTGGCAGTTGAGTCAGGAAGCAGGGCATTACGATTGATGTATAAATCCAATCCTACTCTGTTTGAGTGGTTAAAATTTCCATAGAAATAAAGCATAATACTAGCCGTTTGGATAGTGTACAATTTCCGCTAAAATTGCTATACTTATTATCGGGAAGAGAACAATTATAAAATAAGATGCCATATGTTCCGGTGGAGTGGAACGGCATCACAGGTAAGTCTGAGTTTCAGGAAAGCGGGGTGTTTTATTGGCAGGGAAAGATATGCAAAAAGAGAATATGCAAGGGGAGCAGCTCTGCTATATAAGACCCCGCAAGGCTATCTGGAAACTGAAAGCAGCAGACGAAGAAAATGTAACCGCTTACATATATGGTATCAGTGGATCTGGAAAGACAGAACTGATATCAAGATACCTGAAACAAGAAAATAACTGGTTGTTTAACGCTGGAATGGTGACGGCAGAAGAATTGCAGGAAATCAAAGTCTCCAAACAGCGCAAGGTGGTTGTGATAAATAATCTGCATGATATGGCAATGCAGAATGATACAGAGGATATCCGGCAGGCGATCATGGAACTGATCAAGAGAGAGGATATCTGGCTGATCCTAAGTGGACGGTGCGCGGTTCCGCCATGGCTGATGGCGATACGTTACCGGGAAGTATTTTATGTGATCGAGCAGGAAGACTTACTGTTTGATGAACAGCAGGCAGAGCAGTATATCAGTCAGTCTGGTATGGTTTTTTCAGAAGAACAGACGGCAAAAGAAAAGGTATACTGTTCGGGACTGCCGCTTGGATGGGCGATCACATACAACGTCTATCATCGATTACGGATACAGAACCCGCAGATAAAAGAAGAGGATCCGTTGCCGGATGAACTTTATCAGGAAATGGTAAAAGAGGCGTTCAGCCAGATGTGGGATTATCTGGAGTATCATGTGTATGAACGCTGGGACGTGTCGATACAGGAATTTCTGATGGAAGTATCGATCGTGGATGAATTTACCGTCTGTATGGCAGAGATGATCACCGGAAGAAATGATGTAGAGCCGCTGTTGAGCAAAGTGCAGTGGATCGGAAATTTCATGGATCTTAAGAGAAATGGAAACGAAACAATTTACCGGTTGCGTGATGAGATGCGGAACAGTATGATGAGGCAGATGCGTCGTAAATATACAAAAGAACAGATCCGTAAATTGTATGAAAATGCAGGCTTGTATTATCAGATCAGTAAGCAGCCATTAAAGGCATTATCTGTATATCAGAAAATAAATGATACAGAACGCATCGCATCCGTGTTGATCGACAATGTGCGTATGGCACCGAACAATGGATTTTATTATGAACTCAAAAAATATTATCTGGAATTGCCGGAGGAGAAGATACGCAAAAGTCCGGAACTGATGTGTGGTATGAGTATGCTGCAGTCATTGCTTTTAAATCTGGATGAAAGTGAGCGCTGGTATCAGGAATTGCAGAAGTATGTAAAAGAACATACTGGAAGTGAACGGCGTTCAGCAAAAAGCAGGCTGCTGTATCTGGATATTGGACTTCCGCATCGCGGAAGTGAAAATATGGTAGAGATTTTAAAAAAGGCATATTTACTGATTTTAAATAAAGAAATAAAATTACAGGAATTTTCTGTTACCAGCAATCAGGCTTCTCAGATGAATGGTGGCAAGGATTTTTGTGAATGGAGTAAACATGACAAGGAACTGGCAAAAAGTATAGGTAAGATTGCAGAATGTATACTTGGGAAATATGGAAAAGGTCTTGTAAATCTGGCTCTGGCAGAAAGCTTTTTTGAAAAAGGCGGCGATAATTATGAAGTGGCAACGCTGGCAAATAAGGGACGCATGCAGGCAGAGGCAGGCGGAAAGCTGGAACAATGTTTTGTGGCGGATGGCATACTTGCCTGGCTGCACATTATCAATGGAAAAGAAAAGGAAGCAGAAGAACTGCTTGTCCGGTTTGAAAATAAAGTAAAAAAAGAAGAAGCAGAACGCCTGATCCCTAATATTGAAACTTTTATCGTAAGATGTGCACTTTACAGTGGAGATAAGGCAGCAGTTGCGGAATGGATGGCGAAAGCACCGGATGAAGAATTGCAGTTTTCCATTTATGACCGTTTTCACTATATGACCAAGGTACGTGTTTATCTGCAAAATGGAAGAAATGAACAGGCATACAATCTGCTTTTAAAATGTGGATATTATGCGAAGGTTATGAAACGGACATATATTTCTATAGAAGTAAATATTCTGCTTGCGATCACACAGTATCGTATGGGTGATGAGAAGTGGGATGAAACACTCTGTGAAGCCCTGAAAATGGCAGAAGAATATCATTTTGTCCGGATCATTACGAGAGAAGGTGCAGCAGTACGACCATTGCTTCAGGCAACCTCTTTTAAACCTTCAGAAGTGAAAGAGGATCTGGCACAGACAAAGAGAAACAGGCAGTTCTGGTCGTGGGTACAGGAAGAAACAGAGAAAATGACACGTTTTTATCCAGTCTATCTGAAGGCGGGCATAGAAGAAGTGACGTTAACAGATACTATGATAAAGATTTTAAAATTGCAGGCAGATGGTATGTCAAAAGAAAAAATTGCGGTAGAACTGAATATGACCATCGCAAATGTGAAATACCATACACAGCAGATTTATAAAAAACTGGGTGTTTCCAATAAGGCGGGCGCCGTAATGGAAGCCGGCAAAAGAAGATTGATATAAACATAAAGAAGGAAAGAGACCACAGCGTCTATTGGCAGTATATAAGCCGGGGATGCGTGGTCTTTTTTTACTTTACAGGAAATTGCTTTCCTGTAAAGTAAAAACGCTCCGCGAGGATGCGCACTGCGGCGTATAAGGTAGATATCGCAAGCGACCGCCGCAGGCGCGAGAATGTGGAAAGGCACATTCTTTGTTTTTTGTTGAATGAAAATTGAATGAAAATGAACGTTTGTGAAAAGTATACAAAAATAGAAACAAAATTTTGTGAACTAATGTGATTGAAATTGAATGAATTTGATTGTATAATACAATCATAAAACAGAGAGGCACACGAAAGTGCAAAAGAAAGAGGTAAGATATATGATTTATACGGTAACATTTAATCCTTGTCTGGATTATATAGTAGGTGTGGAAGATTTTCAACTGGGGATGACAAACCGCACCTGTTCAGAGCAGATGTTTGCCGGAGGAAAGGGGATCAACGTCTCTGTCGTTTTGAAGAATCTCGGCATTGAGAGTACGGCACTTGGATTTATTGCCGGTTTTACCGGAGAGGAGATCCGAAGAAAAGTTGAGAAGATGGGCATCACATCTGAATTTATCCAGCTTGCGAATGGATTTTCCCGGATCAACATCAAACTCAAATCCATTGATGGGACGGAGATCAACGGCACAGGTCCTTCGATCGGAAGCGAAGAGCTTGAAAGATTGCAGGGGAAACTGGATACACTGAAAAAGGGAGATGTGCTGATCCTGGCAGGCAGCATCCCGGCAAGCCTTCCGGATTCCATTTACAGCGATATTATGGAACGTCTGGAAGGAAAAGGAGTCATGATCGTGGTGGATGCGACAAAAGATCTTCTGGTCAATGTACTGAAGTATCATCCGTTCCTTATCAAACCGAACAACCATGAACTGGGCGATATCTTTGGGGCAGAGATCAAAGAGCGTGACCAGGCAGCACCATATGCAAAGAAGCTGCAGGAGATGGGAGCGAGAAATGTTCTGGTTTCCATGGCAGGCAAAGGAGCGGTGCTTCTTGCTGAGGACGGAAGCATATACGAAAGTCCGGCACCGAAAGGAAAACTGATCAATGCAGTCGGGGCCGGCGATTCCATGGTGGCTGGTTTTACTGCCGGTTATATACAGAAAGGCAGTTACGAACATGCATTTAAAATGGGCGTTTCCACCGGAAGTGCCAGTGCATTTTCCGAAGGATTTGCCACAAAAGAAGAAGTAGAAGCAATCTATAAGACACTTTAAGAATGTGTAGAGGCAAAAAGATACTATACAAATTAGTCTGTACTTCACAGTCTGACAATTTTGCCTGGCATCGTTATAAATGGAATGTAAGAAAGGAGAACTTATGAGAATCACAGAACTGCTGGATAAGAGAAGCATCCGGATCAACGGTGCTCCGAAATCCAAAAACGAAGCTCTCGACCAGATGGTCGAACTGATGGCAAAGAGCGGAAAGATCAATGATCTGGAAGCTTACCGCCAGGAAGTATACCGCCGTGAAGAGGAGGGAACGACAGGTGTCGGCGAAGGTATTGCGATCCCTCACGGAAAGGGTGCATTTGTAGACAAACCGGGACTGGCAGCTATGGTTGTAAAAGACGGTGTGGATTACGATTCTCTTGACGGAGAGCCGGTACATCTGATCTTCCTGATCGCAGCGCCGAACACCAAAGATAACGTGCATCTGGATGTACTGAGCAAACTTTCTGTACTTCTGATGGATGAGAATTTTTCCAGGGCACTGCAGAATGCAAAAAGCCCGGAAGAATTTATGAAGATCGTCGATGAAGCAGATCAGGAAGCACCGGATCTGGATGAAAAACTGAAAGCAGACGAAGCAGTATCAGGAAGATCAGTTCCGTATCCTGGCTGTTACAGCATGCCCGACCGGCATCGCACATACTTACATGGCAGCAGAAGGTCTGGAAAAAGCTGCAAAAGCAAAAGGATGTTTTATTAAAGTAGAGACAAGAGGTTCCGGCGGAGCGAAAAACGTGCTGACTGCAGAAGAGATCAAAAATGCAGACTGCATCATCGTAGCGGCTGATACAAAAGTTCCGATGGATCGATTCAATGGCAAAAAGCTGATCGAAGTTCAGGTTTCTGACGGTATCAGCAAAGCGGATAAACTGGTAGAGCAGGCAATGTCCGGAAATGCAGCGGTTTATCAGGCATCAGAAAATGCAGAAGTTTCCGAGAAAAAAGCAGGAGGCTCCAAAGGCCATCAGATTTATATGCAGTTGATGAATGGTGTTTCACACATGCTGCCATTTGTCGTAGGCGGCGGTATTTTGATCGCTCTTGCATTCCTGATCGATGGACTTTGTGTAGATATGACATCATTGACAGCAGAAGCACGACAGAGTTTCGGTTCGATCACACCGGCGGCGGCAACACTGAAATCCATTGGCGACCTTGCATTTGGATTTATGCTTCCGGTTCTGGCAGGATTCATCGCTATGAGCATTGCAGACAGACCTGGTCTGGCAGTCGGATTTGTGGGTGGTGCAATTGCAGCAAACGGCAAGTCTGGTTTCCTCGGTGCATTAGTAGCAGGTTTCCTGGCAGGCTATCTTATCCTTCTCTTAAAGAAATTGTTCGAAAAACTTCCGGAAGCACTGGAAAAAATTGCCCCGGTCCTTCTCTATCCGGTATTCGGCATTCTGATCGTGGGACTGATCATGACGTTTGTCGTAGAGCCTCCGATCGGAGCATTGAACACGGCACTGAACACAGCTCTTACAAACATGAGTGGTTCCAGTAAGGTCCTTCTTGGCATCATCGTAGCAGGTATGATGGCAGTTGACATGGGTGGTCCGTTCAACAAAGCGGCCTATGTATTCGGAACGGCATCTATCGCAGCAGGAAATTACGGAATCATGCAGCGGTTATGATCGGCGGTATGGTTCCTCCGTGTGCGATTGCTCTGGCCTCTCTTCTGTTTAAAGATAAATTTACAAAAACAGAAAGAGAATCCGCTCCGACAAACTTTATCATGGGACTTGCATTTATCACAGAAGGTGCGATTCCGTTTGCAGCATCCGATCCGCTGCATGTCATCCCGGCATGCGTGATAGGTTCCGGACTTGCAGGAGCACTTTCCATGGCATTCAACTGTACACTGATGGCACCGCACGGCGGAATCTTCGTATTCCCGGTTGTCGGCAGTCCTCTGATGTACCTCGCTGCACTGGCAGCAGGAACCGTAGTCGGCGCATTAATGCTCGGTGTGCTTAAGAAAAAAACAGCCGAGTAAACCAAAACTTCATCATAGAACTTTTCCTCAGAAAACCGCAGTGACTTTAAAGGTGTAAAGCACTGCGGTTTTGCTTTACTTTCTTATCTGCTATGAGCTATAATGAGAAAGAATCAAAGGACACAGCTATGTAATTTTTTTACAGTATGAAAAGGGGTGGGGTAATATGCTTACAAAAACACGACAGAAAGAGATCTTAAAACTTCTGGAAAACAGAGGAAGTGTAACGCTTCAGGAGTTAAAAGATCATTTAAATACTTCAGAATCTACAATTCGCCGGGATCTGAATACATTGGACGCACAGGGAAAACTGGTCAAGGTTTTCGGTGGGGCGGTCGCAGCGGACAATATGAGCATACGTGATGAACAGGTGTCACGCAGAGAAGAAAAGAATTCAGAAGAAAAAAGAATGATCGCACGTTACGCAGCATCACTGATACAGGACGATGATTTTGTGTATCTCGATGCCGGAACGACAACCGGATGTATGCTTGATTATATTTCCGATACAACAACCGCAGTTTTCGTGACGAATGCACCGTCACATGCACAGAAACTGGCACGCAAAGGTATGGAAGTCATTCTGATCGGCGGCAGACTCAAACAGTCCACCGAGGCAGTGGTCGGAGAAGAGGCATGCAGACAGATTGAGAAATTTAATTTCAGCCTCGGTTTCCTGGGCAGCAACGGTGTTTCCGAACGCTCCGGATTTTCCACACCGGATCCGGATGAAGCGATGGTCAAAAAAAGGGCGATCGAACGCATCCACCGGTGCTTTGTTCTGTGTGACCACACGAAATTTTATAAAGTCAGTCCGATCAGCTTTGCAAAATTAGAAGATGCCGTCGTGCTGACGGATTCAGCACCGCAGGCAATTTCCAGGAGATGCCGAACATCGTGGAAATTTCCGTAGATGAGTAGATAGAAATGCCAAAAACAGCAAAAATGTAAAGAGTGAAATTTTAACAAAATAAAGGAGGAAGAAAACATGGGATGGTTGATACTGATCGTAATTCTTTTGATCGTGCTGATCATTTTACTTTCCAGCGTGAAGATCGTGCCGCAGGCAACCGCAATGGTTGTGGAACGTCTCGGCGGATACCGTGCGACCTGGTCGGTCGGACTTCATGTGAAAGCACCGTTTATTGACCGTGTTGCCAGGAAAGTTATTTTAAAAGAGCAGGTGGTGGATTTTGCACCGCAGCCGGTTATCACAAAGGATAACGTAACAATGCGGATCGATACGGTTGTATTTTTCCAGATCACAGATCCGAAGCTGTTTGCATACGGCGTGGAAAATCCGATCATGGCAATCGAAAATCTGACTGCAACGACACTGCGAAATATCATCGGTGATCTGGAGCTGGATCAGACCCTGACATCCAGAGAGACGATCAACACAAAAATGCGAGCATCGCTTGATATTGCCACCGATCCATGGGGTATCAAAGTCAACCGTGTGGAGCTGAAAAATATCATTCCGCCGGCTGCAATCCAGGATGCGATGGAGAAGCAGATGAAAGCAGAGCGTGAGCGAAGAGAAGCGATCCTGCGTGCAGAAGGTGAGAAAAAATCCACCGTGCTTGTGGCAGAAGGTAAAAAAGAATCGGCAATCCTGGATGCAGAGGCAGAAAAGACCGCAGCGATCCTGCGTGCAGAAGCACAGAAGGAAAAGATGATCCGCGAAGCCGAAGGTCAGGCGGAAGCGATCCTGAAAGTACAGAAAGCAAATGCAGACGGTCTGCGTTTCTTAAAAGAAGCAGGAGCAGATGAAACGGTTCTGGCACTGAAGAGCTTTGAAGCACTGACCAAAGTGGCAGACGGCAAAGCAACCAAGATCATCATACCATCAGAACTGCAGAATGTTGCCGGCACACTGACGGCACTTGCAGAAACTGTAAAAAAAGATAAACCTGAAGATGTCGATTGAGAGAGTATGGAACAAGGAACGGTTAGTGTGACATTTTTGATAACGATATGGAGGATAAAACAATGGATTTAAAAGGACGCGATTTTCTGACTTTAAAAGATTTCACGGCAGAGGAGATCATTTATCTGGTCGATCTGGCAGCAGAACTGAAAGAGAAAAAGAAAAAAGGAATCCCGGTTGATACGTTAAGAGGAAAAACGTGGCCCTGATCTTTGAAAAAACAAGTACCAGAACACGCTGTGCATTTGAAGTGGCAGCACATGACCTTGGCATGGGAACGACTTATCTGGATCCTTCCGGTTCCCAGATCGGCAAAAAAGAAAGCATCCGCGACACAGCACGCGTACTGGGCAGAATGTTCGAAGGTATCGAGTATCGCGGATTCGGACAGGAAATTGTGGAAGAACTGGCAAAATATGCAGGTGTTCCGGTATGGAATGGCCTGACAAACGAATACCACCCAACACAGATGCTGGCTGATATGCTGACGATCCGCGAACATCTCGGACATCTCAAAGGCGTAAAACTGGTATACATGGGTGATGCACGTTACAACATGGGGAACTCTCTGATGATCGCATGTGCAAAACTCGGTATGCATTTCGTAGCATGTGCACCGGAAAAATATTTCCCGAATGCAGCACTGGTTGAGGAATGCCAGGGTTATGCAAAAGAGAGCGGCGGAAGCATCACATTGACAGAAGACGTCAAGGCCGGAACCAAAGCTGCAGATGTTATCTACACCGATGTATGGGTTTCCATGGGTGAGCCGGAGGAAGTCTGGGAAGAGCGTATCCGTGAATTAACCCCATATAAAGTAACAAAAGAAGTGATGGAAAACGCAGGAGAGAAAGCTGTTTTCCTGCACTGCCTGCCGGCATTCCATGACTGGGAGACAAAGATCGGAAAAGAAATGGGCGAACGTTTCAACCTCAAAGAAATGGAAGTTACCGATGAGGTATTTGAGTCTGAACAGTCTGTTGTATTTGACGAGGCAGAAAACAGAATGCACACCATAAAAGCAGTTATGGCGGCAACACTTGGAGCATAAAATTTATGTCAAGAGAAGAAGAAAAATGGATCAAACGGCTGGAGATCTTAGGTGCCTCCGCTGCTGTGATCGTGATCGTATCCGCAGTCGGAATCTTTTTGCTGGATGGTATTGCCATGCAGATGATGGCACTGGCTGTCGGATGCGGAATCATAGTCAATGCAGTACTTATGGTGCTTTGCTATTATAAAAAGAAGACCATACCAAGTATTTTTTTCATGATTTTTACATTGCTTCTCATAGCGACATTTATTATGCAGATCATGTCGATGTAAAGATGCCGGAAGTGTGGGAGTACGAAGTACGGAACAATCCGCAGGGCATCTTTTGACTTTAACATCATTGGAAGTATGAAGATACAAAGCAGTTTTGAACAGAGGTAAAAAATGAAGAGTAAAATACTGAATCGTCTGCGTGGTGCAGAAGAATTTGTTTCCGGACAGCAGCTCTGTGAAGAATTCGGGGTATCCAGAACGGCAGTATGGAAAGCAATCAATCAGCTCAAAGAAGAAGGCTATGAGATCGAGGCGGTACACAATAAAGGTATCGCCTTTTAGGATGTCCGGATATTATTTCAGCAGAAGAAGTAAAAAGCAGACTGCATACGACATGGGCGGGCTGTGAAGTGAACTATTTTAATACACTTGATTCCACCAATATCTGTGCAAAAAGAATGGCGGAAGAAGGGGCATTAAACGGAACACTGGTGATTGCAGATGAACAGACAGCAGGCCGTGGAAGATGCGGGAGAGCCTGGAAGACACCAAAAGGCACGGCAATCGCCATGACACTGCTGATGCGTCCCAATCTCCGCCCGGAAAAAGCAAGCATGCTGACTCTGGTCATGGGTATGGCAGTGACAAAAGCAGTCAACGAACTTTATGGCCTGAACTGCCAGATCAAGTGGCCAAATGATGTGGTCTGGGAAGGCAAAAAAATCTGCGGTATCCTGGTAGAAATGAGTGCTGAGATGAATGCGATCCATTATCTGGTGATCGGATGTGGTATCAATGCAAATGTGACAGAGTTTCCGGAAGAACTGAAAGAAAAAGCCATTTCCCTGCGAATGATCACAGGTCATGAAGTGGACCGTGCACAGATCATACAGAGATCTCTGGAATGGCTGGAAGAATACTATCAAAAATTTGAGGAGACGAACGATATGTCCGGGCTGATGGAAGAATATAATCAGATGCTGGTCAATATCGGAAACAAAGTCTGCGTTCTGGATCCGTGCGGCGAGTACCGCGGCATGGCACTTGGCATCAACGATGCCGGAGAGCTGCGGGTAGAAAAAGAAGATGGAACGATTGAAAATGTCTATGCCGGCGAAGTATCTGTGCGTGGCGTGTATGGGTATATTTAAAGAAAGGAACAACATCATGAAAAAAGCAAACGAGACAGTCGTTCTGTGCGGAGCGAGTGCCTATGAAGAAAAATATTATCTGAATCCGCAATTTTCCAAACTGCCGGAGCATATCCGTCAGGAACTGCAGATCATGTGTGTACTGTATACGCAGAAAGTGGGCGGAATCCTGATGCTGGAATTTACACCGGAAGGTCATCTGGAATTTAAAACCGAAGCGAAAGAAAACGACTTCTTTTATGATGAGATCGGAAGCGTATTGGAGATAAAAAAACTTCAGAGTGAAAAAAGAGAACTGATGGAAGCACTGGAAATGTTTTATCGCGTAGTATTTTTGGGTGAGGAATTCGATTACGATGAAGCTTAAGATAGGAAATGTGGAAATTGCCAATCCGTGTGTACTGGCGCCGATGGCGGGTGTTACCGATCTGCCGTTTCGGCTGCTCTGTAAAGAGCAGGGTGTCGGACTTCTGAGTATGGAAATGGTCAGTGCGAAAGCGATTTCCTTTCATAATAAAAATACGCTGGATCTGATGCAGATTGCAGAAGGAGAGAATCCCATCGCTTTGCAGATCTTTGGCTCGGATCCAGAGATTATGGCGCAGTCTGCGGCCGAGATCGAAGAGCGCCCATTTGATATCCTGGATATCAATATGGGATGTCCGGTTCCCAAAGTAGTCAACAACGGCGAAGGTTCCGCACTGATGAAAAATCCAAAACTGGCAGGTGAGATCGTAGAAAAGGTCTCCCGGGCAGTGAAAAAACCGGTGACGGTCAAGATCCGCAAAGGATTTCAGGAGTCCAGTGTCAATGCCGTAGAGATGGCAAAGATTCTTGAGGCATCCGGGCAGCGGCGATCGCCGTACATGGAAGAACGAGAGAACAGTATTATTCCGGAGAGGCAGACTGGGACATTATACGTCAGGTCAAAGAAGCTGTCTGCGTTCCGGTGATCGGAAACGGAGATATCACCTGTGCAGAAGATGCCGCACGTATGATGGAGCAGACAGGATGTGACGGTGTGATGATCGGAAGAGCTTCCCGCGGAAACCCATGGATCTTCCGTCAGGTGGGCGAATATCTGGAAAATGGAAAAATCATTGAGCCGCCGACGATGGCAGAAGTCAAAAAAATGATGCTGCGCCATGCAAAACTGCAGATGGAATACCGGGAGAATACACAGGAATCCGTGAGATGCGGAAACACGTCGCATGGTATACGGCAGGATTTCCACATTCTGCAAAACTGAGAAAAAGAGTCAATGAAGTCGAATCCATGGAAGCACTGGAAGAACTGCTGCAAAGCTGGGAGTAATATAAGAAAATTTACAAAAGTACAAAACACTAACAATGGGGAGGTTCCCCTCCCCATAAAAATTTTTCTTAAAACTTGTATAAAAAATTTGACAAACCCTGTTTTGCAGCCTCATTTAACATACAGCTTCAGTAAATGAATTATTTCTGATCAAGTGCGGACTGAATTTGTTTCATTAATTGATCGTAGTTTGATGGATCATCGATTCCGCCCATGAAAGGTTCGCCAATGATATTTCCGTCTTTATCTACGAGAACTGTTGTCGGGAATGCCATAATGTTTCCAATATAGTTCCCAACTGCTGAATTGGAATCAAAAGTCAGGTTTTTGTAGGAAGCACCTTTGGTTTTCAGGATTTCTTTCGCTTCTTTGATTCCCTCCTGATTATCATCTAATGTATCTGTGTTGATACCAACAACTTCGCCGCCCATTTCCTTAAGTTTATCATTTAATTCATTCAGTTTAGAAAGTTCTTCAACGCAAGGTTTGCATCCGCTGAACCAGAAGTTTACAACCGTAACTTTATTTTGGGCGAACAGGCTTTCATCTACATCGTTACCATCCAGGTCTTTTCCTTTGAACCCGTGGAACACACCTGTAGAGTCAACTGAGCTGGAGGAACTGCTACCGGAAGAATCAGATGCGGCAATTTCTTTTTCAAGTTTCATAATTTCTTCTTCAATGCCTCGAATCGTTTCAATGTCTTTACTCAGAGTAGCATGTTCTTCTTCGGAGAAAGAATCTTTGTTTGCTTCTATTGTATTTGCAAGAAAGTTCGCATAATTTTTATCCATACTACCATCGTCAATGTTCTTGCTCATAAAACCAAATACTTTGTCCCATACATTTTTGTGATCTGCAAAGATCTGGTTTTCCTGTTGGTAAAGATCATTCAGCTTTTCATTCGGATCAATCGAAGTGCTTGAAGCTGTTGCGGAAGTATCTTCCTGTTTTGAGCTTTCAGTTGTTGCAGAACCAGATGAAGTTCCGCAGCCTGTGAATGAAAAAAGAATGGAAATGGCAAGAGATGCCGCGATTGCTTTTTTTAATTTCATTGATTTTGCTCTGCTTGTTTTGTTTTTCATGATTTTTACTCTCCTTTTGAATATTATTTGATTTATTTTAGCTTATTTATTGCCGGCCTGTTTCTTGTCTGAAAATCCGTAATGATAGCAGATTGCATTTGTCGGACAGACTTTCATACATGCTCCACATCGGATACATTCCGGGTGATTTGGTGTGTCTGTTACATTTACATCCATTTTGCAGGCATGACTGCATTTTTGACAGTTGACACATTTTTCAGAATCTACCCTGATCTTAAGAAATGATATTTTGTTAAACAGCGAGTAGACAGCACCAAGTGGGCAGATCCACTTACAGAATGGACGGTAAAACAAAATGCTTAAGATGATTACAAGTACAAGGATCGTAAACTTAAACGTAAATAAATGTCCGAGTGCTGCACGGATTCCTGAATTAGCAAGTGAAAGTGGAATTGCGCCTTCAAGTACGCCTTGTGGGCATATGTACTTGCAGAAGAACGGATCGCCCATACCCAGCGAATTCGTTACAAGTGCCGGAAGCAGTATAACAAAGACGACCAGAACTGCGTATTTCAGATAGCGCAGAGGTTTTAGTTTTGCAGTAGATAGTTTCTTGCCTGGAATTTTATGCAGCAGATCCTGAAACCATCCAAACGGACAGAGAAAACCGCAGATAAATCGTCCTAACAGAACTCCCAGCAAGATAAAGAATCCGGTGATGTAGTAGGTGAACTTGAATTTTGATGAACCGACTACAGCCTGGAAAGCTCCAATCGGACAGGCACCTGTGCAGCCGGGCAGAGTAGCAGTTCAGTCCGGGTACACATATTTGTTTTACCTTTCCCTGATAAATTTTCCCTTTAAACAGATTCGGAATATGAAGATTGGTCAGCAGTGTTGCAGCTGCCTGAAACCATCCGCGGAA
>ENA-OQCX01000581-OQCX01000581.1-human-gut-metagenome-genome-assembly--contig:-NODE-581-length-18724-cov-2.852611_pt1 | contig 18724 bp, 26 predicted proteins | sample MGYA00242762_ERZ504587 | MGnify/ENA primary metagenome ERZ504587 (study PRJEB26092, sample SAMD00036337) | human gut metagenome | host: Homo sapiens | study: EMG produced TPA metagenomics assembly of... | reverse complement strand
ATTCATAGTTTCGATCCATTGTTGGACAGAATTGCGAGACGTTATCATCAAACATATCGGCAATTCGCCGTTGGCTTTCTTTTCCATCCAGATATAGATTTACAGCGTATATCTTATCCTCAACAGATACTTTTCTTTTAGACATAAAATATGCTCCCTTCTAGGTAAACAAGTTTTTATTATTTCACTTGTCTACCTAGAAGGAGCATATCAGCTCTAAAAAACGTTATTTACCGACAGCTCCTTTCAAAAAGTTCTATTCATGTGAGTGTTTGTCAGTTTCAGAAGGATCTGAATTCTCTTCATCCGCTTCTTCCTCTGTATCTGTTCTTTCAGGAAGATAAACATGTACCGTTTCTACGCGGTTCTTATCCAACTTCTCGACCACCAGACGAATTCCATCTTCAGTGACAACTTCATCACCCATCTGAGGTAAACGGTCCAGATGTTCGATGATCAGTCCTCCGAGAGAATCATAATCTTCAGAGTTAAGTTCTGTATGTAAGTGATCGTTCACATCATCAAGACTCATGGAGCCTTCGATAATATATTCATGATCAGAAATCTCTTTGATCAGTTCATCTTCATTCTCATCATATTCATCATGGATCTCACCAACAATCTCTTCCAGAATATCTTCCAAAGTGATGAGTCCTGCCATCTCACCGTACTCATCCAGAACAATTGCAATATTAAAAGTAGAATCTCTCATCTCTACAAGAAGTTCAGAGATATCTTTGAACTCATAAGTGAAATGTGGTTTTCTTAAGAAATCCCGGATATTGAACGGTGTATCATGATCGTAAAGAAGCAGATCCTTCATGTTAATAATACCGACAACATTATCCTGTGTCTCTTCGTAAACAGGAAGTCTTGTGAATTTGTCTTCACGGAAAATATCAATCAATTCATCGAAGGTACTATTGACATCAGCAAATGTAACATGTACGCGAGGAACCATAATATCTTTCGCCTTGCATCGCCGAGATCGAATACATTGTAGATCATCTCTTTTTCATCAGACTCGATTACACCATCCTCATGGCTGACATCCACAATTGTACGAAGTTCTTCTTCTGTCATAGCTTTGTTCGCTGCATCTGGATCTACGCGAAGGATCAGCATGATTCCGCGGGAAAACAAGTTAATGATGAAAATAACCGGAGTCATGACCGTCATAAAAAACTTGATGACCGGAATATAACGAAGCGTAAGTTTCTCAGCGTTGATCGTTGCATAATTCTTCGGTGTAATCTCTCCAAATACAAGGATTGCCACTGTCAGAATCAGTGTAGCGATGCTGACCATGTATCCGCCAAATGAATAAGCAAGGGTTGTGGCAAGAGAAGATGCTGAAACATTCACAATATTATTACCGATCAGAATTGCACTGAGCATCTTTGCTGTGTGATTCTCTGTGATATCAAGAGCCAGAGCCGCCCGTTTGTTCCCACCGTCTGCGAGAGAACGGAGTTTAATCTTATTCACTGACATCAGCGCAGTCTCGGTTGATGAAAAAAATGATGAAAACAATAGTAAAATTAACAGTATAATTAATAGGTACGTGTCACCTGCGTCCACTTTAAATATTCACTCCTTTGATTAAAAAATGTGCCTCTAAAGAGGCTTGGTTAATTTTAGATATACGCATTCATTATACATGGTTTATTAGTGTTTGGCAAGGCAATATACTTTACTTTATGAAGTGGGTGGTGTATGATGTTGATGACTGATAAGAATATTTAATACTATTATATAGAAGAAACGGAGTATAGATATGGAATTATACAATAGATTGTGCACTATTACAAAACAGGAAAATGTAATGAAAGATGAGCCGATGAAGAAACATACAACATTTCGTATTGGTGGTCCGGCAGATTATTTCGTGACACCTGAATCAAAGGAAGAGATCCAGGCAATTGTTGAGTTATGCAAAAAGGAGGAAATCCCATATTCAGTGATTGGAAACGGAAGTAATCTTCTTGTTGGAGATAAGGGATATCGTGGCGTAATTCTTCAGATTTTTAAGAAAATGAATCAGATCAGGGTAGAAGAGAACAAGATTTATGCCGGTGCGGGCGCACTTCTGTCGAAGATCGCGGCAACAGCACTGTCAGAATCTCTGACAGGTTTTGAATTTGCTGCCGGGATTCCGGGAACATTAGGCGGAGCGTTCGCATGAATGCGGGTGCATACGGTGGAGAGATGAAGCAGGTTCTTGAGAGCGTGAAAGTGATGACAGCAGATGGCGGATTCCTTACGATTCCTGTAGAAGAGATGGGACTTGCTTACCGGACAAGTGTGGTAGAACAGAAGAATTATATTGTTCTTGAAGCAGTGATTTCTCTTGAAAAAGGAAATCCGGAGAAAATTAAAGAAGTGATGGATGATCTGAAAGAAAAAAGAGTGACAAAGCAGCCATTAGAGTATGCAAGTGCAGGAAGTACATTTAAGCGTCCAGAAGGATATTTCGCAGGAAAACTGATCGGAGATGCAGGACTTCGCGGATTCAGGGTTGGAGATGCACAGGTCTCTGAAAAGCATTGCGGTTTCGTGATCAACAGAGGGAATGCAAGCGCAGCAGAGATTATGGAACTGATGCGTCAGGTAGAAGATAAAGTAGAAGAAAATTCAGGAGTCCGCCTGGAAGCGGAAGTAAGAAGAATAGGAGAGTTTTGATATGCGTTTTGTTATCGTAACAGGGATGTCAGGAGCCGGAAAAACAACAGCACTTAAGATGCTTGAGGATATGGGATATTTCTGTGTGGATAATCTGCCAATCGCAATGTTTCCTGGATTTGTGCAGATGATCGAGAATTCAGAAACTCCAATGAAGAAAGTGGCATTGGGAGTCGATGTGCGAAGCGGACAGGATATTTCCGGATTAGAGAAAGATCTTGAGCAGATGGATCAAAAGGGGATCAAATATGAGATTCTGTTTCTGGACGCAAAGGATTCTGTACTTGTAAAGCGATACAAAGAAACGAGAAGACAGCACCCTCTGAGCGGATCGGGACGTGTGGATACCGGTATTGCGAAAGAACGTGAGAAGACCGCATTTTTGAAAATGAAGGCAACGTATATTCTTGATACAAGTAAGATGCTGACGAGAGAACTGAAGATTGAACTTGAGAAGATTTTTGTGAAAGGTGAGAGCTTTTGCAACCTCTATATCACAGTAATGTCCTTTGGTTTTAAATACGGAATTCCGCAGGACGCAGACCTTGTATTCGATGTGCGTTTTCTTCCGAATCCGTACTATATTGATACATTGAAAGAAAAAACAGGAAATGATCCGGAAGTCCAGGATTATGTCATGCAGAATGATAAGGGACCGATTTTCCTTGAAAAATTAAAAGACATGGTTGAATTTCTGATTCCAAATTATATTTTGGAGGGAAAAAACCAGCTTGTGATCGCAATTGGATGTACCGGCGGAAAGCATAGATCTGTAACGCTGGCGAATGCGTTATATCACACGCTTGAGACCGAGGAAAGTTATGGTGTCCGTATTGAACATCGTGATATTGGGAAGGATAGTATCACAAAGAGAAAGTAAAAGGTGGAAAATATGTCATTTTCTGGAAAAGTGAAGGAAGAGCTTGCAAGGAACATCAGTTCAGCCAGACATTGCCAGATTGCGGAACTGACGGCTTTTATTGGCATGTGCGGGACTGTTGTAATCAATAGTTTTGACCGGTGCAGTATCAAGATTCGTACAGAAAACATTTTAGTTGCAAGAAAGGTCTTTACATTAATAGAAAAAACATTTAATATAAGGAGTGATATTTCCGTTCGGAGGAATATAAAGAAGCAGACAGAGAACTATTCCGTTATCGTAAAAAACATGAAGATGCGATACGTATCTTACAGGCTACGAAGATGATGGGGGAACAGGCAGAGGAATGCGGAAGAGTTGCATGCCGTGAATCCGATGATTGTTCAACAGGTTTGTTGTCGAAGAGCATTTCTCCGCGGAGCGTTTCAGGCGTCCGGATCTATGAGTGATCCGAACAAGGCATATCATTTTGAGATTGTCTGTTCCACAGAAGAGATGGCACATCAGATCTGTGACCTGATCTGCAGTTTTTCTATGGACGCAAAGATCGTGCTCAGAAAGAAGTCGTATGTTGTTTACCTGAAAGAAGGAGCACAAATAGTAGATATTTTGAATATCATGGAGGCACATGTCTCATTAATGGAACTTGAGAATGTAAGAATTCTCAAAGAGATGAGAAATTCTGTGAACAGAAAAGTGAATTGTGAAACTGCCAATATTAATAAGACAGTATCAGCAGCAGTGAAACAGCTGGAAGATATTACATATTTGAGAGATCAGATAGGATTTGAGAATATACCGAAAGGATTAGTCGAGGCTGCTCTTGCCCGTCTCGAGCATCCGGAAGCAACACTGAAGGAACTGGGAGAATCCCTGAATCCTCCGGTTGGAAAATCGGGTATCAACCACAGGCTGCGTAAGCTGAGTGAGATGGCAGACAAAGTTCGGCAAGAACAAGGAGGATTATTATGATTAAGACATCTGTTGTAGTGAAAGCGGACCCAGGGTTTGATGGACGGCCGATCGCCCTTCTCGTACAGGAAGCCAGCCAGTATGCAAGCAAAGTGTACATTCAGGTAGCCGAGAAGAACATCAATGCAAAGAGTATTATGGGTATGATGAGTCTGAATCTGATCGGAGGCGAGGAGATTACCGTTGTGACAGACGGCGAGGATGAGCAGAAAGCAGCTGAAGGCATTAAGACATTTTTTGCTAACGTATAATAACAATAAGATGGTAATTGAAGTCACAGAGAGATAACCAAGTGATTACAAATGAATATAGAGGGGCTGTACTTTGAAGAGGAGTACAGCCATCTTTTTCTATGGGGGAGAGTTTGCAGCTGATGTGAACACAAATGATTTTTGAATAAGGAGGTATTTGTTTATGAAAAGAATGCTATTTGTTTACAATCCGAATTCAGGAATGGGACTTCTGAAGCCGAAACTTTCAGATGTGATTGACACTTTTGTGAAGGGCGGATATGAGGTGACGGTTTATCCTACACAGAGAAGTCAGGATGCTGTAAGAAAAGTCAGTGAGTACACAGAAGAATATGATCTCGTGACATGTAGTGGCGGAGATGGTACATTGGATGAAGTCGTGACCGGTATGATGATGCGAGAAAATAAGACGCCGATCGGATATATTCGGCCGGAACGACGAATGATTTTGCAAGTAGTCTGCATATTTCCAAGAATATGCTGGAGGCCGCAGATACAATTGTAACAGGAACACCATTTTCCTTTGATATCGGTCAGTTTAACGATGACTACTTCGTATATATTGCAGCCTTTGGCATTTTCACAGACGTGTCATATGAGACGAAGCAGAGCATGAAGAATATTCTTGGTCATATGGCTTATATTCTGGAAGGAACCAAGAGACTGTTCAATATTCCGTCTTATAAGATCAAAGTCATACATGACGGAGAGACGATTGAAGATGAGTTTATCTTTGGAATGGTGACAAATTCACGCTCTGTAGGAGGATTCAAAAGAATCACAGGAGAAAATGTTATTTTTGATGATGGTGTTTTTGAGGTGACACTCTTTAAAACACCAAAGAATCCAGTCGAGTTGAACGAACTGCTTGGGGCAATTGTGATGCGTCAGATTAATTCAGACAGAATATACTCCTTCAAGAGTGGTGAAGTCCGTTTTGAATCTGTTGAGGCAATTCCATGGACGCTGGATGGAGAATACGGCGGTACTCATGAAGAAGTTGTAATTAAGAATAAAAATCAGGCACTTCAGATTATGGTCAAGGAAGAAGCCGTAGAAGATCTGAGTGAACAGTTGGTGGAAGCAGAGGAAGTCTGAACACATAATCTGAAATATTTTCAGTGATATTTTAGAAAATCACCCCTTTTTTGAATTTGAAGCTTGTTGAACAATCGCCGCAAACCGCGTAAAATCAAGGGAAAACGGCAATTTGAAAGAAAAATAATAATTTTTTGAAAAAATTAAAAAAAGGGGTTGCATTTTCTGAAAGCCTGGTATATAATAACTATTGTCTTGTGGCGGTAACAAAAAAGACACAGACGAAAATGAATAAGGCTCCGTGGTCAAGCGGTCAAGACGCTAGCCTCTCACGCTGGAATCAGGGGTTCGATTCCCCTCGGAGTCACTGAAAGAAGCTCGTATTTACGAGCTTTTTTTGTGCTTTGAAAATCTTTTAGCAAATTAAAAAGTGGGTGATATTATGCAAGTAACTTATATTGATCACAGTGGATTCATGGTTGAGTCTGGATCGTGCTATTACATTTTTGATTATTATAAAGGTGAACTGCCAAAGCTTGATAAAGACAAGGAAGTAATTGCCTTTTGCAGTCATTTTCATCAGGATCATTTTAATCCGCAGATTTTTCAAATCCTTAAAGATATGGGGCTGAATTATCAGGCGGTTCTGGCGAAGGATATCAACAAAAGAAGTATCCGACAGGTGTGAAGATCACAACTGCTTATCATGATGAAAGTTATACTCTTGATAACGGCACACAAGTCAGTACGCTGCTCTCTACCGATAGTGGAGTTGCTTTTATTGTAAAAACAAAGGACAGTACAATTTATCATGCTGGTGATCTGAATGACTGGTATTGGGAGGGGGAACCGGATGCGGATAATCGCCAAATGACATCCAGGTATCGCGCAGAGATTGATAAGTTGAAAGGCATTCATTTCGATGCTGCGTTTGTTCCGCTTGATCCAAGACAGGAAGACCACTATGCGGATGGGATGATTTATTTTCTGGAAAATGTAGAGTGTGAAGCTGTTTTTCCGATGCATTATTGGGATGATCCGAAAGTCATTGACAGATTTATTGCGGAATATCCAAAATATAAATCACGAATCAGAAATACAGAGTTAGCAAAAGGAGAAAAGTGCGGTCATACCGAATAAATAATTATTGGTTATATTGTACAAAAATAAGAACAATCCACAGAGGCAGAAGAAACCCTTGTGAAAATGTTAACGATAATTGTAACTGCGTACTGTTTTTTATGCAAAACATAAGATTGTCATTTATAAATTAATACGCTATAATATAGAAGAATTCTAAATAAATAATTCCTGATGGTTTTCACGGGCGTCAGGATCTTTAAGAATTGGAGGAAAGAAATATGTTAGTATCAGCTACAGAAATGCTTCAGAAAGCAAAAGCAGGCCACTACGCAGTAGGACAGTTCAATATCAACAATCTTGAGTGGACAAAGGCTATTCTTACAACAGCACAGGAATCAACTCACCAGTTATCCTTGGTGTATCTGAGGGTGCAGGAAATATATGACAGGATATAAGACTGTTGTAGGTATGGTAAACGGAATGATGGAAGAACTTGGAATCACAGTTCCGGTTGCTCTTCACCTTGACCACGGCAGCTATGAAGGATGCCTGAAATGTGTAGAAGCAGGATTTTCATCTATCATGTTCGACGGATCTCATTATCCGATCGAAGAGAATGTTGAGAAGACAAAAGAACTCGTTAAGATCGCTCATGACAAAGGAATGTCAATCGAGGCAGAGGTTGGATCCATCGGTGGAGAAGAAGATGGAGTTATCGGAAGAGGCGAGTGTGCTGATCCGGAAGAGTGTAAGAGAGTAGCTGATCTGGGAATCGATTTCCTGGCAGCAGGTATCGGTAACATTCATGGTAAATATCCGGCAAACTGGGAAGGATTAAGCTTCGAGACTCTGGACGCTATTCAGCAGCGTACAGGAGATATGCCACTCGTACTTCACGGTGGTACAGGTATCCCGGAAGATATGATCAAGAAAGCAATCTCTCTTGGGGTTGCTAAGATCAACGTTAATACAGAGTGTCAGCTTTCTTTTGCAGCAGCTACACGTAAGTATGTTGAAGAAGGAAAAGATCTTGAGGGTAAAGGATTTGACCCACGTAAACTTCTCAAACCAGGCGCAGACGCAATCATGGAAACAGTAAAAGAGAAGATGGAGTTATTCGGATCTGTCGGAAAAGCCTGAGAAGAAACTTTTTTTAAAAAGCACTTGCGTTTTAAAGCAAGTTGAGGTATACTGACTCACGTAGACAGAACAAGGGCGTTCCAATTATAATTGGAGTGCCCTTTATGTATTAGAAAGTCCTTTCCTAATACATAAAAAACGCTCCGCTAAGGATGCGCACTGTGGCGTACAAGGTAGATGTCGCAAGCGACGCCGCAGGCGCAAGAATGTGCCAAGCACATTCTTTGTTATCCCTTGGGAAATGATCCGCATGATTGAATCAGATTGAATTTAATGAAATTAGATTTCATCCGACTGGATCAGACGGATGATTTCCTGAGAGGTGATCTATCAAAAGGGTTCCCGTAGTGAAATCGAGTTATTGCTCATTGCAGTGGGCGGTAATCGGAGGATTAAGAGAAAAGGAAGGTATAGGATATGAGCACAGAATTATTCAATGTAGCTGACATCTTTGGAGAGAACGTATTTAACGATACTGTTATGCAGGAGCGTCTGCCAAAAGAAAAGTTTACAAGAATCTGAGAAAGACAATTGAAGAAGGAAAAGACCTGGATCTCGAGACAGCAGATGTTATTGCTCACGAGATGAAAGAATGGGCAATTGAAAAAGGAGCGACTCACTATACACATTGGTTCCTGCCACTTACAGGAGTTACAGCAGAGAAGCATGATTCCTTTATCTCAGCTCCGCTTCCAAGTGGAAAAGTTCTGATGACTTTCTCAGGAAAGGAATTGATCAAAGGTGAGCCGGATGCATCTTCATTCCCGTCAGGAGGACTGAGAGCAACATTCGAGGCAAGAGGATATACAGCATGGGATTGTACATCACCGGCATTCGTAAGACAGGATGCAGGCGGAGCTACACTTTGTATCCCAACAGCATTCTGCTCCTATACAGGAGAGGCACTGGATCAGAAGACACCGTTGCTTCGTTCTATGGAAGCTATCAATAAAGAAGCATTAAGACTTCTTCGTTTATTTGGAAATACAACATCTAAGAAGGTTACTCCATCTGTTGGAGCAGAGCAGGAGTACTTCCTTGTAGATGCAGAGAAGTTTGAAGAAAGAAAAGACCTGATCTACACAGGACGTACACTTTTTGGAGCAATGCCTCCGAAAGGACAGGAGCTTGACGATCATACTTCGGAACAATCCGTCAGAGAATCGCATCTTTCATGAGAGATGTAAATATCCAGCTTTGGAAGGTGGGTGTTCCATCAAAGACACAGCATAACGAGGTTGCACCGGCACAGCATGAGCTGGCTCCGATTTATACAGAAGCTAATATCGCTGTAGATCAGAATCAGCTGACAATGCAGACATTGAAGAGAGTAGCTTGTCAGCATGGGCTGAAATGTCTGCTTCACGAGAAACCGTTCGCAGGAGTTAACGGATCCGGTAAGCACAACAACTGGTCTATTACTACAGATGATGGAATCAATCTTCTCGAACCAGGTAAGACACCTCATGAGAATACACAGTTCCTTCTTGTACTTGCCTGCATTATGAAAGCGGTTAATGTACATGCAGATCTGCTCAGAGAATCTGCAGCTGATCCGGGAAATGATCACAGACTTGGAGCAAATGAGGCACCTCCGGCAATTATCTCTATCTTCCTTGGAGAGCAGCTTGAGGATGTTGTTGAGCAGCTGATCAGCACAGGAGAAGCTACACACAGTTTAAAAGGTGGAAAGCTGGAAACAGGTGTAAGTACACTTCCTGACCTGTTCAAAGATGCAACAGACAGAAACAGAACATCACCGTTTGCATTTACAGGAAATAAGTTCGAGTTCCGTATGGTTGGATCAAGAGATTCTATCGCAAACCCGAATATCGTACTGAACACAATCGTTGCGGAAGCATTTGCAGATGCATGTGATATTCTTGAGAAAGCAGATGACTTTGATCTTGCAGTACATGATCTGATCAAAGAATACCTGACAGAGAACCAGAGAATCATCTTCAACGGAAACGGATACTCTGACGCGTGGGTTGCAGAGGCTGAGAGAAGAGGACTTCCGAACATTAAGTCTATGGTTGAAGCAATTCCGGCAATCACAACAGACAAGGCTGTAGAATTGTTTGAGAGATTTAATGTATTCACAAAAGCAGAGCTTGAGTCTCGTGCAGAGATTCAGTATGAGGCATATGCTAAGGCAATCAATATTGAAGCTCGTACTATGATCGATATGGCAAGCAAACAGTTCCTGCCGGCATTTATCAAGTATACAAAGACACTGGCAGATACAATTAATGCTGTGAAGGCAGCAGGTGTTGATGCGACAGTTCAGACAGAGGCACTTAAGGAAGTAAGTGCTCTGATGGCTGAGACAAAGGCAGCGCTTGATAGGCTTGTAAAAGTGACAGGTGAGGCAGCAGCAAAAGAAGAAGGCGAAGTACAGGCTACATACTATCATACAGAGGTTGTTCCGGCTATGGATGCACTCCGCACACCGGTTGACAAACTTGAGATGATCGTGGATAAAGAAGCCTGGCCAATGCCATCTTACGGAGATCTGATTTTCGAGGTATAAAATACATTACAGAAAAGTAATTTGAAGTAAATGATTGGAAGTCATTATTCGGATAAAGAGTCTGGATAATGGCTTCTTTTTGCTCCGAAAATCGGGAAAGCTGCATGACTATTTCATGCAAGAAAGCAAAAATTATTGTATAATGAGAAGTGGTTCGTGCAGCTTGAGCGTATTCTGCACGAATGAGAAAAAGAAAGAGTGGAATAAAAATGCAGTCAGAAGCAGAACTTAGAAGTTTATTATCAAGAATAGATCACCGGGGATATCCGGATTATAAAGATACAAAAGGACAGTACCGATTTCCGGGATATGTTTTATCGATCGATCACGTACAGGGAGATCCGTTTGCGTCACCGTCAAAGGTAAGTGTACTGGTGAGTGGAAAGACAGCAGGATTCCCACAGGAATTATATTGTGGAAAATGTCAGAGAATCGCACTTCAGGATGAATTGCTGCGCCAGTTTGGAAGAAGGGCAGAGAGGTTTGCATTCAAGGCGAAAGGTTCAGGTAAGAGCGGACTGATCTCTGTCAGCAGATGCGGACAGGAAGTTTTGGAGAGAACAGCGTGTCAGATCCAGCCGGAGAACGGAAACATCCTTCTGAGAATGGAAATCGGATTCGGCAAATGGACGAACGATCAATGCAAGAGAATTAGAGAAGATTTATTTGATTTTGTTCCGGAGTGTGTAAAGGCATCCTTGTTTTATAAGAATCTGGATGCAAAAAGATTGAGAAGAATCGTAGATCTGGCAGAAGATCAGGAGTATATCCGTAAAGAACTTCCGAAACGTGGTTTGTGTGTTTTCGTGGCAAACGGAAGTGTACTGCCAAGGGAATCCGGAATTTCATCCAGGCCGATGCGTGACGGAATTGCCTTCCAGTCTCCGACGGAGCAGGAAGTGACACTGGAACTTCCACATAAAGGAAAGATTACCGGTATGGGAATCCGTAAGGGGATTACTTTGATCGTCGGTGGAGGTTATCACGGAAAGTCAACACTTTTGAAAGCTCTGGAGCTTGGAGTGTACAATCACATCGCAGGGGATGGAAGAGAGTATGTGATCACAGATGCGACAGCAGTGAAATTGCGCGCGGAGGATGGAAGAAGTATCCAGAAGACAGATATTTCCATGTTCATCAACGATCTTCCGAACGGAAAGATACGACATCATTCTGTACAGAAGATGCAAGTGGAAGTACTTCACAGGCGGCAAATGTGATCGAAGGAATTGAGGCCGGAACATCCCTGTTCTTGATTGATGAAGATACGAGTGCAACGAACTTCATGATCCGTGATGAGCTGATGCAGCGTGTGATCCACAGAGAGATGGAGCCGATCACGCCATTTATTGAAAGAATCAGAGAATTGTATGAAAATTATGGAATCTCGACAGTGATCGTTGCAGGAAGTTCGGGAGCTTATTTCCATATCGCAGACAGTATTATCCAGATGGATCGTTATGTTCCGAAAGATATTACAGTACTGGCGAAAAAAGAAGCAGAGAACTTCCCGCAGATCAGCGTGCCGGAGCAGCTAGCAAAAAGCCGGCTTATGACAGAGTGCCGCGACCGGATCAGGCATTTCACGGAAATGACAGGATCAAGATGAAGACGATGGGAAAAGAATCTGTGATGATCAACAGGGATACGATCGATCTGAGGTATTTGGAACAGATCACGGATAGCGAACAGGTGGCAGCACTTGGATACTGTGTACGATATGCACAGAAACATTTGATTGACGGAAAGAAGAATCTGATCCAGATTGTAGATGAGCTGGAAGAAGTGATGCAGAATAAATCGCTGGCGGAATTATGCGAGAGTACATCCAGTGTATCCTGTATGGCAGTGCGAGAAGACAGGAAATATTTGCATGTTTTGACAGATATAGAGCACTTAGGTTAGTATGATATAGGAGTTGATAATATGAAATTAGAGAATGGAAGACCAGAAAACACAGAAGGAAGATTAGAAAAGGAAATCAGGGTATATGATTTCCTCGACAAGCTTGGTGTGGAATACCAGAGAGTAGACCATGAGGCGGCAATGACGATGGAAGCCTGTGAAGAGATCGATAGAACACTTGGAGATGGAACCGCAATCTGCAAGAACCTGTTCCTTTGCAATCGACAGGAAACAGACTTTTATCTGCTTCTGATGCCGGGTGACAAGCCATTCAAGACAAAGAATCTGTCGGCACAGATTGGTTCTGCCAGACTTTCCTTTGCAAAGCCGGAGTATATGGAGAAGTATCTGGATATTACACCGGGATCTGTCAGCGTTATGGGACTTATGAATGATACAGAGGGGAAAGTGCAGCTTCTGATCGATGAGGATATAATGAAAGATCCGTATTTTGGCTGTCATCCGTGCATCAACACATCCAGCTTGAAGATTCGTACATCTGATTTGATCGCAAAGATCATTCCGGCGCTGAAGCATGCACCGAAGATGGTGAAACTTCCGGGAACGGAGGAGCAACAGTAACGATTAATCGACCTAGGTCCATTTCCTGTTGGTTGTATATTTTTCGTGCATTTGCTATAATTTATATGTTGATATGCGAATAGTAGGTATCATTTTCAGGATTAATGCGGAGAAGATAAAAGGAGAACTATAGTGTCTGAAGAAAATAAGTGATAGATAAAGTGAATACATCAGAAATAGTCGAGCAGCCGGTGGATGCGGAGGAGATTCCGCCAGTGAAGACAGAGGCGATACCACCGGTGAATACGGAACCAACACATCCTGTACAGCCACCGGTAGAACCGGCGCAGAAGCTGGAAGATTATTACAAAGAGACTGTGGAGGATCGTGCAGCTGAGGAAGAGTATGAGCAGGCGGTTAAAGATCCGCAGAACCGGAAGGAAAAGATCGATCAGATCAAGAGTATTTTCCACCGCAGTGGGGAGAAGAAATTTTCCAGAGAAGAAGTGATTCTTTCTAAGATTCGACCGGAGGATATGCTGGAATATCTGACGTTGGAACAGCGCAGACTGGAATGCTTACAGAAAGCAAGACAGAGCCGGAATGAGAAGCTTCTCAAGGTGCTTCAGCTTGCGGCGATACTTGCAGCAATTGTAGCGGTTGTCGCTTTACTGAAGGATAATCCGGTCGTTCTTGTGAACATTCTGTATATGCTTGGTATTGTAGCAGCAATCTGGATCTGGAAGAATCCGGGAAAGAAGTAAATTTACTGTAATGAGGTGATGATATGAAGTTTTTTCATTTATCAGACCTGCATATAGGAAAGCAATTACATCACTATAACCTCCGGGAGGATCAGGAACATATCCTTGCGGAGGTTCTTTCATATGCAGAGTCTATACATCCGGATGCAATTGTTATCGCTGGAGATATCTATGATAAATCCGTGCCATCAGCAGAAGCCGTCAGCTTGTTTGATGAATTTCTGACAGCTTTGGCTAAGATTGAACCGGTGATTCCGGTGCTTATTATATCGGGAAATCATGATTCGGCACAGCGGCTTGATTATGCCAGCCGTTTGCTTGGAAGTCATCAGATTTATATTGCGGGGCAGGCACCGGAGGAAGAAGCAGATCGTCTGAAAAAGATTACTTTGACGGATGAGTTTGGTGAAGTGGATTTTTGGCTGCTTCCGTTTTTGAAGCCGGGATATGTGCGTAAAATCTTTGGCGGAGATGTGCCGGAGAGTTATACGGCAGCTGTACAAGGACTTCTGGAGAGGGAGAAGATTGATTTCTCCAGAAGAAATGTACTGGTTTCCCATCAGTTTTATACAGGAAAAGGAGAGACTCCGGTAACTTGTGATTCAGAAGTATTATCTGTCGGAGGCATTGATAATGTAGATATTTCCGTAGTACAGGAGTTTGACTATGTGGCTCTTGGACATTTACATGGAGCACAGAGAGTCGGACAGGAGAAGATCCGTTACTGCGGAACATTGTTGAAATATTCAGTCAGTGAAGCAAATCAGAAGAAGACACTTCATGTAGTCGAATTGAAAGAAAAGGGGAGCGAGCCGGAGATTCAGAAGCTGCCGTTACATCCGCTTCGTGATGTACGGAAACTGCGTGGAACTCTGGAAGAGATCCTTGAAGCGGAGGACGGAACCGGGAGCGAAGATTATGTCAGTGTGACGCTGACAGATGAGGTTGATCCGTACAAACCGAAGGAGCAGCTGGAAAGAAAGTTCCATCATATCCTCGAAGTGCGAATGGATAATGAAAGGACGAGACAGAAGCTGGAATTTTCTGAAGAACAGATACGGATCGGTACTCCGTTTGAAACATTTTGTGATTTTTACAAAGAGATGCAGGGGCAGGAAATGTCTGAGCAGGAACAAAAGATCTTAAGAGAGATTCTAAGTGAAGTGAAAGGGGAAGACGTATGAGACCGGTGAGATTGACGATGTCCGCATTCGGATCTTATGCGGGCGTCCAGGAGATAGATTTTACAAAGATTCACAGCGGATTATTTCTGATCACCGGAGATACAGGTGCAGGAAAAACAACTATCTTTGATGCAATCATGTATGCACTGTATGACCGGACGAGTGGCGGACGCAGAGATGGAAATATGATGCGCAGCCAGTATGCATCAGAAGACACAGACACTTATGTTGAATATGTGTTTTCTTATCGGGGACAGGAATATACCGTGCGCCGTAATCCGGAATATCTCCGGGTCGGAAAGAGGAGAAAAGCAGATGGAAGCCTCCGGTATGTGAAAGAGACAGCGAAGGTAAGTCTCCTTCTTCCGGACGGAAGGGAATACCAGGGGAAGAAGCGAGAGACAGACCAAAAGATTCAGGAAATCATTGGTCTTGATGCGGGACAGTTTACACAGATTGCCATGATCGCGCAGGGAGATTTCTTAAAGCTTCTTCATGCAGAATCGAAAGAACGTAAAAAGATCTTCTCACAGATTTTCCAGACACAAATCTACTGGCGAATCCAGGAAGCACTGAAAGAAAAAGGAAGAGGTCTGTATATTGCGCTGAAGGAAAGTGAATCAGACATTCGGCGTGAGATGGAGCATGTGGAACAGGAGAACACAGAGCAGCAGGATTTGGCAGACCAGTGGAAAGAACTCTGTGAGTTATCCATGCCGGAAGGGGAAAAGGTTCTGGAGGCTGTGAAAAACTTTCTCGAATATGAAGAAAGCTGTGGAAAAGTCTTAAAGAAAGAATCGGAGGAACTTAAGAAACAGTCAGAAACACTTCGAATGCTGATTCAGAAGAAAGCAGAGAAAAATAAGATATTTGATCGTTTGGAAATGGAAGAGAAGCAGCTGAGTATTCTGAATGCAAAAAAGGAAGAGATGGAACCTGTCGGGTTCAGGCAGGGCTTGGACACCGGGCAGAGCAGGCGAGACATTTGGAAGTGCAGGCTCTTCGCACAGCAAAATCCGTGCGGCAGATACAGGGAGAGATCGAGCAGATCACTGCATGGCAGAAGGGACAGGAAAAGGAACTTTCCGAGGTTAAAGAAAAAGCGGAAGAACTGGAAGAAGTTTTTGCAAAGGAAGAACCGCAAATGCTGAAAAGAATTTCACAGTTATCGGATCTTCTTCCACATTACACAAATGTGCGTAAGTATTCGAAAGAATATGACAATCAGACAGAAGCTATGCGACAGTGTATACAGAATTGTCAGGAAGCATCAGCAAAGTATGAGGAAGCATATGCGAAATTCTTTCAGGAGCAGGCGGGAATCCTGGCAAAGGAATTACGAGAAGGTATTCCATGTCCAGTCTGCGGATCAGTAGAACATCCGCATCCGGCAAAGATTTCCGGAGAAGCACCGGATAAAGAGACGGTAGAGAAACTGAAGCAAAGACGTGACCTGCTGGAACAAAAAAGAATGCAGCAGCAGGAAAAGTTTCAGATATGTAAAGCACAGCTTGAATCAGAACAACGTATTCTCGGAGATAATCCTGTGAAAGAAGAGCAGGTGAAAGAAGAACTTCAGAAGATGCAGGTTGAACTGAATCGGAAGAAGAATGAAACAAAGCAGGCACAGGAACAGTACCGTAAGATGACGGAGGAGAGCAAACGTCAGGCAGGAAAACTGGAGGGACTTCGAAGTCAGAAAACAGAACTTGAGAAACGTTTTGTAAAAGAGCAGGAAGAGTTCCGAGAGGAGATCAGCCGACAGGAATTTACTTCACAGGAAGAATTCCGTGAGGCGAAACAGTGGATCGAAGGGTGGCGGGAGAAAGACAAAGAAGTGAAAGAATATGACCGCCAGCTGTTAGAGAAAAAGGCAAAGATCGAGACGCTGAAGGAACAGACTGCAAGAGAAAAGCGGGAAGATCCGCAGCAGGAGATAGAAAAGCGAAAGGAAGTAGAACATCTGTTGAAAGAAAAACAGGATCATCAGATGCAGCTTCACAGCAGATGGACAGGCAACCAGAATGCGTACAAGAATCTGAAACAATATTTTTCTTCGCAGGAAGCTCTGCGAAAAGAATATGAGGTACTTTCCAACCTGAGCAAGACTGCAAATGGCAATTTGATCGGCAATGTGAAACTTGATTTTGAAACATATGTACAGCGGACTTATTTCCGGCAGATCATTCAGGCGGCAAACCGCAGGCTGGCGCGGATGACATCGAATGAATTTGTTCTACAGTGCAGGGAGATTCAGGATCTGAGCAGTCAGGGACAGGCCGGACTTGATCTGGATGTCTATGATCTGGTGACAGATTCGGTCAGAGATGTGAAGTCTCTCTCAGGAGGAGAATCCTTCATGGCAGCTTTGTCGATGGCATTGGGACTTGCAGATATTATCCAGAATACAGCCGGAGCAGTGAGTCTGGAGACGATGTTTGTAGATGAAGGATTCGGATCTCTGGATGATGCATCAAGAGATCGTGCGATTCAGATACTCAAAGAACTTGCAGGAGAGAAAGGACTGGTTGGAATTATTTCCCATGTAAACGAATTAAAAGAGCAAATTGACTGGAAATTAAATATTACAAAGACGGAGCATGGAAGTCAGGCAAAATGGGAAATCTAAAAGTATAAGGCAGTAACAAGAGACAGCTAAGAAGTAGGACAGAATACAGGCAGGTGCGGAAAATGAAACAAAATGGAATGAGAGAAAGAAAAGGAAGGATTTCAAGATACGGAAGAAAGGATGTTGGCAGTTCTGCTCAGCGCAGGGATGCTGCTGACAGAGACTCTTCCGGTATTCGGAACAGAAAATACGGAGGAAACGGCACGCCCACATCAGCTTTATTGCACAGTACTTGGAGACAGTATTGCGAAAGGTTACACTTGCGATAAATCCTGGATGGAGAATTATGGAAGTCTGGCAGCAAAGGAAATAGCATATAGCGAAGGGTGCAGATATATTTATCACAATTATGCAAGAACAGGTCTTGATACAGCAGGATTGAACGAAAAGTATTTGTCAAAGCAGGATGTGCAGACGAATTTGGCAAAAGCAGATGTTATTTTTATAACAATTGGTTCGAACGACCTGCTCAACGAATGTAAGCGTGTGGTCCAGGAAATCCTGAAGACAGATACAAAATTTAAAAGTGCGGATGAAGCACTGGCATCCTTGAAAAGTTCTGTAAAGAAGAATCCGCTTCTTGTGCTGAGTGCGATCAACGCGTTGAATAACTGGGATTATAATTCCTTTGAAAAAGAATGGATTCAGATGATGAAGACTGTAAATTCATTGAAAAAAGATGACGCGAAAGTATCGTGACTACAATTTATAATCCGGCAGGCAATATGAAACTTCCGTCTACGCTGAATAAAATTGTAGAAGATATTATTGAAAATATGAACGCGATCATTGAAAACGGGCGGGAAAATATGATTATGAAATTGCGGATGTGTATCAGTCATCTGTGACATCACATCTGCAGAAGATGGAGTACATCCGGATTCACAGGGGCAGCAGATCATTGCAGATCTGGTTTGTAAGGAATACGAAAAGTAAAAAAGAAGCATTCTTTGTGTTGGTTCTTATATGGAACAATGCAGAGAATGCTTTGTTGTATATTAGGAAAGGACTTCTAATATACAACAAACGCTCCGCTCAGGATGCGCACTGCGGCGTACAAGGTAGGTGTCGCAAGCGACCGCCGCAGGCGCAAGAATGTGCCGAGGCACATTCTTTGTTCTTTTTACAAGAAATAGAACTG
>ENA-OQCX01000580-OQCX01000580.1-human-gut-metagenome-genome-assembly--contig:-NODE-580-length-18728-cov-2.946024_pt1 | contig 18728 bp, 18 predicted proteins | sample MGYA00242762_ERZ504587 | MGnify/ENA primary metagenome ERZ504587 (study PRJEB26092, sample SAMD00036337) | human gut metagenome | host: Homo sapiens | study: EMG produced TPA metagenomics assembly of... | reverse complement strand
GAACCGTTTCCTTGACTTCCCATACTATCCCATCTTAAAAGCCTTCTGTACGACCAGTCCCTTAAAGACTCCGTTCTCCATAAGCTGAACTGCTCCTGGGAACTGTCCACACCGACTACCTGGATCCGGTCTTTTGCACCGGCCGCCTTGACAGCTCTGGCTGCACCGACAGAAGAATATTCATTCATTCCCGCGATCATCTTGAGATTCGGATATTTTTTCATCAGCTCAACAGTGAGCTGGCGTGACTTCTCATACTGCGAATCACAGTACACCACTTCCACGATATTGTCTGCCAGTTTTCCGAGACCTTTGCGGAATCCCTCTTCTCTCTCGACGGCAGTAGATACGCCTTTGACATGTGCCACAACCGCGATCTGATCCTCCGGACCGAGAAGTGTTGCCGCAAATTTCCCAAGCTTTTCTCCCGCTTCCAGATTGTCTGTAGCTACCGTCAGATCCTGTATTGCTTCTTTTGTGTAGGAATCAATAAAGCCGATCCTGATTCCGTCTTCTTTTGCTTCTTTCAGAAGGGCATCCGATTCTGTGAAACTGGACGGTGAAAAAAGAATCGCATCCGGTTTCTTTTCTATTGCCTCCTTCAGAAGTTCATTCTGACGCTCTACGTCATTTTCTTCGGAAGCGCAAGGATACCGATCTCTGCATTGTATTCTTTGGCTGCCATTTTTGCTCCGAGGATCAGGGATTTCCAGAAATCATTTGTCCCGTCGACAACTTTTGGGATGTAGATCAGAGAAAGCTTCCTCTCCTCGATTATTTTGTGTCTGTACCAGACTGCTCCCCCCAGCCCTCCTATCAGACAGACTACGAGACAGACACTCAGCCATTTTTTATGTTTTTTCATTCGTACTGCTCCCTGTCTGCCCGGAATCGTGATCGTTGCTTGTGGTTCCTTCGCCTTTTTTTGCTCTCATAGGTAATTCCATAGTCATCGCCATAGTAAAGCTTCAGACGTTTCTGCACATTGTAAACACCCACACCGTTCGAATGGTAGTTGACCTTGTGCCTGTCATAAATATGGGCCAGCGTTTCCTCATCCATTCCCACTCCGTCATCGATCACCTGAAGAACCGCATTTCCGTCTTTCATGAATCCCTTTATAATAAGAAGTCCTTTACTCTCTTTGTACTTCAGTCCATGATAAATCGCATTCTCAATGATCGGCTGAAGAACCAGCTTGATCAGTGGGATATGTAATATAGAAGGCTCTACCTCAATCTGAAATTCCAGTTTGTCTTTGTAACGCATTTTCTGAATGGTAAGATAGCCTCGGGCATATTCCACTTCATTTGCGATCGGAACTACTTCATCCTCATTGCTGATACTCTGTCTCAGAAGGCGGGCCAGAGATGCCGTCATCAGCACAACTTCTTCGTTTTTCTTTCCTTCTGCCATCCATATGATAGAATCCAGTGTATTGTACAGAAAATGCGGATTGATCTGTGACTGCAGTGCTTTGAGCTCACTTTTTCGCTTCTGTTCCTGCTCATAGACGTTCTGTTCCATCAGTTCCTGAATACGGTGTGTCATCACATCAAAGGATTTGGTCAGACTTCCTATCTCATTATCGGAGTCTACTACAACATCCGAAATGCTGAAGTCTCCCTCCTGAACCTTCTCCATAGAATCGCGGAGTTTCTGAATCGGAAGCGTGATACTCCGTGCCATAAATCTGGAAAAAAGAAGAGAGACAATCACCAGCAGCACTGCCATAAGCACATAAATACTCTGGGCCTGCCGGCTCTTGCTCAGAAGTTCCCGGACACTGGTACAGTCCACGACCGTCCATCCGGTCTTGTCTGATCTGGAAATGGAGTACAGCTTTCCATCCTTGCCGGTTCCTGTCAGAACTGTATCATCTTCTGTGTCATGATCAGATTGATATTTTCTGTCTGCAGTTCATTGTAAAGCTGCTGCTGCTGTGGATGATAGACAATATTTCCTCTGGCATCCAGAATAAATGCATATCCCTTGGTTCCCACTGTACTCTGATCACACAGTCCGCTGATCGCGCTGTAGTTCAGATCAATAAAAAAGACGCCTTCTTTCTCACCACTGCCTCCACGGTCACGGATTCCACGGCTCAGAGTGATCACCCACGGCCGCTCTCCGCTGATGATATGCTGCACATGAGAAGAGGTGAGCATCGGTCCTTCCGGACTGTCAAGTGCCTGTGTATACCATTCCTGCGTGTTCAGATCCAGATCTCTGTTCACTGATTTTCTTCCATTATTGATCAGCATCCTGCCGTTTTTGCTGATGATCCCGACGTTTCGGATGTCACTCCGGCTGTCCAGGATCGTCTCAAACTGATTCAGAATACGGTATCTCGCCTCATTGTCGATCTCATCATCAAAAAGATAATCCTGTACATCCTGACTGCTGGAGATCAGATATGCGATATTTTCCATGTAGTCTATGTAGGAATCAATGTTCTGGTTCATCTGTTTGATGATCGTGTGCGTATATTCCGAAGAATTCTCAAAAATAGACGTATTGGTAAATCGCATGGAAACACCGGTCACAATCACAACCGCACAGAGAACCAGAAAAGCAACCGTTGCAAAAATAACGCTCTGAATGCTTTTGAACTTTCCTACGACTACAGTTGCAAGTCCTTTTTTGTTCATTTACGCTTCTCCCTTGCATATTCTGTCGGCGTGCATCCTGTCATCTTTTTGAATGAGATTCCGAAATAATGTGCATCGGCAAATCCGACTCTCTCTGCGATCTCATAGTTTTTCATGGTCGTATTTTCCAGAAGTTCCTTTGCCTTCTCCATTCTGGTGCGGATCAGAACCTCTGTAAAAGTTTCTCCCGTCACTTCTTTGAATACGGTGCTGAAATAACTGTGCTGATATTAAGATAAGAACAGATATCATTCAGACTCAGGTTCGGATCCATATAATTTTTCTGAATATAATCCAGTGCCATTCTTGCCTGGCGCTCACCGCTGGATGTATTCAGTTCTGTCAGGGCATCATAAACCTGTAAAATATATTCTTTTACGATTTTGCATGCCTGTTCAAAAGATTTCTGCGCCGTTACCTGACAGAGCAGATCTTTTCTTTCGTCGCGGATTCTGGAGATATCGGAAGAAACTTCCTCTCCTGCCACATCCACGACACGGATCACCTGCTGAAGATACATGCAGCGCGGCTCTTCTCTGCAAATGACTGTTTCACCTGTTCTTCGATGGACTGAAATTCTGCTTCCATTTCTTCTTTTTTGCCGGATTTGAGAAATTCTTTCAGTCTGTCCAGAGATTTTCGAAGATCGATATCCTGTACCGGATGTATTTCCTCCATATCGATCAGAAGGCTTCCCCCCAGAAGATACCGATACTGCAGGGCCTGTACCGCCACATCATGAGAACCGCTGAGTTCTTCCAGAGTCTTTACCCATTTGCCGATTGCCATGGATACTTCTGTTCCCATGACCTTTCTGATCTCTGTCTGAATCTCATGGCAGATTTCCTTGATTCTTCCGTTAAAATTGCGGCTCCATTTTTCCTGAAAAAGCACGCATACACGGTTGTTTCCTTCCTGATAAACAATTCCTTCATTCTCACGGTTCACAATCTCATCGCTGATGTTAAAAAGGACAAATGCCATCAGCGCACTTTCCTGGCGTTTCTCCATATCCAGCTGATACATACCTGAATAAAGATCTATATCAAAAACTGCCACGCGGTATCCACACCCGGAAAGTGTGATTCCCATTTCTTCCAGTTTGTCCAGGCTTTTCTGGATATCTATGGTGCAGTTTACAAGAGCCTCCAGTGTCTTGGATCGTATCACCTGTGCATTTTCGCGATAGTTCTCGGAGGTTTTGGTCAGTGATTCCATTTTGGCTTTTTCTTTGCGGGTCTGTTCTACTTTTTCTTTCATTTTCTGAATTACGCCAGTAAGTTCCATCGCCGTCACCGGTTTGAGCAGATATTCGCTGACTCCGTACTGAATTGCCTTCTTGGCATACTCAAACTCTCCAAAACCGCTGAATACTACGATCACAATATCCGGGTAGTTGTCATGCAGGAAATGGCTTAATTCCATTCCGTCCATATAAGGCATGAGGATATCTGTCAGGACAATATCTACAGGGTGTTCCTGTACAAATTCTGCCGCCTGTTTTCCATTCTCACAGTCACCTACCAGTTCGCAGTCCATACTTTGCCAGTCGATGTTTTCTTTTATTGCATCCCTGACGAGAATCTCGTCATCTACCAGTAGTATCCGATACATTTTTGTCCCCCATTTGTATTTTGTCTGTTTACGTTCCTGTTTACCCAGTATTTTATTGTACCATAAAATAAAAAGTTTTTGAAGTAGGGAGTTTCTGGAATTGTGGGGATGTGTGTGGTGGAGGTGACGGAAGGAAGGAGGGGTGCAAAGCACGCCCGTCCCCACACCAAAGCCGCGTGGCCAAGCAGGGGGAGTCTGAGGGGGAGCTTCGGCCTTCGCAGACTTCGAGATGCTCCCCCTCAGGGTTTTCATATTTTGCAAAATCAAAGGGGATCCAAGGGGATTATTTAACTATGAATCCCTCTTCATCCACAAATCATGCCAGTCCTTCGCGCCTTCCCACAAAAATACCTGTCCTTTGACAAGTCGGTTTCCTTTTTCGAGGGTTGCGATCTTTGCCATTTCTTCTTCGGTCAGTGGATCTTCTGTGACGCATTTCAGGTTGCTTGCATAGTTATGTACAGAGAATGGAATAGAGATCTCACCTCTCTGGTGTGCCCATTTCAGTGCGATCAGTGCCGGATGTACGCCGTGTGCTTTGGCGATTTCCTGCATTTCCGGTGTCTGCATGTCAGCTACGTCTTCCGGGCAGATATCTCTTTCCGGTCTTCTTGGGGATCCAAGTGGCATATAGCTACCGGCTGGATGTTATGTGCTACCAGGTAATCGTACTGTTCCTGCTGCTGGAAGCATGGATGCAGTTCCAGTTCACATGCTGCCGGTTTGATCTTCATTAACGGAAGAACTGCTTCCAGTTTCGGAATTGTCATGTTGGAAATACCGATGTAGCGGATCTTGCCTTTTTCTACAAGTTCTTCACACTGGCGGTAAGTATCCATAAATTCTTCCACACTGAACGGTCTGGAATCCGGATTTCTGGAATCTACATCACAGAATGGTGCATGATAGTTCGGGAACGGCCAGTGAATGAAGTACAGATCCACATAGTCGCACTGCAGATCCTGAATGCTCTTTGTGCAGGCCTCTTCTACTTTTCTGTGCATGTCATTCCATACTTTTGTCATGATGAAGAGGTCTTTTCTCTCTACTACGCCTTCATCCATTGCTGCTTTGAAAACTTCTCCGATCTGATGTTCATTTCCATAGCATGCTGCGCAGTCAAACATGCGGTATCCGCTGCGGATCGCACCTGCAACTGCTGCGGATACATCTTCTGCACTTACTCTGTCAGAACCAAAGGTTCCCATTCCCATGCACGGAACTTCTTCTCCTGACGGAAGTGTTACTTTCGGCACGATTGCCGGATCGATAAATTCTGCCATTTTTGTTTCCTCCTGATTGATAATTATATAGTTTTCGTTTTCTTATATTTTTTTAAGTTTTTCGTAGCCGTTAGTTACAATTTTTCAATCTTAATCTGTGGTAACAGTTTCTCCATATCTTCCATCACGAAGAATCCTGTCTCCTCACGCATTGCTGCCGCTGCTGAGATCGCGCTGGCTCTTCTTAATGTTTCTTCCAGAGAAAGCCCCTCGCTTAATCCAAGTGCAAAACCTGCGATCATGGAATCCCCGCATCCTACAGTATTTACTGCATCGATCTTCGGAACGATCGCACGGTAAGTTCCTTCATCACTGACTGCCAGGGAACCATCTGCTCCGAGGGAGACTGCTACGATCTCCACTCCTTTGGCGTGGATCGCTTTTGCTGCATCAATAATGTCCTGAATGTCATCACAGTGTTTGCCTGTCAGCATGCGGATCTCGTCGATGTTTGGCTTGATCAGTGTCGGGCAGGCTTCGATTCCCATTTCCAGAAGTTTGCCGCTGGTGTCGAGAATGACTGGTTTGCCTGCTTCTTTGGCAATCTTGACAAGCCGCTGGTATGCGATTCCATCCAGTCCTTTCGGTACGCTTCCTGACATGGAAACGACATCTGCATCCTTTACCAGTTCTTTGAATTTTTTTTTTCAAAACCGGCGAAGTCTTCTTCTGTCAGGGTAAATCCTGGCTCCAGGAATTCTGTCTGTACATGATTGACTTCATCCCAGATATTGATGCAGGATCTGCTCTCTGCGGCTACATGATAAAACTCGCCTTTGATGCCGAATGGTTTGAGAGCATCTTCGATATAATTTCCTGCGTGACCGCCGACAAATCCGGTAGCCACAACCTCGGCACCGTAGATGGATGCCGGTTTTGATACGTTGAGGCCTTTACCTCCGGGAACGTAAGAACATTCCCGGACGCGGTTTACTTCGCCTACTTTATAATCATCTACTACATATCTTTTATCGATTGCAGCATTTAATGTAACTGTCAGTATCATCTTTATTCTTCCTCGTTTGATAAGAGAATCTTCCTTGTACAAGTCCCGGTGTCTTGAATAACTGGAATGCTTCCTGTGTCTGGCTCATCGGGATCTTTTTGTAGATGAAGCCCGGGTCAAATTTGAGCTGACCTGTTGCGAAGTAATGTGCTGTCAGATCCCATTCGCGTCCCGGATATGGTGCACTGTAGGACATCCAGGAACCTGTCAGTTTGAATTCTTTACGGTTCATGTTTTCCCACTGTTTTGGTGTGAAGGTCAGGTTCTCATGTGGTGTTCCGATGAAGCATACGTGTGCTTTGTTTGCAGCCAGTTCGAATGCCATATGCATGGTCGGAACCTGTCCTGCTGTCTCAAATACGAATCCGTATCCTTTGCCGCCTGTGATCGCCATTGCTTTTTCCATGTAGCCTTCTTCTTTTGTATTGATGACTTCGTCTGCACCGAGACGTTTTGCAAGGTCAAGACGTTCATCACTGATGTCGAATACGACTACTTTCTTGGAACCGAAGATCTTGGTCCACTGCATGGTGAACATTCCTACAGTACCGCCGCCGAGGATTGCTACGTATTCGCCGCCGTGATAGTCGTTCTGGAATACACCGTGGATCGCTACGGTTGCAGGCTCGAACATTGCGCCCTGTTCGTAGGAAACGCTCTTGTCAAATGGAACTGCATTCTGCTCTGGAACTACTACGTAGTCTGCGTTGCTTCCCTGCTGTCTGGAACCGATGAAGCTGTAGTGTTTGCAGAGAGAGAAGTTTCCCTGCTGGCAGTCGTCGCATTTCATGCATGGGAGGAGTGGTGCGCCGGATACGCGGTCGCCTACTTTAACCTTGGTTACGCCTTCGCCGACTTCTACTACGTCGCCGGAGAATTCGTGGCCGAGGACTATAGGATAAAAATGAACACCGTTGTTCAATACTCGCGGGATGTCGGAGCCGCAGATGCCGGAGTATCTGACGCGGATCTTCACTGTGCCTTTGGATACCTGTGGTTCTTCAACTTCCTGATACTGTACGTCTTCGTTTGCTACTACTACTGCTGCTTTCATAATGTGGTTTTGCTCCTTTCGTCAAAGGGGAGAAACGTACCGCTGTGGCCGCGGTGGGCTGTATCCGAGGGGGCGAGCGCGTCGCCCCCTCGGGCACCCCCTGCGCTTTTTCCTGAAACATGAGCTACGTTATTGATAGTTCTATGTTTTGGTGGGGGTGTTCTCTCCTGGTTATTTATGTTGGTAGAGTGTCCTGTGTGGGGACATACTGTCGAATGTTGTATATTATGATGTTCCTGTGAGGAACGTTGTCCTTAAGGGAACAATATTGCTGGTTATTATATAAATCTGTATCCTCAAGTGGATACAAACTCTTAGTGTTTGATCATCAGGTGGGCCAGGGATTTGTAGAGATCCAGGTAGGTTTGGTAGGTCTGGTCGTAAACTGTTTTGTTGTCCGAATCTGGCTCGTGGTGACGTGTTTCTTTTACGGTCAGGGTTACGGCTTCGTCGTAGTCTTTGTAGAAGCCTGTTCCTACTCCGGCGAGGAGGGCTGCTCCCAGGGTTGTGGCTGTGTCGGAGGCTGGGACTACGATTGGTTTGCCTGTGATGTCTGCCTTGATCTGGGTCCAGAGGTGGGAGTTGGCGGAGCCGCCCATGGCTCTGAGGACTTCAACTTGGCTCCGGCTTCTTCGGCAATTTCTAGGTTGTGTCTGAGGGAAAGGCTACGCCTTCCATGCAGGCACGGACATGTGACCTTTGGTTTTGGCGAAGTCAAGGCCGTAGAAGACACCTTGGCGTATGGATTCCAGATCGGAGAACGTTCGCCGGACATGTATGGGAGGAAGACCATTCCGTCACAGCCTGGAGATACTTTTTCGGCGATCTCGTTTAGCTGATTCAGGGAAGATTCTCCTGTCTGTTCTTTCATCATTCGTTCGTAGTCTGCGAATTCGTGTTCGAACCAGCGCATGACTCCGCCGCCTCCGGTGGTTCCTCCCTGGAGAAGCCATTTGTCCGGGATGACGTGGTAGCCGAGGATCAGTCTTGGATCGGCTTTGTATTCGTCCATGCAGATGCTCATTCCGCCTGCCTGTCCGCCCTGTTCCTGGGTTTCGCCCGGGTGGATGACTCCTGCACCGAGGGTTCCGCACGCTGCATCGAGACCTCCGGCTACAACCGGTGTGCCTTCTGCAAGTCCGCACTCCTGTGCAGCTTTGGCAGTAACCGTGCCGACTACGTGGTCACAGTTGCAGATCTCCGGAAGGAAATTCATCGGGATTCCAAGACGCTCACACATTTCTTCGTCCCAGCAGCCTTTGCGCATGTCGAAACAGTGGAGACCGTAACCCTGTGATACATCCTGGGTGATGGCGTCTGTCAGCTTGAATGCGATGTAGCTGTTGGACTGAAGGATCTTGTAGATATTTGCATAAACTTCCGGCAGATTTTCTTTGTACCAGATGATTTTTGCTGTTGTATAGGATGGCTGGAGTGAATTTCCTGCCACTTCAAAGATCTTGTCTCGTCGTCGACCTTTCTTGCTGTCCATGGCAGTCGCAGATGGACTGTGCTCTGGTGTCCATCCAGATTGGTGTGTTGGTAAGGACTTTACCCTCTTTGTCAATGGCGATTGCTGACCAGCTCTGACCATCGATTCCGACTCCGGCAATCTCCTCCGACGCAATCCCTGCTTTCTGAATAGTTTCTTTTGTTGCCTTGCAGACTGCGCTCCACCATTCTTCCGGATTCTGCTCTGCCCAGCCTTCCTGTGGATAGTATACTGGATAGTCGCCGTTTGCCGCTGCCAGGACTTGTCCATTTCTGTCAAATACAGCAACCTTGCAGGCACTTGTCCCGATATCAATTCCAAGTAAATATGATTTTGTCATTTCTGCTGCTCCCATTTCTCCACTACCTGTAAACAGTAGCGATTCCTTCTATAAATTGCTGCCACATTCCGGCAGTCTGTTCCAGTTGTTGCTGTTCACTCCATTCACGGCAGCTTTCCGTTCAGAAAGCTTACGGATTTTCCCTCAATGATCTCTGTCCGGAGTTTTTCAGAAAAGCTTTCTTCGCCTTCCTGCTTTCCGTTCTCAAGATGTTCCAGCATGATCCTGGCTACCTCTCTGGCAATTCCGTCCGTTGGCTGAGACACAATCGTAAGTTTCGGGTTACATGCACGTGCAAACTGAAGATTGTCAAATCCAATCAGGGACAGCTGCTGTGGAATCTGGATACCCAGTTCATTTACTCCAATCATCGCCCCCATTGTCATCTCGTAGTTCGTAACAAAAACAGCAGTCATATCCGGATTGTCCCGAACCAGCTTCTCCAGTCCGCGGACCCCTCCCTGGATCGTGTAATCTCCATGAAAGATCAGGGAATCCCGAATCGATATTCCTGCCTCATTCAACGCTTTGGAATATCCTGCCAGACGCTCCTGTGCTGTAAAAATCCCCTCCGGTCCACCAATAATTCCAATGTTTCTGTGACCTTTTTTTATGAAGCACTGCACTGCATCCTCTGCCGCTTTCCGATTATCAACCAGAACACTGTCGCAGGAAATCCCCTGTATCTTACGGTCGATCAGAACAATAGGCTTCCCTGTCTTCTGGAACTTCCTGAGATGATTTCCCTCTTCATCTACTGGCATATTGATGATTCCATCCACACGCCTGCGGATCAGGAATTCCACCGCTTCACATTCCAGTTTCTTATCAGTCCGGCAGTCACATACGATCGTTGCATAACCGTGGCTCCGTAGAACATCCTCCATTCCGGTGATGATCTCAGCACAAAACGTATTGTTCAGCTCCGGGATCACAACACCGATAGTCTTGGTCGCATTGGTCTTCAGTCCTCTGGCAACCTCATTGACTTCATAGTGAAGCTCCTCAATGGCTTCTTCAATCTTTATTCTGTTTTTTTCCCTGACATTCCCGCCATTAAAATAAGAAGAAATCGTAGCCAGACCAAGACCTGTCCGTCTGGCAATATCTTTCATCGTTGCTGCCATCCCGCCTCACTGCCCTTCTGTATCAGTTATTCAGCTTTTCCGTCACATCCGCAGACTTTCATTCTTGCCATAACAAGTTCTTTGACTGCCTGGATTGCTGTTTTGCCATATGCTTTCGGATCAATGGTATCCGGTTTTTCTGCAAGAAGTTCTTTGACTGCTTTGGAGTATGCTGCACGAAGCTCTGTTGCAAGTTTACCTTGCAGATACCACGTTTTACACAGTCCATAACATCCTCATCACTGAGACCGGATGCTCCGTGGAGAACCAGCGGGATTGTCAACAACTTCACGGATCTCGCTGAGACGTTCTTTGTCCAGAACCGGTGTACCTACATAGAATCCGTGTGCAGTTCCGATTGCAACTGCAAGAGAAGTAACACCTGTACGCTCTACGAATTCTTTTGCTTCCTGCGGATCTGTGTTGGTGTCTGCCTCTGCTTCAAGATCATCTTCCTTGCCGCCGACTTTGCCAAGCTCTGCCTCACATGGGATGTTCAGCGCTTTTGCCACATCTGCCACACGCTTTGTCTCTGCAATGTTTGCTTCAAAATCCAGCTTGGAGCCGTCGATCATAACAGAAGTATATCCAGCATGCATTGCCTGCATAGCCAGTTCAAAGCTGCTGCCGTGATCCAGATGAAGGCATACCGGAACAGATGCTTTGGCAGCCTCAGCTGCAACGATTGCTGCATAAGTCTCTACCGTGCCATATTTGACTGTGGATGGAGTTGTCTGGATCATTACCGGTGCTTTCAGTTCTTCTGCAGCCTGGATGATTGCTTTGACCATCTCCATATTCTCTGCATTAAAAGCTCCTACTGCGTATCCGCCTTCCTGTGCCTTTAACAGCATTTCTTTTGATGTTACAAGTGACATGATGTTTTCCTCCTCATCATTATATGTATGATATTTTTATAGTAACTTCATAACCGTTCAGTATCCTCACAGCTATATAAATGCCTGTTACTGCAAAACCGAAACGTTTCCGTTTGACTTCATCATACCTCTGTAACGGCTTTCTGTCAACCGTAAAATATTCATCTTTTACAGGAGAATATTCCCTTGTCAAACCATTCAAATGCAGGTAAATTTTAAGATAGTGATAAAAAGAAGCGTCCCTGTCTGCTCATGCAGATCCGGACACCCTATTTTTTTATAGAAATGAACGGAGGGCACAGATATGTTAAAAGGAATTCCTGAAATCTTATCACCAGAATTATTAAAGGTATTATGCGAAATGGGACACAGCGACCGTCTTGTAATCGCAGACGGCAACTTCCCGGTTGAATCCATGGGCAAGAATGCGATCACCATCGCTGCGACGGACACGGTGTACCGGAAATTCTGGAAGCTATTCTCAAAGTTTTCCCGCTGGATACTTATGTAGAGCATCCTGTAAACCTTATGGAAGTTATGCCTGGTGACGATGTAGAAACCCCGATCTGGGATACCTACAAAGAAATCATCCGCAAATACGATGACAGAGGAGACGCAGTTGTAGGAAACATCGAGCGTTTTTGCATTCTATGACGAAGCCAAAACAGCTTACTGCATCATCTCCACAAGTGAAAAAGCTCTGTATGCAAACGTTATGCTGCAGAAAGGTGTTGTCATCAACAATTAATCATCGGCCATCTTTTCTTCTGAAATGCTCCGGACTTTATTGTCCGGGGCATTTTTTCATGTTATGATAATTATATGCAAGTCCCCACATTGCTCTTCGCAACCCTGTAGGGGACTTACTTGATTCGTTAAAAAATGCAGTCAGGCACTTTCCTGATCTGTCAAGTTAACAGGAGGATTTTTAATGAGGAAAAAAACACCCCGATTCCTGCGCAGTCTTTCTGTGATTCTCTCTGCCGCTGTTCTGGCAGGAAGTTTCACTCCTGCCGTTCAGACTGTTTCTGCACAGTCCACTGATATTGACTTTATTTCTTCTGACGAAGAGGTGACTTCTTCGGATACAGACATCAGTCTGGAAGATATAGACGAAAACACAGACGCTTCTGCTGAAGCAGCGCCTGACACAGACATCCCGGATATTTCACAGGATTCCTCTGGCACTTCCATTGAAAACGAATCCCCTGCTTCCTCTCAGACAGAAGATGAGGATACGTTCACATCCGGAGATTCCGACGAAACAGCCGAAAACCTGGATTACATTCTCGGCCGTCCTATGACAGAAGAGGAACGACAGGCACAGCTCGCGCCGATGCAGACTTTGACCACCTTTACCCCAGAAGAAGAGGTAAACAGTGATTTTTCGGTCTCTCTCTGCGATATTTTTCCTGAAAGTTACGATTCCAGAGAACAGAACCTCATAACTTCCGTCAAAAACCAGAACCCTTTTGGCATCTGCTGGGCTTTCAGTCTGCTCTCCACAGCGGAAACACCCCAGATGACCATTTTATCCACCAGACCAATTATCATAACGGTGGAAATGGCATGATCGCTTCCTTTTTCCTGAGTACCTGGTCCGGCATGGCTACAGAAGATCAGGTTCCGCTTCCCACGGACAACTCTCACATCCGCGACCTTTCTTCTTCCATGATCCCGGACAGCAGCCTTGCCTATGATACTTCTGTCTATCTTGAAGATGCTGTTTTTTCCGCTTATGACGCAGACAGAGTCAAACTCCTGATTTCAGAGTACGGTTCTGTTTCCACCATGATCTATATGGATAATTCCGGAAAATACTACTGCCCTGACACCGCCGCCTCCTGCTATCCTTTTGACGGTGTGGTTAATCATGCAGTTACTCTTATTGGGTGGGACGACAATTACAAAAAAGAAAAATGACGGAGTCACTGCCAGCACCGCCAGCCTTAATCTCCCGGCCGGTTACTCTGTTGCCAATATTTTTACCGCAAAAGCCGGAAATGGAAGCTATGAAGAACTCGGTGAGATCGTAACCGCTTCCAAAAACGATTATACATCCTACCAGATTCAGGTCTACACAGATCTGAAAAATCCATCCAATCCGGTCAGCGGAACACCTGCCTATGCAGAGCCTTTTGAATACACACAGGCACTCGCCGGAATTGATACCATCCCCCTTCCGGAACCGGTTCTGCTTGCCCCGGGTTCTCAGTATTCCGTTGTCATCACCGTGACCGAAACCCGGTTTCCTACTATGTGGAAAAATCTCAAGACCTCGGCTGGATCACCGTTTCTGCCGACACCAGCCCGAACCAGAGCTTTTATTCCAGAAATGGATCTTCCTGGATTGATGTTGGGAAGCTTGCAGATCCGTATTGCTTTTCGATTAAGGCGCATACGAAGACTGTAACTTTTGTTCCGACTGTTTCTCCGACACCAACCGTTACTGTAACTCCGACTGCTACTCCAAAACCGACCGCCACTCCGAAACCGACCGCCACTCCGAAACCGCGTACCTACCAGGTAAAATATGTCAAAAATACCCGGCTCAGTGTAGGAAGTCTTCCTTATGATAAGACCAAATACACTTCCGGACGAAATGTCAAAGTTCAGAAAGCACCTTACTGCACTTCCCGTTTCTTCACCGGCTGGAATACCAGAGCCGATGGAAAAGGTACACGTTACTTACCGGGACAGACCTTTAAGATCAAACAGAACATCACTTTGTACGCACAATGGAGCCTGAGTTATACAGCTTCTTCTCTGATCTACCGTGTAACCGGCAGGCAGACCGTCACCTGCTATGGAACTTCCAACAGTCGCCTTGGCAAGGCTGTCATACCACTCACCATCAAATATGCAGGCGTCACCTACAAGGTAACTTCTGTATGGACCAAAGCTTTTACCGGAAAGAAGAATCTTTCCAGCGTTGTGATCGGACATAATGTTTCTGCCATCGGAAGCCAGGCCTTCTATAACTGCCGGAATCTCAAGGCCGTCACGATCGGTACCGGACTGACACGCATCGGTTCCCAGGCATTCCGGAATGTAAAAGCAAAATGCGTCATCACAATCAAAAGCACCTGCCTTACCACCGTTTCCTCTAAAATCGATCAGGGTGCAAAAAAGATGACCGTCCGCGTTCCAAAAGCAAAATATTCAGCCTATAACCGCCTGCTGCGAAAACACTCCAGAACAGTCCTTGTGAAACGATTCTGATCAGTCCACCATCTGTGGCTGAACCAGTTTTGCCACTGCCCGAAGTACAAGTTCCGTATTCAGCGGCTTCGCAATGTGTTCGTTCATCCCAGCTTCTTTTGACCTTATTTTATCTTCCGTAAAAGCATTTGCAGTCATTGCAATGATGGGAATTGTTCTGGCATCTTTTCTGTTCAATCTGCGGATTCTTTCGGTTGCTTCATAACCATCCATCTCCGGCATCATGACATCCATCAGGATCGCATCGAAGCAGCCTTCCGCAGATTTTTCAAAAATTTCAAGGGCTTCCCGGCCATTCCATGCCTTTGTCACAACCGCCCCCGCATTCTGTGTGATAAATTCCACGATTTCCATATTCAGTTCATTGTCCTCAACCAGAAGGATATTCATCCCGGCAATGGAACATACAGATTTCTTTGCTTTCTGTTCTGCCTCTCTTTTTCCGCATCAATTTTGAACGGTATCGTGATCACAAATGTAGTCCCCTTGTCCTTCTCACTCTCAAAAGTAATATCTCCGCCCATTCTTTTTACAAGCGCCATCGTAATCGACATTCCAAGTCCCGTACTGCCATATTTGCTGTAACCGCCGACCCTCTCCTGCGTGAACGGTTCAAAAAGATGTTCCTGGAATTCCCGGCTCATGCCAATTCCCGTATCTCTGCAGGTAAATTCGAACACTGCAGTATCACCCTCTGTAGAAATCTCTCTGCATCTCAGCATAATCTTGCCATGCTCCTTATTATACTTGACTGCGTTACTTATAAAATTCATCATGATACGTTTTACATAAACCGGACTGCCGATCAGATTCCAGTGGGCAACTCCAATGTTGTCCTGGGTGATTTCTATTTTTCGTTCCTCCGCCATTTTTTCGATTACTTTAAGAACGCTTTGTTCTATATCATGAAGGTTAAATGGAACCTCCTCCAGCATAATCTCACCGGATTCCAGTTTTCCCATATCAAGAACCTCATTGATCAGCTCCAGCAGAAGGTGAGAGGCATCCCTGATCTTTTCTCTGCATTCTGCCAGTTTATTTATATCATTATGGTAATAATCCGCGACCTCGAGCATCCCGCAGATTCCATTGATCGGTGTGCGGATATCATGACTCATTCTCCTGAGGAAATTTGTCTTGGCTTCATTGGCACGCTCTGCAGTATCCAGTGCTTCTTTCAGAAGCTTCTGCTGTCGGATTTCAGCCTCCACGACATCATCTACATTCAGGAATCCCAGCACAATGATCCCTGAATCCTCGTTTCTGATAACGCGGAACTGATAATAATGAATCTCATCTCCGTTTTTTACCCGGTAGTTGCCCTTGTACTCTTCTTTTTCCCTGATCCTCTTACGCACATTGCGAAGCCTCAGTACTTCATGCAGCATATCGCGGTCATCCGGATGCACCCGCTCTTCAATGTATTTTGCAAGAAACTTCTTATAAGAATAGCTGCCGTCCTCTTTCTTCTTCAGTCCATCTTCATTTCCCTCTTCCTCTTTGATGATCGAGAGCGTTTTTTCTCGGAGATTCAGAAGATATACATCCCTGTAATTGCTGCTGAGTGTACGGACAATACTGACCTGCGTCTCATATTCCTCCTGTGACCGGGTAATATCCACTCCATACAAAAGTCCCTCCAGATGATTATTCGACGGATTTATCAAAGCCGTACCACGTACTTTGAAATACGTGCAATATTGTCATCATAATAGCATTTCGAAATTCTCGTTATCTCCACCTGTCCTGCATTGTAGTTCTCAAGCATGGAGTTTCGACAGAAAGCATCGATGAAATCCTGTCTGTCCTGCTCCTTCGGAATATACTGTGCCGTATCCCGGACAAACGCATCAATCGTACAATCCGACTCCAGTGTATCCACGATCGCAGATGTTCCACCGGTTTTGAGTATCTTATCATCCGTGATATCCAGATGAAAATATCCCGCCGCATGAGAAATGGAACCGATCAGGGAATTCAGTTGATTTTCATATATTTTGCGTGCATTTACATCATTATCCTCGCATGCGGCAGCGATTACAAAATCCTGCTCATCCTCCGTTTCACCGTTTCTGGTAACCAGAAGATAGTAATAATGCGTCTCTTCTCCTGCACTCCTGAAATGTACCCTGAAACTCGATGAATTTGCAAGTTTCTGTTCCAGATAATCCAGTTCCATTTTTTTCAGGACGTAGCTGCGGTCATCTGGATGGATATAGCGGGTAAGATATTCCCTCACTGTATCATAATCCGCATTATCTTTCACAATACTGTTGTCCGGATCATTTGTAAATTCAGAGCGGTAAACAGAAATTGTTTTCTGCTGACGGTTGACAGAATAAACTGCCACATAGTCCGAAGCAAGCCGATTGACTGCCCCCAGAAGACGCAGAGATTTCTCTCCTGTAGGAATCGCACTTGACAGTCTCTCTCCCTCTGCAACGGTACTGAAAACCAGTGCATGCCCTCTGCCGCCGTCTGGAAGGATGGTATCCACCGCATCCACAGTCTCGTAAATATGACGAATGGGATCCAGATACGTCTTTGGACCACAGATTCCATTGACAACCGGACACGGCGGACATGGTGCATCCAGTCCCATCAGTGCTTTGTAACATTTCATTCCCATCTGAAGACTCGGATAGATTTCCTTCGCTGTCTCGTTAAACCCAATAATATTGTAATCCCCGTCAATACTGTAATATCCTGATGAATGTGCCCCCATAAAGTCCCCTTTCCTGTTCCATTCTATTTCGTAACTGTTCAGCACCCTCACAGTCACGAGTCAAAATGCCTCGCGGGATACTGCTTTCTGAATAGTTACCTAACTGTTTAATACATCGAACTGCATAAACAGTATTATCAATAAGAGTATATCATTTTTTGAAGCAATTGGAAATCTGTTTATTTGTTGTGGAAAATATAAAAATTTATTACTAATAACCAGATGTTTAGCACAACTGAAGCATATGATATCATTTGTTATAGAATTTGATCAGGAATGCTCTTAGTTATAAAGTCGCGGCAGGTATCTTCGCATCTCATATACCCGCCACGACTTGGATAAAATTTTATTCTAACGCATATTATGTTCTTCCAGCATTTTTAATTTTCCCATACACACCTGGAAATGAACTACAGCCAGCTTTCCAGAACATCATTCAGCTTATTCATATCCAATGGTTTTGCAATATGTCCATTCATGCCTGTATTTTTGGCCAGCTGTACATCTTCTGCAAAAGCATTGGCAGTCATGGCAACAATTGGCAGTTTTCCCTGTTCACCCGGAAGGCTCCTGATTGCCGCTGTTGCCTCATAACCATTCATAACAGGCATTTGAATATCCATAAAAACAAGATCATACAATCCTTCCGGAGAAGCTTCCACTTTTTCAACTGCAATTTTTCCATTTTCCGCTGTTTCCACTTCTGCCCCTGTCATCTGCAGAATTTCAACAGCAATTTCTCTGTTCAACTCATTATCCTCAACCAGCAGAATCCTTTTTCCCGTGTAGTCTGATTCTGACAGCTTCTCCAAATAATTTCTTGCTGTTTTTTCTTTTCTGCCAGAAGTAAACTGCCGCAATGTAGCCGTCAGCCGGGAACGGAACAGCGGTTTTGCAATAAAAGCATCTACGCCTGCAGCCTTTGCTTCTTCTTCGATCTCGCTGAATTCATAAGATGTCAGTACAATAATGGTAATCTCTTTCCCTATCCGTTTCCGGATCTGTCTGGCTGTCTCTATGCCATCCATTTCCGGCATCTTCCAGTCCAGGATAACAGCAAAATAATCATTTTTTAGCTCATGACGTGCATAACAACGTTCAACAGCTTCCCTGCCAGAGAGGACCCATTCGCCTGTAATCCCAATCTCCTTCAATGTGGCAACTGTACTTTCACAACATGTCTTATCATCATCCACAACCAGAACAGGCAGATTCATCAGATTTCTGTCCTGTTCTTTTTCTTTTTCCTGAAGTTCCAGATAAATTGTTACTGTAATTTTAGTTCCCTTATGTAAGGTGCTTTCCACTTTAATATTACCATTCATCAGGTTCACAA
>ENA-OQCX01000578-OQCX01000578.1-human-gut-metagenome-genome-assembly--contig:-NODE-578-length-18793-cov-2.592093_pt1 | contig 18793 bp, 18 predicted proteins | sample MGYA00242762_ERZ504587 | MGnify/ENA primary metagenome ERZ504587 (study PRJEB26092, sample SAMD00036337) | human gut metagenome | host: Homo sapiens | study: EMG produced TPA metagenomics assembly of... | reverse complement strand
AAAAAACGCCTTCCCATACAGACTTACGAAGAAATCAAACCTTATGTAGCCCGCTTGCGTGCCGGTGAGCAAATCTGCTCTGGCCGTCGGAAATACGCTGGTTTGCCAAGTCTTCGGGAACGACCAACGATAAAAGCAAATTCCTTCCGGTCAGCAAAGAGTCTCTGCAAGACACTCATTATCAAGGCGGGAAAGATGCTGTTGCCATCTATTTGGGAATCAATCCCGAAAGCCGTTTTTTCTCCGGAAAAGGATTGATTCTCGCGGTAGCCACAGCCCCAACCTGAACTCCAACCATAGCCTGGTAGGTGATTTATCCGCCATTCTGATACAGAATGTACACCCGCTGGTCAACTATATCCGTGTGCCAAGCAAGGAAATTGCCTTGATGAGCGAGTTCGAACCTAAGATGGAGGCCATAGCCAACAGTACAATCCATGCCAATGTCACCAATCTTTCGGGTGTGCCATCCTGGATGCTGGTACTTGTCAAACATATACTTGAAAAAACCGGGAAACAGTCATTGGAAGAAGTATGGCCCAATCTGGAAGTATTCTTCCATGGCGGAGTGGCTTTTACTCCTTATCGGGAACAATACAGACAAGTCATCAAAAGTTCCAAAATGCACTATGTCGAGACATATAATGCCTCCGAAGGCTATTTCGGCACACAGAACGACCCGAACGATCCGGCTATGCTGCTGATGATTGATTACGGTGTTTTCTATGAATTCATACCTTTGGAAGATGTCGGCAAGGAAAATCCGCGTATCTGCTGTCTGGAAGAAGTAGAACTCAACAAGAACTACGCAATGGTCATCTCCACTTCTGCCGGACTGTGGCGGTATATGATTGGAGATACCGTGAAGTTCACCAATAACCGCCCGTACAAATTCGTCATTACCGGCCGCACAAAGCATTTCATCAATGCCTTTGGCGAAGAACTTATCGTGGACAATGCGGAAAAAGGTTTAAGCAAAGCCTGTGCTGCCACGGGAGCACAGATTGTAGACTATTCCGCCGCTCCCGTCTTCATGGACGAACACGCCAAATGCCGCCATCAATGGCTGATTGAATTTGCCAAAATGCCAGATGACCTGGATAAATTTGCCAAAATACTGGATGACACCCTCAAAGAAGTGAATTCCGACTATGAAGCCAAACGGCAGAATGACCTGGCTTTGCAACCTCTGGAGATAATCGTTGCCCGCAGAAATCTGTTCCACGATTGGCTGGACAATAAAGGCAAGCTTGGCGGACAGCATAAGATACCGCGCCTCAGCAATACAAGAGAATACATGGAAGAGATGCTGAAGCTCAACTTCAAAGAATAATGCCACCGCCCAACAACAAGCCGTCCGCATCATAAAAGGCGGCGGCTTGCCCCGGGGCGATAGACTCCAACGGCTCCAATAGCGAAACCCGCAGATATCCGTTCTCCTCCTGAGCAACCATACAGCGGTTTGCCTGCTTGCGATAGCGTATCTTTACGATAACCGTTTCCGCTCCCAATACCCGATGTGCACTGATAAGATTCCAATCTTTAAGATACATTTCATTTTTATATAAGGAGGCAAGTGGTGCAAGTACCACCTCGTTGGTTTCCATTCTGACCTCCTTCACAAATACAGCGCGATTCAGATGAATGCCCAGTCCACGCCGTTGACCTATCGTATAGAAAGGGTATCCTTCATGCCATCCTAATACATTCCCCTTTTCATCGAGAAAATGCCCTCTGCCCGGCAGTTGCTCCATAGGAACCTCACGCTTCAGGAAAGAACGGTAATCCAACGGACAGAAACACACTCCTATACTGTCTTTTTTAGTGGCGACACGCATAAACCCACGTTCAGCGGCATAAGCACGCGCATCCTCTTTTGTCATATCTCCCATCGGGAGTAACATCCGTTGCAAGATATCCTGCTTCAAGCCCCATAAAAAGAAAGTCTGGTCCTTGTCTCTGTCAGCTGCCGGAGCAATGTAATAGTTGTCCTCTAAAAAGAGTTTACGTACGTAATGTCCGGTAGAAATCCAATAAATCCCCTTTTCATCGGCTATTTCCGCCAAAAGTTTCCACTTCAGCTCATTATTGCAGAGGGTACAGGGAACGGGGGTATGCCCCGCCAGATATTCATCTATAAAGTAACGGATAATGCGTTCACGGAAAAGTTCCCTTGCATCGTATGTAATATGCTCAATACCCAACCGTCCTGCCAGCGCCCGCGCATCTTCCAGATATTCCGTTTTTCCACCCACTTCGTAAAAACGAAAGTGACTCCCGTTACTTCATAGCCGGCTTCCTGTAACTTCATGGCAGCCACGGAACTGTCCGTACCGCCGCTCATTCCCAATAATACACGTTCTTTTGACTTCATACTGCAAAAATAGTATTTCATCCTGAGAAAACCCTATCTTTGCCACTTTCAAAAAAACAATCAAATTCAAACCATGAAACAAGACTATCGACTGCTCGTCCTCGACCTGGACGGAACGCTGACCAATTCGAAGAAAGAAATCTCTCCGCGCAATCTCCATACCCTGTTACGGCTACAGCAAAGCGGCGTACGCCTGGTACTGGCATCAGGCCGTCCTACCTACGGCATTGTTCCTTTGGCGGAACAACTGCAAATGAAAGAAAACAACGGCTATATTCTTTCTTATAACGGCGGAGAAATCATAGACTGGAGCACCGGTGAACTACTGTATAAAAACCTGCTTCCCGACGATGTACTGCCTATCCTGTACCAGACTGCAACCGATAACCGGCAAACAATCCTCACATACGACAACGAGTGCATACTCACCGAAAATCCCAACGACCCGTACGTACAGAAAGAAGCATTCCTCAACAAAATGCAGGTACGCCGCGTAGAGAACTTCCTGCAGGAAATTCCCCTTCCCCTACCCAAATGTCTCATTGTAGGTGAACCGGAACAACTTATGAAAACAGAAGCCGAACTGAGCCTTCGTCTGCAAAGGCAAATCAGCGTATACCGTTCGGAACCTTATTTTCTGGAACTCGTTCCTTTGGGCATAGACAAAGCACGTTCGATCGCCGTATTATCGGAAAAGCTGGGTATCACCCGCGAAGAAGTGGCAGCCATGGGCGACGGTTACAATGATCTCAGCATGATAAAATACGCCGGACTGGGCATAGCAATGGACAATGCGCAGGAACCCGTGAAAGCTGCTGCGGACTACATTGCCCCAAGTAACGACGAAGATGGAGTAGCCATCGCCGTAGAACGATACTTCCTGCACGCTTTTTAAAACAGATAGTCCTAATTTACAAATATTTGTTATACCTTTGCCTTTCCAAAAAGAACTAATTATCAAAACGTTATGGAACAACAACTGACCATTTACAACACCTTAAATAGAAAAAAGGAGTTATTCGTACCTCTGCATGCTCCTCATGTAGGTATGTATGTCTGCGGACCGACCGTTTACGGTGATGCCCACCTGGGTCACGCACGTCCTGCCATTACTTTCGATTTACTTTTCCGCTATCTTACACACATTGGCTATAAAGTGCGCTATGTCCGCAATATTACCGATGTAGGCCATTTGGAGCATGATGCAGACGACGGTGAAGACAAAATTGCAAAGAAAGCCCGCCTAGAACAACTGGAGCCCATGGAAGTGGCACAGTATTATATAAACCGTTATCACAAGGCAATGGAAGCATTAAACGTGCTTTCTCCCAGCATCGAACCGCATGCCTCGGGACATATCATCGAACAGATAGAGCTCGTAAAAGAGATACTGGAGAACGGCTACGCTTACGAAAGTGAAGGCTCCATTTACTTTGATGTAGCCAAATACAACAAAGACCACCACTACGGCAAACTGTCAGGACGTAATCTGGACGATGTACTAAACACTACGCGTGAACTGGACGGCCAGGAGGAAAAACACAATCCCGCCGACTTTGCACTGTGGAAACGTGCCCAACCGGAACATATCATGCGCTGGCCAAGCCCATGGAGTGACGGTTTCCCCGGCTGGCACGCCGAATGTACGGCAATGGGAAAGAAATATCTGGGTAAACATTTCGACATTCACGGTGGCGGTATGGACCTTATCTTCCCGCACCACGAATGTGAGATTGCACAATCCGTAGCATCGCAAGGCGATGACATGGTGCATTACTGGATGCATAACAACATGATAACCATCAACGGACAGAAAATGGGTAAAAGCCTCGGTAACTTCATCACATTGGATGAGTTCTTCACCGGCTCCAACAAGACACTGACACAGGCTTACAGCCCGATGACTATCCGTTTCTTCATTCTCCAGGCTCACTATCGCAGTACGGTAGATTTCAGCAATGAAGCCCTGCAAGCTGCAGAAAAAGGTTTGACAAGGCTTATGGATGCTGTACACGGACTGGAAAAGATTGTTCCAGGCAAAGCTTCTACGGTAAACGTGAAAACATTACGTGCCGAATGCTATGAAGCCATGAACGATGATTTGAATTCTCCGATTGTAATAGCCCACCTCTTCGATGGTGCCAGAATGATAAACAATATCATTGCAGGCAATGACACCATTACAGCCGAAGACCTGAAAGAGCTGAAAGAGACCTTCCATCTCTTCTGCTTCGATATATTGGGACTGAAAGAGGAGAACACCTCCAATGAAGAACGCGAAGCCGCTTTTGGCAAAGTAGTGGATATGCTACTGGAAGAACGCATAAAAGCCAAAGCCAACAAGGACTGGGCTACATCCGACAAAATCCGTGACGAACTGACTGCATTAGGTTTTGCCATCAAGGACACCAAAGACGGATGTGAGTGGAAATTAAACAAGTAAACTCAAAACGGTTATAACCGTTTCCTATAAACGAAAGAAAGAGGTGCATCATATCCTCCAAAAAATTACCCCTGCTACATATGATTGTGGCAGGGGTAATTCTTTTTAAAAACAATAGTTTTTATTTATCGTACGGTATCATGTCAGACAAGATACGCTCTCTGTACCAGGGGTCATCAATCTCCTTCAAGACTTTTCCCATCTCTGTACACAGCTCATCTACTATTTCTTTATTCTTCTCTAACGGAAGATTATTCATCTGATACGGATCTTTCTCATCATCAAACAAGAAACTCTTTACAAGCTTGTGATTATCACGGTCTACATAAAGAGCCAATGTGTAACGGGCCGATTTAAAGCCGCGTGACGATGGGAAATAGGAACGAACCTTACCGTCTTCATCTTTCTTACCGTCTACGTTCTGAATATAAAGAGCTCCTGCAGGACGCACTATATCAGCTTTTTCATTAAAGAACAGCGGAGCATAATTGTGTCCCTGCACATTTGCCGGAATAGAATCGGAAAGACCCGCCAACCCCAACAAAGTAGGCATAATATCCGGAGAAGACAGCATCAAATCATCCAGACGGGGTTGAATCTTGTCGGGGAAGCGAACCAGGAAAGGCACATTCATCGACTCGGAGAAAGGAGAATTCTTCGGATCGTCCGTGTGCTGGCTGCACATAGTCTCACCATGGTCGGAAGAGAAGACTACGATTGTGTTTTTATCCAATCCCAGTTCTTTCAACGCATCGAGTATCTGCCCGAAAGCACGGTCAACACCTGTAACGGAAGCGAAATAGTAACGTACACTCTCCGCCTTTGCCATTTTAGAATCGGCATTGGGGCGAATCAGCAAGCTGTCCAACGGCTGATCCTTGTATAAGTTGAAGTCCTGTTCCATACAGTCGTCCAACGAACGATAAGGACTATGCGGCGGATTCATGCCGACCATGATAAAGAACGGTTTCTTCGGGTCGCGTACATTTCCCTCATTCTTCAGATAAGAAATAACTTTACCTGACTCGTGCAGCGGAGACCATTCGCGCGGATCATGCCGTTTACCGTCCGTATCCCAATAATGCGGATTCTTATGTTCATCAAAAGTTCCGTAAGCATACCAATAGTTAAATCCGTGACGACGGTCTTTCGGTGTATAAGCATCCCATGCAGGTATGCGGTCTTCCACATATTTTCCCGGACGCTGGGGGTCATTGGGGGTCGGGAAGTCTGCATGCAGTTTACCGAAATACGCACAGTCGTATCCCGCATTGCTGAATACATCGCTCACACAGTCTACATCTTCACGCAACGAACTGATAGGACGGTTCGAATTACAGTTCAAAGGAATACCACTCTTGTTGGGATACATGCCTGTCAGTAACGAACCCCGGTGAGGACTGCTCAACGGGCAATTGCTCATGGCAGAGGTCAGTACCAAAGACTCTCTCGCAAAATCATTCAGACGAGGAGTATGCACCGGATCATTCCGGAAATTCACTTTCTCCCGAAAACCTTCCTGACCCCAGAACTCCATTGCCTGATTGCGGAACTGGTCGGGAAAAACATAAATAACATTCGGCTGTTGGGCCTGCTCTGCCTGCGGAGTTTTACAACCCTGCAAGGCGAACAAGCCTAAACCACCTAACAATATATTCAATTGACTTTTCATTTTTCCAAATCTCTTTTACGCTTCAAAGCTTCCAGGAAATAATAATCGGCATAGTTCAGCGGAACATCGATTTCAGCACCGTGAGGAATACTGCGACCGAGTGCATCAGGATAAGTTCCCGTTTGTCCCTACCTCTGCACGATAAGCCGGAGAAGCAAGGCTTTCCATAATTCTGTCGGCCGTTTCCTTATACCCCTTATCGGTAACATAGGTACTCAGTTCGTAGAGGCAGAAGCCGTACATGCTGCGGCAGAAGCGTCACGAGGCTCGTTCGGAATCTTGGGAGCATCGAAGTCCCAGTAAGGAACCAAATCTTCGGGAAGGTTCTTGTTTCCGAAAATAAAGTTATACACTTTCTCTGCCTGTGCCAGATATTTGGCATCATGAGTATAACGATAACACATTGTATAACCGTACAAAGCCCATGCCTGTCCGCGAGCCCAAGACGATTCATCGGCGTAGCCCTGCGCTGTTTGTTTTTTGCGCACCTCACCAGTCTCGGGATCATAATCCACCACGTGGTAACAACTGTTGTCCGCACGGAAGTGGTTGGCCATAGTCGTGTCGGCATGTTTCTTAGCCACATTATAGAAAGTAGAGTCGCCCGAAAGTTTAGTGGCTTCGAACAGCAGCTCCAAATTCATCATATTGTCAATGATAACCGGACATTTCCATCCGCGTTCGGCCTGCCAGCCTTTATCGGCATCCCAAGACTGGATAACGCCTGCACCCGGACGAAAACGGGTAGACAATGATTTAGCAGTCTGGATAATTACGGGCTTGTACTCTTCCTTATTGGCAAAACGATACCCGTTCAGATAGCTGGAACCAATCATAAAGCCTACATCATGATGCCAAGTAAGATATTGTACGGAATCCAATGCTTCAGTATACTTCTCTGCCAGCGGTAACCACTTTTTATCACCGGTCAGTTCGTACGTATACCAAATATTACCAGGAAAGAAACCAGAGCACCAGTCATCGATAGGAACGTAGTGAATGCTACCATCCTTATTAATGGTACGCGGATTAAGAATTTTGCCAGATTTTTCGATAATGTCTGTCTGAAGTGTTTCCTGTGCCACCGCATTATCAATATTCTCCTGAATGAAATCATTTGCAGTCTGTTTTTGTCCTGCACAACCTGCTAAAACAAGAAGGGAAATACCCAATGTAGTAAGAGTCGTTTTCATAATAAGGGATTTATTTATTAATTATGTCTATTTTTTCGAAGACAAAAGTAGCGCAAGCTTTCGAAAATAACCCACCTAAATTATCCAATTAAAAGCTAAAATATTACATTTGTGTCCAAAACATCAGATTTCTCCTTAGTATTAATCATTTATTACCAAAACGACATGACGCCGCAAGAATTTTTCAAGAAAGACAGTTTTGCCGAAAAAACAGGTGTAGAACTGATAGAAATAAAAGAAGGATACAGCAAAGCCCGTCTGGTAATTACGGAAACACATCTCAATGCCGGAAATCGCACCCAAGGCGGAGTACTCTTTACACTGGCCGACCTCGCCTGGCAGCGGCAGCCAATTCTCACGGCACACTGGCTTTCTCACTGTCTTCCAATATAACTTTCCTGCGTAGCAGCGGTCCGGGCGACATATTATATGCCGAAGCCCGCGAACGGTACATCGGACGTACTACCGGACATTATCAGATTGACATCACCAACCAGAACGGTGAGCTGGTAGCCACATTCGAGTCAAGTATCTTCAGAAAAGGAGACGCACTGCCGTTTACTTTGTAACAACGGAAGTCATCGGGTAACGATTGCCCCTTACACTTTTGAGGAAGGCTTTTGCCGAACCGAAATTCAAATACATATCCAAGCGTATGGGAAGGTGATTCTTATCATCAGAAATGAAGAAAGTAATCACCTCCTTCTCTTTTCCCTTCTTGTATTCCACGAAAGAGAATACAAGGCAGCGATAAATTGTATCATTATTCGCTTCTATATCTTCCTTTCCGCGATAAATCAAGGTTTGCTCCTCCACTCTGCGCCCTGTTGCCATAGGGAAAAGTATCTTCTCGCCTATCTTGTAGTCTTTAGGGTTATAAGAACGGGCTTGCGCCAAAATACTCAGCATATCAAAGATACAGCGGCTGTCGCTGTACTCCATCTCCTGCGGTTCACGCACGGGATTATGCCAGGTACGCCTCTGCTTTACGGTAGCTATACCGTCATCATACGAGAACCATGCCTCGTCAACCGTATAGCGTTTTCCCTCCTCGGCAGCTTTACGAAAATAAAGCGGTTCCAGTTTATCGCTGACATAGCAAGTCAGCGTATCGCGCATTTTAAAGAAAAAATCCGTTTTCTTGCTGCCCACAGAAAGAAGGTTGAAACGGTAGGCCGGCTGGAAGCGGTAAGTAGTAGCATTGGTAGTCAAGCTTGCCAACCCTACTTTCTTCCAGATAAATTTCCAGTTGAAATACAAATCGTACATAACATGCTCGCCCGACTGAAACGCTTCGTTCTTAGCCACGCATTGAGCCTGCACAGGCATTATGCTGCACAGACACAGAAGTCCGGCCAGCAAAAACAATCCTGCCGCCCGCTGCCTTTTAATAACTATATCCCCTACCGCTGTTACGGTTGCTGTTGTTGCGGTTATTCTGGCTTTTCTTCTTTTTCTTGTCTTCATCTGGCTTTTGTTTTTTCAGTTCATCCGGTTTTTGCTTATCCAACGGTTTTTCTTTTACGTTCCAGTCCTGAATCAAATCAAAATTGGCCTTAAATTCCAATACCTGCGGATAGTAATAACCATTTCGGGTTGGCGCCTGGCAGCATAATCACCGGTATCCCATACACCATTCCCATTTGTATCATTAATGAGCCGGGCTCCATATTTACCCGGATTCAAATAATAAAAATCCGCTTTCCCCTCTACAACCGGAACAGTACGTACTACCTTGTCCTGAGCATCCAGCAATTCTACAAATGCTGTAGAATCAGCTCCGGTAATGTTGAAAAATATCTGTCCATACTCTTCCAATTTCTTTACAGTAAACTCCTTCTTCACTTTATCGGTAAATAAACCGTACAACCCATGAAAAGCGGTCGAGTCCACTTCAAAAACGTAACTTTCACCCGGTTTCCAGTCTGCATACAGATTGTAACGTTTCAAATCCAACGAATCCCGCATAAAGTCAAACGGCACATCCTGCCATAGCGTATCGACCTTTTGCCTTACATGCAAGGCAGTATCATTAAAGCCGCTATCGGTTCCGTAAAGCTCAATGTGATATAGTCATATACATCCATTGCCGAAGGCGCATACACATCCATTGCAAGGAAAGGAGTCGGTTCCGGCTCTTCTTCACCCTTTTTCCTTCTTTTCTTCTTCTCCTTCTCGGCTTTTTCCTTCTCTTCCAGTTTCTTTTCCTGCAGTTTCTTCCAGCTTACTTTCGATACAATTCTCAAAGTATCTGTCCGGGGAACTAACTGATTCAAAGTATCTGTATACAAATAACTCAAGCTCATCCTCAATGTATCTTGCTGATAAAGCAAAGAATCTTTGATCCAATAGTGAATCGTATCGTTTCTCCCGGTAGTCTGCTCAATGACAAAAGCATCCTTTCATCGAAATTCAACCTTTCATCAGCGGCAGACTGTCGGCAGGAGCCGTAAAATAAAAAGAGAATTTTTCCGGAGTAAGACGTTCCGTTTTCATAAGACGCTGCGAGAAGGTTTTTTCCTTGAAACTGCGCAACAGCACATCATCCGGCAGGAAATGGGTATATTGTCTCTCTACAATCGTATCTATGGTCAAAGAGTCTCGCCACAAGGTATCCTGCGCATACGCCTTTCCATGGAAGGGATAATAACGGAGTCATTAAAAGCTATGACCTCCGTAGGCTGGGAAAATTTAAAATTCTGGTCGGCATCCATTAAAGCATAAATACGATATTTGCCAGGAGAGACTCCACGAATGGAAAACTGTCCACGGCTATCTGTACGGCCTACACGGTCGAAAGGCAACGTTGTAAATGCCGAATCGGCTAAATTGGCATGCAACCCTACCAGCACCCCCTTTACCGGTTCCAAATTCGATGCATCAAGCAACGTACCGGCAATGGCCATTGAATCAAGCTCTGCTCCGGTAGAAAATGTATAGGTAAACCCCTGCATCGGATTTCCTTCATTATTGTCCTGAATCGCATCGGCAAAATCGATAGTATACGTAGTGTTAGCCTTTAACGTATCTTGCAGATTAACCACTACCCTTTTACCGTTTGCCTTTATTTCCGGTTGCTGCACTTGAGGAGGTGAAATAACCACTTTTTCATTGGCTTTCTCCAATTTGATAAACTCATCGAACTCAATAGAGATTTTACTCTTTTTGTTATGGAGTGCACCCGGTAGGAGAACCGGTGACAAAACGAGGCGGTTCCTCATCAATCGGACCACCCTCCAGACGGCCCACACTGGCACAGGAATATAAAACAGCCACACTTACAGCTGCCCCTAATAACCGACGTACAAACGGTTTCATCTTAGTATGATGCTTGCAATCTAACATGATGCAAAAATAAAGGTTATCCTGTAATTAGCAGTATGCTTTACAGTATTTTAATCAAAAAACAAATATTTCCTTCAAGTATATATAAAACATAGTTAAAAAAGAAGGAAATTCATACCTTATATACGGAGAAAAGAATAATTTTGCGACCGAAAACTAAACATTATAATTTAGTTTTCACCGTTATCCTTCTTCTATGATTTACACACAAAAGCTTCGGATTAACTAGAATAAAATTATACAGAGAATAAAAGAGTATGAAGAGTAGATTAGTATTATTGGCATGTTGCCTGGCACTGCTAAGCAGTTGTGGACAAGGTGACAAAAGCACGGGAAAAGCACCCGAATTTGCAGTGATTACAGTAGAAACGACCACTGCCAACCTGACAAACAGTTATCCGGCTACTATTAAAGGTAAACAAGATGTGGAAATCCGCCCGATGGTAAGCGGTTTTATCACCAAGCTACATGTGGACGAGGGTTCCGTTGTACGCAAAGGACAAATATTGTTCAGCATCGACCCTGTACAATACCAGGCTGCAGTAAATTCGGCCAAGGCTGCGGTTGAAACAGCAAAAGCCGCTGTAAACACACAAGAACTTACGGTAAGCAACAAACGCACGTTGAACCAAAAGAACATCATCAGCGATTACGACCTGCAAATGGCCGAAAACCAGCTGGCACAAACCAAAGCACAATTGGCACAGGCGGAAGCGCAACTGGTCAATGCTCAAAACAACCTGTCATACACCAATGTAACAAGCCCCAGCGACGGTATTGTAGGTACTATCCCCTATCGTGTAGGTAGTTTGGTAAGCCCCTCCATGGCCACCCCGCTGACCACAGTTGCCGACATCTCCGAAATGTTCGCTTATTTCTCCATGACCGAAAGACAGCTCCTGTCACTGATACGCGAAGGCGGAAGCATCAAGGATATTCTGGCAAAGATGCCTCAGGTACAACTACAACTGATTGACGGAACATGTATGCCGACAGTGGTCGCGTAGAAACCATCAGCGGCGTTATCGACCAGACTACAGGTGCAGTAAACATGCGTGCCCTCTTCCCCAACAAACACAACATCCTGCGTAGCGGAGGTACAGGAAACGTAGTATTCCCCAATCCGATGGAGAATGTAATCATGATTCCTCAATCGGCCACCACAGAAATACAGGACAAGAAATTCGTATTCGTTGCACAACCTGACAACACGCTGAAAAATACCGAAATACAGGTATTCAGCCTGAATGATGGCAAATATTTTTACGTTACAGACGGCTTGAAGGCCGGCGATAAAATCGTGATAGAAGGCGTACAGAACTTGAAAGACGGACAGAGCATCACTCCTATCACTCCTGAAGAGAAAGAGGCTGAATATCAGAAAGCCCTCAAAGACCAAAAAGAAGGTAATATCCAAACTGCGTTCAATTAATATTTAACGCCCCTAATCATTAAATAACATGAAATTAGATAGATTTATTAATCGTCCGGTACTATCTACGGTAATCTCCATCCTGATAGTAATCCTGGGACTTATTGGTCTGGCAACGCTGCCTATCACCCAATATCCGGACATTGCACCACCGACGGTATCGGTACGCGCCACTTACCAGGGTGCCAACGCCCAAACGGTGTTGAACTCTGTCATTGCGCCGCTGGAAGACCAAATCAACGGTGTGGAGAACATGATGTACATGACTTCCAGTGCATCCAATAACGGTTCCGCCGAAATTTCCATTTACTTCAAACAGGGTACAGACCCGGATATGGCAGCCGTTAACGTACAGAACCGCGTTTCCATGGCTCAGGGTTTGCTACCGGCCGAGGTAACCAAAGTCGGTGTGACTACGCAGAAGCGACAGACATCCATGTTGATGGTATTCTCCATTTACGATGAGAAAGACCAGTACGACATCGAATTCCTTGAGAACTATGCCAACATCAACCTTATTCCGGAGGTAAAGCGTGTAAACGGTGTGGGTGATGCCACCGTGCTCGGTCAGGACTACTCCATGCGTATCTGGCTGAAACCGGATGTAATGGCACAATACAAGTTGATCCCTAACGATGTAGCCGGTGCACTGGCCGAACAAAATATCGAAGCGGCTCCCGGACAGTTTGGTGAACGCGGCAACCAAAGTTTCCAATACACCATCCGCTACAAAGGCCGTCTTCAACAGCCGGAAGAATTTGAGAATATCGTAATCAAAGCCCTTGAGAACGGTGAAGTTCTCCGTTTGAAAGACATTGCCGATATTGAACTCGGACGTCTGTCCTACAACTTCAATAATACGGTAAACGGCCATAAGGCAGTATCCTGTATCGTATACCAGATGGCAGGAACCAATGCTACGCAGACTATCAGTGACCTGGAAGAAGTACTTGGAAAAGCATCCGAAACGCTGCCTTCCGGTTTGAAAATCAATATCGCCCAAAGTGCCAATGACTTCCTGTTCGCTTCTATCCATGAAGTAATCAAAACATTGATTGAGGCGTTCATCCTCGTGTTCATCGTAGTGTATATCTTCCTGCAAGACATGCGCTCTACGCTGATTCCTGCCATTGCCATTCCGGTAGCTTTGATTGCTACTTTTCTTCGTACTGCAACTGATCGGCTTCAGTATTAACCTGCTGACACTCTCGGCTATGGTGCTTGCCATCGCAATTGTAGTGGATGACGCCATAGTTGTCGTCGAAGGTGTCCATGCCAAGCTCGACCAGGGATATAAATCGGCACGGACTGCATCTATCGACGCCATGAGTGAGCTGGGCGGCGCTATCATTTCCATTACACTGGTGATGATGTCTGTGTTTGTGCCGGTAAGTTTCATGGGTGGTACAGCCGGTACATTCTACCGCCAGTTCGGTCTTACAATGGCCATCGCCATCGGTTTCTCCGCATTGAACGCCTTGACACTGAGTCCGGCCTTGTGTGCCATCTTCCTGAAACCGCACAACAGTGATGCCACCATGAAAGAACGCATCGGTGTCGCAACTAAAGAGGCACGTAAAATCATGATAGCCGTTATGTGGATTCTATCGGCAGAATGATGCGTCCCGGCCTTACACTGCTCTTTACTACAATCGCCATTTTGGGTATGATTTTCGGTTTGTTCAGCTTTGAGAACCATCCTGTACTCTGTCTGGTAATGATTGTTATCAGCGTATTGGCATTAGCAGGTATGACTACGGATAAGTTCAAACACTCTTTCAACGCATCCTACGACTCCATCCTGGGTAAATACAAGAAACAAGTACTCCGCTTTATCCAGAAGAAATGGCTCTCCGGCGGTATTGTGGTAGGCTCCATTGTACTGTTGATGGTGTTTATGAACATCACACCGACAGGTATGGTACCCAACGAAGACACCGGTACCATCATGGGTGTAGTAACGCTTCCCCCCGGTACTTCACAAGAACGTGCCATGGAAGTGCTGAACCGTGTAGACAGTCTCGTTGCAGCCGACCCTGCGGTAGAATCGCGTACGGTAATTTCCGGTTTCAGCTTCATCGGTGGTCAGGGACTTCCTACGGTTCGCTCATTATCAAGCTGAAAAATTGGGAAGAACGTTCCACCATGCAGAATTCAACGGTAGTTTACGCCACACTTTTCATGCGTGCGCAAAAAATCATCAAGGAAGCACAGGTACTGTTCTTTGCTCCGCCTATGATTCCGGGTTATTCGGCATCCAGCGACATCGAACTGAACATGCAGGATAAAACCGGTGGCGACCTGAACCACTTCTTCGATGTAGTGAACGACTATACTGCCGCACTGGAAGCACGTCCGGAAATCAACTCCGCAAAGACCAGTTTCAACCCTAACTTCCCGCAATATATGTTGGATATTGATGCTGCTGCCTGTAAGAAAGCAGGTCTCAGCCAAGCGACATCCTCAGCACCATGCAGGGATATTTCGGTGGACTTACGCTTCTAACTTCAACAGCTTCGGTAAAATGTACCGTGTCATGATTCAGGCAGAACCGAATGCAACCAAAAATCTGGAATCACTCTCCAGCATCAAGGTGCGTAACGGCAATGAGATGGCTCCCATCACCCAGTTTGTATCCGTCAAGAAGGTATACGGTCCGGATATCATCAGCCGTTTCAACCTTTACACATCTATGAAAGTGATGGTGGCTCCTGCCAGCGGTTATACATCCGGTCAGGCACTTGCTGCCATTGCAGAAGTGGCCAAAGAAAACCTGCCTGCCGGTTTTGCCTACGAACTCGGCGGTATGGCACGTGAGGAAGCCGAAACCAGCGGTAGCACAACCGGTTTGATTTTTGTGCTCTGTTTCGTATTCGTTTACCTGTTGTTGAGTGCGCAATATGAAAGTTATATTCTTCCGCTCTCCGTATTGCTCTCCGTACCATTCGGATTGTTGGGTAGCTTCCTGTTTGTCAGCGGCATCGGTTCATTGGGTAACATTCCTGCATTGAAAATGATTTTGGGAACCATGTCTAACGACATCTACATGCAGATTGCACTTATCATGCTGATGGGTCTGTTGGCCAAGAACGCCATCCTGATCGTAGAGTTCGCCCTCGACCGCCGCAAAATGGGTATGAGCATTACATGGGCTGCCGTGCTGGGTGCCGCCGCCCGTCTGCGTCCTATCCTGATGACTTCTCTGGCAATGATTGTCGGTCTGCTCCCGTTGATGTTTGCTTCCGGTGCAGGAGCCAACGGTAACCGTACACTGGGAACTTCGGCTATCGGCGGTATGTTAATCGGTATGATTCTGCAGATATTCATCGTACCTGCCCTGTTCGTTGCTTTCCAATATCTCCAGGAGAAGGTTAAACCGATGGAATGGGAAGATGTGGATAACTCGGATGCAGAACCTGAGATTGAACAATATACAAAATAGTGATTAGCGTTTAACGATTAATGGATAGTGGACATCCACAAGCAAATTACTAATTATTAAACACTAACCGCTAAACACTAAAATATAGTTTATCATGAAGAAAATAATAATTCTGATGTGCGCAACTGCTTTATTGAGCAGTTGCCATATCTACAAATCATACGACAGACCCGAAGATATTACAGTAGAAGGCCTATATCGGGACACCATTGCCGGTGGCGATACACTTGCCGCAGATACTGCCAATTTCGGTAATCTGCCCTGGAAAGAAGTGTTTACGGATGCACAGTTACAGACACTTATCGAACAGGCATTGACCAACAATGCCGACCTTCGCAGTGCTGCACTCACCGTAAAGCAGGCTCAGGCAGCACTGATGTCCGCACGTCTGGCTTATGCTCCCATGCTGGCTCTCTCTCCGCAAGGAACAGTAAGCAGCTTCGACAAAGGTAAAGCCACACAGACGTATTCGCTTCCTGTGACAGCAAGCTGGCAGATAGATCTGTTCGGTCAGTTGCTGAACCCCAAGCGTAAGGCTCAAGTCTCACTGAAACAGACACAGTTCTATGAACAGGCTGTACAGACACAAGTGATTGCAAACGTAGCCAATATGTACTATACGCTGCTAATGCTCGACCGCCAGTTGCAAATAAGCGAAAGCACCTGTGACATCCTGAAACGCAACCTTGAAACCGTAGAAGCAATGAAAGAGGCTGCTATGGCTAACAGTGCAGCCGTAGAGCAAAGCCGCACCGCCTATGCACAAGTACTGGCTTCCCTGCCCGATATCCGCCAAAGCATCCGTGAAACGGAAAACGCACTATGCCTGATGCTGAACCAACCTGCACAGAGCATTGCACGTGGTACATTGGAACAGCAGCAGTTACCTGCCGAATTCTCTACCGGTATTCCTTTGCAACTGCTGTCCAACCGTCCCGATGTAAAAGCTGCTGAAATGTCACTGGCAGCAAGCTACTACGACACCAACAGCGCACGTGCAGCTTTCTATCCGCAAATTACCTTAAGCGGTTCTGCCGGCTGGACCAACAGTGCAGGTTCCGCTATCATCAATCCAGGAAAGCTGCTGGCATCTGCTATCGGTTCGCTCACACAACCTCTGTTCTACCGCGGTGCCAACATTGCCCGGTTGAAACAAGCAAAGGCACAGGAAGAACAAGCCAAAATCCAGTTCCAGACCACACTGCTCAAGGCCGGAAATGAAGTAAGCAATGCTTTGTATCAATATCAAATGACCTCGGATAAAGCCATTCACGTGAAATTCAAGTGAATTCTGCCCGCAAAGCTGCGGAAGATACAAAAGAATTGTTTAACTTAGGCACGTCAACCTATTTGGAAGTCTTGTCCGCCGAACAGTCTTACCTCAGCGCACAGCTTTCGGAAGTGGCCGACACCTTCGACCGCATGCAGTCTGTAATCAGCCTGTATCAAGCATTGGGCGGAGGAAGAGAATAATATCAGTTACGGGTTATGGGTTATAAGTTATTCTTGACGGCTCATCTCCCATAACTCATAACTTATAATTTATAACTCATAACTAATTACTATGATTAGTCCATTAGCATCTGTAGATTCTACCGCAAAAATCGGTAAGAATGTAACCATTCAGCCTTTCGCTTACATCGAAGGAGATGTGGAAATCGGTGACGACTGCGTGATTATGTCAAATGCAAGTATCCTCAAGGGTACGCGTTTAGGTAAAGGAAATAAAGTACACCATGGTGCTGTACTGGGTAGTGAACCGCAAGATTTTCATTACACAGGCGAAGCAAGTCGGTTGATTATCGGTGACAACAACGACATTCGTGAAATGTGGTTATCAGCCGTGCTACACACGAAAGCGGATGTACGCGCATTGGCGATAGTAACTATCTAATGGACGGTGTTCACCTCTGCCACGATGTACAAGTAGGCAATCACTGCGTACTGGGAATTAAGAGCACGGTAGCTGCGACTGCCACATAGACGACTGTACAATCCTGAGCAGTAATGTTATCCTACATCAGAATTGCCACATAGGCAGTTGGGTATTGATTCAGGCAGGTTGCCGCATCTCAAAAGATGTACCGCCTTATGTTATAATGAACGGCAATCCGGCAGAATATCACGGTATCAATGCGGTGGTACTTCAGCATAAGCATCAGGTTACCGAGCGTATTTTGCGCCATATAGTCAATGCTTACCGCCTGGTATATCAAGGGAATTTCAGCATACAGGACGCTTTACAGAAGATTGAAGATCAGGTTCCGATGAGTGATGAGATACATAATATCATCAACTTTATCCGTAACTCAAAAGGTATTGTAAAGTAAACCTCGGCATAATAAGAAAAAAGACTTGCAGAAGTCCTGTGAATAAGACATCTGCAAGCCTATATTTTATATACCGGCTTTATTGCTATTCAGAGTATTATAACCCTCATACCTACTTGAAACGCAACATCCCGAAAAATTCCGGACAATGGAAGTTCGGCTTTTCCAAATCAATGGGATTCCATGACAGGAAATGAGGAGTCTGCAACTTATCACCGCATTTATAGAAATTGGCACGGATGGCCTTACCGTCCAATGAGGTGATATTATGCATAAAGAAAGCGGAATAAGGTATCACCAAAGCTACTTCCCAACTGCAATCTCCTATCCGTTCCTCAAAATCTTCCTGCCCCAAAGAAGACCAACGCTGCACTTTATCAAGCACTTCCTGCGGTGCATGTTGACGGTTGGAGCGTCCTGCTCCCGCACCGATAAGCAGTCTTCCAACACAGTTACATTCCATGTTATAATATACTCCGTCTCCGGCAGGAATGGAAAAGAACTCCACACAGGCATCTTCCCAAACCGGCCCGTTGTCTTTGCCCGCTACTGCGCGTACGCT
>ENA-OQCX01000577-OQCX01000577.1-human-gut-metagenome-genome-assembly--contig:-NODE-577-length-18807-cov-1.863812_pt1 | contig 18807 bp, 23 predicted proteins | sample MGYA00242762_ERZ504587 | MGnify/ENA primary metagenome ERZ504587 (study PRJEB26092, sample SAMD00036337) | human gut metagenome | host: Homo sapiens | study: EMG produced TPA metagenomics assembly of... | reverse complement strand
CTACAAGACCGGAACCAAGGATCTCGTCACTCGTCCATCAGTGAGGCTCATGCGAGACCTCGTCAACGCATGCACGGTAGGGCTCGCTGACGCTTGGATGACGACCAGATGCCGCGATGTAGGTCTGTGCCGCGAAGGCGAAACGCGAACGATCCTTGCGGGCGAACACCGCGAGCACCAAACCGGTGAACACCGCAATGACTCCGATGATCATCAGCATGGTGGATCCAATCAGCAGCGGGAATCTTCGTACCATGCCGGTCTGTGCGAATTCAATGCACACCCACAGCGCCAAGCCAAGCCCAACACCGCCAATGATGCCTCCCAATGTGCCGAAGAACGGAACGGGCGGTTCTCATAGGCCAAGCGGAAAATGAGGTTGAGCACCTTCGCACCATCGGAGAACGTGCTCAGCTTGCTGGTGCTGCCCTCCGGCCGATCCCGGTACTGAATTGGCACCTCCGTCACACGCAGCTTGCGATCCAGTGCGAAAATGGTCATCTCCGTCTCGATTTCGAAACCATTGGACATGACCCCGTACGCCTTTGCAAACAGATTGTCGAACACACGATACCCGCTCATCACATCGCGAATCTGCGCGTGGAAGGTGCTATTGATCGCGGAGCGGACCAAGCGGTTGCCGGTATTGTGGAATGGGCGTTTATTTTCGGTGAAATAGGTCGAGGAAAGTCTGTCGCCGACCACCATGTCCCAGCCTTGGTCGAGCGTGTCCAACAAGGTGTGCACGTCTTCGGCCGGGTAGGTGTCGTCACCGTCCACCAGCACATACCGGTCCGCATCGATGTCACGCAGCATTCTGCGCAGCACATTGCCCTTTCCTCGTTCAGGAGCCATACGCACGATCGCACCCGCATCAGCAGCTACCTGTGAGGTGCGGTCGTCACTGGCGTTGTCGTACACGTAGATAACGGCATCCGGCAATTCGCGACGGAAGTCTGCCACCACCTTCCCTATCGTCTGCTCCTCATTTAGGCACGGTATGAGTACTGCGGTCGTCTGGTGAGTGGTCATCGTCGCGTCTTTCCGTTCGTCATACGGTTTCTAGTGATGCGGTCTCCAATGTAGTACCTCTGCAGTACGTCCACCCATCAATTGACTGGACACGAATTGAGGTACTCCACATTCGTGTTCTCGGTGCCCATTGGCGTCTGGTCGACGGCAAGACGACTCGCCGCCTGTTTCGACGTCGTTACATCGAAGGTGTAGGTCACCTTCTGTTCCGGCCTCACCTGTGCCAGCGAACGGTACATGATCGCCGCGTTGAATGAATCCATGGCCGGAACCGAACCGGTTCCCTGCACCTTGAAATTGCTCAATTCACCGCCATACGGCGGGTAGAAGAACACCTTATCGAGGCTGGCACCCTCATTGTAGGGGAACTGGCCGGTGATGTACCAGCTGAGCTTGCCCACCTCGTCTTCCTTGAGCGTGTTCTCCAACGTGTACTCCACCTGATATTTGTAGGGTGCAGAGTCGGTGCAGATCTGCTTGATCTTCGTGGAACGCTTGATATACCAACCCATCTTGGATGGGTTCTGTTCGGTGAGGTAGACGCCCAATGTGGGGTTCACCTTGTCGGTGGGCAACGTGGCGGAGAATCCGGCGGCTTGATGAGGTCCTCCAACGATGGCGTGAATGAGTACATCGCCAGATGGCGTTCTTTGGCCAATGTGCGCAGATCTTTGGCGAGTGAACCAATCGTCTTCATATCCATATGCTTCATCAACGTGCCCACGCAGGCCTTCGCCACGATGCCGAAGTAGGCGTTCGTCTCCTCCGGCTCATGTTCGGTGTATACCGTATTCATCATGAATTGGGCGGTGTTATTGCCATTGAGCACAGTGCCATCCGGCAGTTTCACGTCACCGGTGACTTTCACGAGAGCCTGCACCACCACCGGATCAACCATAATGATGCCGTTGAGTGTGGTCTTCTCGCCCCATGGCATTCTCTTCCACAGCGAGAGGAACGCATTCGCCGTCATTTCGGTGTCGGTGAAGTTGGCCAGATCACGTACGTCATACGTCATATACAACGGTCCGTCATTCATGAAAATGCGTTTGGTGTCGAAATCCACATCTGCACCTCCTTCCTTGACATACGCGTCATTGGGAAGGAATTCACCAATCTCAATCTTGCCTTTGTTGAGAGTCAGCGTACCGATGGCCCCGATAAGGCCGCCGGACATACGCATCTCCGCAGGTGTCATTGCCATGACCGCATAAGTTTGGGGCTCCTTGTACCCCAGATAGCTCGGCAGATCCTGCATAATGGTTTCCGCCTGCTTGAGCAGCCCATCGGCTGTCCCCACATATCCCTTGGCCATGTTGACCAGATTACGGACCACGCCGATCGATGGTTCCGGAATGTCGTTGATGCGTGCGAGCTGGCTCATCAGATCACTGTTGGCCTCGACGAAATTCACCGTATTGCGCGGTGACGGGTTTGATATTGACCTGACCGTTACTGAACAGCTTGTCCGACATAATGTTGGACGCGATATCTATGTATTTGGGCACCACATCTTGGCTTACATCCGCAACAATCTGGGTCAGATCTTGCGCTGCACCGATGTTGCTGCCCATGCCCGGCCATGATCCAATGAAATTCCATAGGCCGTTGTGCGTGATGCGGTTGGCTTTTCTGGTGTTTTCCTGCATCTTCGAGACGGCGTTCGGCAGTTCCTTCACATTGCCGCTCATCGCGGTGCGCCTGATGGTGTCGATGGAGCCGAGCTCGTAATTCTTCACCATCATTGCCTGCACGCCAAAAGTGCCAAAAAATGCAACGAGCACTGCAAAGATGCCGATGAGTGTCCAGCCCCACCATCGGATACGCTTGTACCACGGGCGCTTTGGAGCGGCGACCTCCCGCTCCTGTGAGGCTGCCGGTTCGGATTGCGGTGCGGTTCCTGCAGACTCCGCAGACTGATCGATGCTCTTCTCAATCTCGGGTTCATTGCCTTCTGTTCGGGACATGCCCACTTCGTACCGGATCGGGATCCAATCAATGTCTTCAAGAATAGGGTGCTGCAGTACAAGAAGCGCGAAAAGGTTCGCTCCGGAACACTTTCCGGAACGAACCTTTCGCACATACATCCCCTGCGCTGTCGATGCATCAATCGTCGATGGTGCTGAGGAACCGGTGTTCGGCAACGTCGAGCAGTGCTTGCCGTACGGGCTCTTGCCATACCGTTCGGCGGCGGCAAGCAGCTGGTCACGGTCGATCCAGCGGTTCTCGTAGGCAATCTCCTCGATCACCGAAATCGGCAGACCCTGTGCATGCTCCACCGTGCGCACGAACTCGCCGGCTTCGAACAACGATCCATGGTGCCGGTGTCGAGCCATGCATAGCCTCGGCCGAGCGTCTGCACGTGCAATGAACCATCGTCAAGGTACATGCGGTTCAGTCTGTGATCTCCAGTTCGCCTCGAGGTGATGGTTTGACCTGCTTGGCGAAGTCGACCACGCGGTTGTCATAGAAATACAGTCCGGTCACCGCATAGTTCGATGCAGGGTGCTCGGGTTTCTCCACAATGCTCACTGCCTTGTGCTCCTTGTCGAACTCAACGACACCGTAGCGTTCCGGGTCATCGACGTAGTAGCCGAACACCGTGGCGCCATGTTCGAGCGCGGCTGCCTTGCGCAGTTGGCGGCCCAAACCGTTGCCGTAGAAGATGTTGTCGCCGAGCACGAGCGCATGCATCGTCACCGATGAAGTCCTCACCGAGCAGGAAGGCCTGAGCCAGACCGTCCGGGCTTGGCTGAACCTTGTACTGCAACGAGATGCCGTATCGGGAGCCATCGCCAAGCAGGCGCTCGAAATTCGGTAGATCCTTCGGCGTCGAGATAATCAGGATGTCTCGGATTCCCGCCATCATCAGCGCACTCAATGGGTAGAAGATCATCGGCTTGTCGTACACCGGCAACAACTGCTTGGAGGTGACCGTCGTCAGCGGGTACAGGCGAGTGCCGGAACCGCCGGCAAGAATAATGCCTTTCATCTGGAACCCATCCTCACTTCTTCAGTTCGACTTCGACATAGGCCTTGAGACTGTCATGCCAATCGGTGGTCTCATAGCCGGTCTCCTCGATCTTGGCCAAATCGAGCGTGCTATTCGTCGGCCGTGGGCTCACCGGAGCCTTCGCGCTCTCGAAGTACTGCTCGGTGGAGATCGGACGCACCTTGTCTCCATTGCCATTCGTCATGGCGAACACCTCGGCGGCAATCTGTGCCCAGCTCACCACGTCACCGGAACCAGTGAGATCATACGTGCCATACGGATCCTCATCATCGAGCAGATGGAATATGGCAGCTGCCATGTCATCGGTGAACGTCAGACGGCCATATTGGTCATCCACCACCGTCACCTCATTCAATGCATCATTCGGATCAGACACCTTGTTCGAGAGCATCATCATCGTCTTGACGAAATTATGCCCATTGCCGATGACCCAACTCGAGCGCACGATGTAGTGCTTCGGGGCGTTGGCGACGGCGATGTCGCCGGCAGCTTTCGTCTGGCCATATACGCCAAGCGGCGAGAATGCCTCATCTTCGTCGTGCACCTTGGCGGTACCATCGAACACATAGTCGGAGCTTACATGCACGAGGGTCAGATTGTGCTCGGTGGCCACTTTCGCCAGCAGCGCCGGGCCAAGTGCGTTGGCTTCCACGCCGTCACACGCCCTTCGGGCGTCTCGGCCTTGTCCACCGCCGTGAATGCCCCAGCTTGATGATCGTGCCGTACAGGTCCAGTCATACCCCTCATAGGCGGCAGGATCCGAAAAATCGAATTCGTCGATGTCGGTGAATTCGAATCCTTTGAGATCATGCTCTTCAACATACTTGCGAATCGACTGCCCAAGCTGGCCGTTCGCACCGGTGACCAATGTGCGCTTCGGATCCATTGGCTTGGCATCCTTGAGCATCGGGTGATGCAGGTCCGCTTCGGAGAGTTCGGCCTGCTCAAGCGGAATCGGCCATTGGATGTTGAGTTCCGGGTCGGCCAGGTTCACGAAGGTGTATGTCTTCTTCTGTTCGAGAGACCAATGCGCGTTCACCAAATACGTGTAGGCCGTGCCATCCTCCAACGCCTGGAAGCTGTTGCCCACCCCGCGCGGCACATATATCGCCTTCGACGGGTCAAGGCGCGTCGTATACACCTGCCCGAAGGTGTCACCCGGACGCAGATCCACCCAGGCACCGAAGATCTCGCCGGTGGCCAGCGAGATGAACTTGTCCCATGGCTCGGCGTGGATGCCACGGGTCACACCGCGTTTCGCATTGAAACTGACATTGTTCTGTACCGGCTGGAAGTCCTTCGGCAAGCCGAGTGCCGTCATCTTCGCCTTCTGCCAGTTCTCTTTGAACCAGCCGCGGTTATCGCCGTGCACCGGCAAATCGAAGACCAACAGGCCGGGAATATTCGTCTCCGTTGACCTTGAGTTCCTTTTCAAATTCCATAGTTCACGCTTTCCACATCACTGTTGCATGTCTGTACATGATGAATCCGCCGAGTTGCGGCGGATTCAAAGCATTCACTGGCCCTGGGCCTTGTACTTGGCCTCGGTGGCGGCTTTCGCCGGCTCCCACCACTGCGGGTTGTCGATGTACCATTGCACGGTCTGACGCAGGCCGGACTCGAAGTCGGTGTGCGTCGGACGCCAACCCAGCTCGGTCTGCAGCTTCGTCGAATCGATGGCATACCTGCGGTCGTGGCCCGGGCGGTCCTTCACCCAGTCGAAGGCGTCCTCCGGCTGACCCATCACGCGCAGAATGTCGTGCAGCACGGTCAGGTTGTTGCGTTCACCGTTGGCGCCGATCAGGTAGGTCTCACCCAAACGGCCAGTGGTCAGAATCGTCCACACCGCGCTCGAATGATCTTCGGTGTGAATCCAGTCACGTACATTGAGACCATCGCCATAGAGCTTCGGGCGAATGCCTTCGATGATATTCGTGATCTGCGCGGAATGAACTTCTCCACATGCTGGTACGGGCCATAGTTGTTCGAGCAGTTCGAGATCGTGGTGCGCAACCCATAGGTGCGGTGCCAGGCGCGCACGAGCATGTCGGAGCTCGCCTTCGTCGATGAATACGGGCTTGACGGATGGTACGGCGTTTCCTCGGTGAACTTCGCTGGATCATCCAGAGCCAGGTCGCCATACACCTCGTCGGTGCTGATGTGATGGAACCGCACATCATACTTGCGCGCCGCTTCAAGCAGGCGGAATGTGCCCTCGACGTTCGTTTTCACAAACGGTTCCGGATTTGCAATCGAGTTGTCGTTATGCGACTCGGCCGCATAATGCACGATGGCATCATGCCCCGGCACCAGTTCGTCAAGCAGCTGCGCATCGCAGATGTTGCCATGTACGAACTCGACACGATCGCGAGGATCGGCTTGATGTTCTCGAGGTTGCCTGCATACGTAAGTGCATCGAGCACCGTGATATGCACATCCGGGTGATTGTTGTACACGTAATGCACGAAATTCGAGCCGATGAAACCGCAGCCACCGGTTACAATGATGTTCTTCGGAATGAATGCGTCAGTCATAGGCATCAGTTTAGCAACTACCAACTATCAGAACACCCAGCTTCACTGTGGTATCGATCGGATTCAGCAGCATATTGGGCACATGTCTAATCCATGCTTTCTCCTTATAGGAGTATCTTGAAAACCGAAACATCTCATGAGGAAAGTAGTCATCCATGCAACCTGAAATTGAAATTCTCATGGCTACCTATAACGGCGCGGAATATATTGAGCAACAGATTGAATCCATTCAGCAGCAGTCTGTGCCCAATTGGAAACTTAGCATCTCCGACGACTGCTCCTCCGATGGAACGCTTGGCATTCTTCAGCGAATGGCGAATCACGATACCCGAATCAACATCGTTTCACAGGGAGTGAAGTATGGTTCTCCACAAGCCAATTTCACTTTTCTCATGAGTCAGGCATCAGGTCAATACGTGTTTCTGGCGGACCAAGATGACATCTGGCATACAAACAAGCTGGAACTATTCATGCAACGCATGCATAACGCTGAGGCACGGTATGGAAGAATGCACCTATCCTCGCCTTTTCCGATCTTGTGGTGGTAGATGCAAACAATCATGTTATTGCACCATCATTCCTGCGATTCATCGGGCGCAACCCTCATCGGACACAGCTCAATGAGCTTCTTGCACAGAATCTCGTCACAGGTTGTGCAAGCGCAATGAATACAGCTCTACTGAACGTCATTCAATCTTGGGATCCCGAAAACGCCAATCGTATGATCATGCATGATTGGTGCTACGCCCTCATCGCAGCCACGTTGGGGCATGTGGTATATGTGGACGAAGCAACCGTGAACTATAGGCAACATGGGGACAATGCGATGGGAGCGCACAGTTACTCGGCATTGAAAACGTTCATGAGTCTCGTAATCCATCGCAATTCGATTCGCAGGCAACGCGTCACGCATATGAACCACATGTTGGATCAGGCGACCTATATACGTGATGCCTTGTCTGATCTTCAGCAGACTCGGAATCTCATAATCCTTGACCAGTACTGCGCTTTGCCTCAGATGACAAAACGTCAACGCACACACACACTGTTCGCATACGAATTCTGGCCGAACAAGTTCATGGATAGAATCGTCCAACTAGCGACCATACGTGCGTTGTAGTCTAGCGTTTCCTCACCATTGACATGATGAACGATTCCTTGACAAGTACAAGCAAGCCGCCATCAGCGACGCAAAACACCAGCGCTGCATGATGATCTGCACAAATGGTTCCACCCACGCATCGCATAACATATGCCAGCGGTCACTATGGATGCCACCGCCCACGCAAAAGCAATCTTCCAATAATCGGTATATTTACGGACTTTCCGCATGAAGTCACGAAGAATATAGGTGCGAATGCAATAGACGGACAGCTCCGTAAGCACAAGTCCAAGTGCAGCACCATTAATGCCCCACAAAGGAATGAAGATGCATTCCAGAACAATGGCAATCACAAGACCAGCCACATTGGTATACGTATAGACCTTTTCCTGATCGGAAGCGACCATGTATTGCGATTGCATGGAACCAATTGACCCAAGCAGCACAAGTGGTGCGCCGATTTTCAATGCAGCATTGCCGGGAAGATAGTCATTGCCCCCAAGAATCATGATCAGCGGATCGGCGCAAATGACCAAGGCGGAAATTATGGCCAATCCCAACATCAAGAGGAAATTGAAATTCTTCGCCATCAACTTGGTCGTCTGATCATGCCCCTCCTGCGCCTCGTAGTATGAGAGTCTCGGCAGCATGACGCCAGTGACCGATCCTCCGACACCAGTGCACATGTTACGAATCTTGAATACCAGCTGATACAAACCCAGCGCATAGTTCGAGCTGAAAAAACCAAGCAACAACATGTCTATCTGGCCATACATGCCCGACGTGATGCTGGAAATGCTGAACGCGAACATGGGTTTGAAATGACGCCGGATGTTCATCTCATATTTTCGTGAAAAAGTGACGAATGAACGTAGCCGAAGAATATTCAGAACATTCGAGCCCGTTGTACCAAGTACGGTAACTGCAGCATAGGCCAGATAATCGTTGGTTTGACGTACGAAAACAAACAGCAGCACAATGCTCGCTATTTTGAAGAGAATATTTCGTACTGTGATGTACTCGTATTGTTCGATGGATCGATAGAACCATTCCGCGCCGCATGCGGAAAGCCATATCGAGGTGCCCACAATGAACATGAGGGGAAGTTCGTCATGGGTGCGGGGTCAGCAAAAACACCAGTACAACGAATGCGACGTACACAACAGTTGTGGAACATATCAGAATGACAAGCAGCTCCTGAACCACCACGCTCAGTTTCTCGCGATCGTCTCGAAGCTTTGCACACTCTCGGGTGCCATACATATTGAAACCCAGCAAAGCCACAAGAGAGAAATACCCTACGAAAGTAAACGCCCAGGAAACGATGCCGTTGTTGTCGGGCCCCAGCACGCGGGATACATACGGCACCGTGATCAGAGGGAATAGGAAGGTGGAAGTGGTCAGGATTGTATTCATGACCACGTTGAATTTCACTGAGCGTATCTTTGGCTGTTTCAGCTGCCTGCCCATGTATATCCTCAATTATCTACTTGGATTATTTTGAGTTGACGTACTGTTTCAGTACCTTCAATGAACGCACATAGTTATGCAGCGTGAAGATCATCTTCCTACGCTCATCTTTCCTCATCATCTGGTCGGTGGAGACATCCTCCATATGATCTACCCGGATGCGCTTGTCGTACCACATCGTCAGTGCCGGGCTCGGCATCGCATCAACAGAATGTCTTCCTCAAATAGAGGAAAGTTCCGGAGTCGAATGCGCAGCTGAACTGCTTGACGAATGCCGGTGTAAATACAAAGCACGCACCATGGAGCTTGTAAGGTTTGCCGGTAATGGCATCTGCCGTGGCATTGACATGCTCGGGCAATGCATTGGCATCGGAATGCGTGAGTTTTGCCTTGAGTCGGGTCAGCGGGCCGAACAGGTGAAGGTGCAGCAGAAGCAGAATCACCTTGAAGCGCCATATCTGACGATCCACCTCCGCGCGGGTGTCGATGATCGAATAAATCGGGTTCGAGTGCGAACCGTTCTTGCCCGAAACGATGTCCGGACCAATCACCCCCACATCAGGATGCGCCTTGAAATCCTCCTCGCACAGCTCCATGAAATCATCGCAGGAAATGGTGGCATCGTTGTTCATCGTGACGATGAAATCGCAATGCAGGCGATTCCGCGCATATTCATACCCGGTATTATTGCCGCGGGCGAACCCTTCATTCACTGCGTTATGCAGCAATGTCACGGTGGAATCAGCACCATACTTGCGTTGCAGCTCCTCGTAGCTACCATTGGCCGAGTTATTGTCCACCACCACGATGACAGCTTGAGGGCAATGCGTTTTGATGGATTCGATGCAACCTGCCGTGGCATCTCCCGCAAGATAATGCAGCACCACGAATCCGAATTTTGCAGCAGTCATGAATCTCCTTCAGCGGTATCAGCCCTTGGCACGCAAGGCACGTACCAGAAGCGAACACAACGTAGCATTTCGCATCATCGTGTATTTGAATCGAATTGCAGGGCTCAATGCGGAAACATCAATCTGATCCAATCGTGGCCCCAATGCCTGTGCACGAGTCCGAGCCGCCTGCTTGACGGATTGGGGGTCGGCGAGCATGATGACCGCCTTCAGTTCCTGGAAATACAGGTTCACCTGCTCCTCGTTCCAAGCCCGAAGCAACGTCGCATCGCCATCGAGATGGTACTCACGCATGAGTCGGGCACGCTCGTCAATGGCCGGATGGTATAGACCCCTGGCATTGTTTTTGTAGGTGCGCGCGCTCAATCCGCCCATACGGTAGTAATACCCTGCATAATCCACATACACAATCTCGTGCGCCAGTTGGAAAGCCTGCATATTGAACAGATTGTCTTGCATGCGAGGCAATGCTGCGTCGAACTGCAGTCCATGCTCCTGCAGGAAAGCGTGCCTGTACAGTTTGCCCCACGGCACTCCAATGGCCGTGACGAATCCTTTGGGCTGTGCATATGAACCATCCATCAATTGACGGAACAGTTCCACCTTCTCATCAGCGGCACGGGCCGTGAAGGATTCAGGGAAGAAATGCTGCCTGGCGGAACGCTGGTCATCGAATGCCACGCAGGTGCTCATGGCGATATCCGTATTACGTTCGGTGGCTTTCAGCAGGGTGTCGAGATAGTCAGGAGCCACATAATCATCCGGATCGATGAAGCACACCCATTCGCCTTTGGCATGAGACAGTCCATTGTTACGGGCCACGGATACGCCGGAATTGTTCTGATCAATGAGCTGAACACGACCATCACGCTGCTCGTAGCCCTCGAGAATGGAGACGGAGGCATCGGTGGAACCGTCATTGACGGCCAGCACCTCGAAATCCTCGAAACTCTGGTCGAGGAGCGATCCATGCATGCGCCTACGGTATTCTTCCTGGTATATACCGGAACGATCACCGAGATCTCAGGCATGCCCCTCCACTCCCTCATGGTCAATGGCGTACGAGCCACCAATGGCAGACTGCTCATACGTCTACTGTAACGCCAAATGAAGCTGGCATAGCCGTACGCGGCCACGAGCAACAGGAACGCGCAATTCTGTACCGGCGCAGTGATGAACACGATCATCACGAATCCGGCGAAATACCACATGTGCCAATCATGGGAACCTAGCACCAGCAGCACAAATGGCACGATCATATAAAGCGCCAGCACTAATCCACCATGGATGAGCAGGAACAGCAAACCACTGGTATATCCCATGCCATCGCGGTAGGCGCTCATATAATGCGTCCAGATGTACTCGTCGAATCGAATCCGAATCCCGTCAGCGGGCGCTGCCACCAAATACGGAAGCCTTCAGTGAAATCAAGCAAGTGGGTTTGGCCGGAATAGGACGTGGCCATTTTGGAGATTACAATGCGCGTGCCTGCGACCACGGCAGCGATGGACACCAGAGCCGCAACACTGAGCAACGCATAGCGCAATCCTCTGCGCTGTACGTGAAGCATGGCCTTCCATAGCAACGGCACCAACAGCACCAACACGTAGAGCGCACCCCCAGTGGACAGGGATGTGACAAGTGCGCCGATAATGCAGAGATCGGCGCCCCAGTGCACTTTCTTGCCTATATACAAGTCGATGGCGAGTACCATACCGTAAAAAGCCACAGCGCAGGGTGGTTCATTGAAAATCGACGAGTTTCTCCACACCGTCATGCCCAGCACATGAGCATCCTGCACATTGTAGTACACATCTGCGTACGAATAGATCGGTGGTACATTATGCACCCAACTCAATCGCTCGACGTGCGAGGGGGGCAGCAGAAGGAAGGAGCTGGCCGCCCATAGCACCACTGATATGGCGGCGAATACCGCCGCCACCACCACCAAACGGTTGAGCAGCACCTTACGCACATATTCGTGGCCACGCATGAGCATGCACCCCATCAATGCAGGTACGATGAGCGCATATTGGAACCAGGTGCCGTTCGTGTACCCCGATCCCCCATGAGACACCGCCATTACCAACTGCCCAATGACGGTGGCCAGCACGAGCACGAGCATCGCAGACCCCACGCGATGCAGACGGTGCCGCGCCTCGCGCCAACAACACAGCATATACGCCATGCACACGGCGAGCAACACGAAGCACGAGAGCGAGAAATTATCACCCGCAAGCGCCCACAACGAATTCGAGTTGTAGATGATGGCGAGAACAAGCGCGTAATCCATCAACGCGTTCACCACCTCACGAATCGCGGGCTATATTCCGCCTGCCGTTGAACGGTTTCGGTGGTGTCTGTCACTTCCTATACTCCACAATCTTCATCTTCATGCCATCGTGAATGCCCCGCGAATAGGCGCGCAGTTTTGCAATGCGATGGTTCTCGAACAGCAATGACAACGCCATGAGCAACGGAATTTCCGTAAGCCCCTCGCCACCGGTGTGCCTATGGTATTTCTTCCAATACACAATGCGGTTGCGTGACTGGTAGTAGCAACGCATTGGCGAATATCCGAGCTTATACAGCGGCTGCCATTGCACACCCGCCGACGTGTTGCGAGGCACCTTCAGCCAGGTACGCTCGGATTTGCCCTTCTCGTGCAACAGATAGACGGTGTTGTCTTTGACAATCTCATAGCCGTTCAATATCAGGCGCTCATTGAAATCGAAGTCCACGTAATCGATGAACAAGTTGTCATCGAAGCCACCAACCTCTAAGGCCGCTGCAACATCGACCAAGGAACCCGAAGTGATCGCGCATGCTTGGCAGCATGGGTCAGCCGCTCCAACGGCGGCATCTTCTGCGCTTGCCACTCCTCCTCGGTCATGCGGTTGCGGTCGAGTATGAATGGGCATACCAACGCCACGGAACCGGTGAGGTGCCGTTCCAACTCGTCGCACATGCCTTCCGTGGGTACGCTGTCTTGATCGAGCAGCAGCATATGCTTGAACCATGCTCCTTGGCGGCATCCAACAACCTGTTCAACGCAAAGGCTATGCCCCTGTTATTCGGGTCGGCTTCGACCCTCAGGGTCGTATATTCCGAGTCCGCAAGCGAGCGGATATCCGCGACGTTCTCCGATCCATTGTCGAAGACGAACACCGCATCCACTTGGCTGGCGGTGTTATTCAGGTTCGCGCGCAACCGTTCGAGATCGGGATTATAGGTGACTATCCCTGCGCAACGCATACGGTACCCTCTCTACAGCTTGTGTTCGAACAGCAGCGATTTTACACGCGTGCGCAGATTCTCCTTCCGCGCACTCTGCTCGGGCATGTATACCGGGTATTCCTTGACCCGCAGCTTGCGCGCGTTCACCCATACGTTGAGCAGACGCTCGGAAAGGAATCCGAAGAGCCGCTGATTGTATGCGTCATACTTCGACACATCGATGCGGCGCTCGGCCTCGTCGAGAATACGGAACAACCACGTCATATAGGCGTCGAACCGTTCACCCGACATGACGAACATGTTGTAGGCATGCAGCGAATGGCTCTTCAGCAGTTCATCGAGCGCCGGCACATACTCCGGACATTGCTCCTGCATGATCGAGCGCACGACCTCCAGATCATCCAGGTTGTGGAACTGGGCGAACTGGTCTCCTATGGTCTTTCTGAGCACCCAAGGTTCGGGGAGCACCACATCGTATTGTTCGAGGTCGCGCGAGAATTGTTCGGCCGGAACAATCTGCGCTTTCCGATGGTCGATGTAGAAATACCGGCGGTAGTGCACAAAGCCGATGTTCGCGTCACGGTCATCACGGTTCTTCCACACCCAATACTGCGCGGTGAGCTCGCAGAACCCCGGATTCTTGGCAGAGATGTTATCGCCGGTATTGTCTTTTACCTCAATGGAGGCATGGTTCTTGACCGCCCCTGCAAGAATGGGAACATACCCAGGAAGCTGGGGTGCATCAAAATCCTTGTGACTTACGATATACATGATCGTCTCGGAGGAAACAGACACTTTATCACTCCTTCCTGCCATGAGATTTGGCGGCAGCCTCTGACCATTGCGATTGCCGATGAGACGGAATCCGCAATCAACGGTGAATCGCATTGCTTCAATCACATGCCCTTGCCTGAGCAAACCGCCAAGCGTGTACTTGACCAAGGAGAATCCTTCGCCAGACAATGACGCATCGCCAAGAATGTCTTTGTGCTTGGCAATCTCCACGCCCTGAATGTAGTTGCGTTTGTACTGCTGCTTGAAGGTGAAGTTGTGAGAATGAATCACCGTGGCGTTCGCTTCATACACGATCTTCCACCTGCATGTAGAAAGCGTGCGGCAATGAACATATCTTCGTTGGTCAGCACATCTGTTTCGAAACCACCGACTTCCAGATATGCCGTACGACGATAGCTGCACACACATCGGTAGAGTGGAAGCCTTGATGCCCAAGCTCGGAATATCGGCCTTGGTGATCACCATGGATTCATCGCCATACGAGTACTTACGAACGAGTGCCTCTGCCGGGCGCGCATCCTTGCGTGGAAGTTGACGCCCATATACCAGCGCCACTTCATCGTCTGCGAATGGAGCCACAATCTTCGCAATATAGTCATTGCCACTTGGCATGGCGTCCTGCGTGAGGAACAGCACGAAATCACCAGTGCTCTCGCGAAGCATCGCATCGCGCGTACCACCGTGATTGAAATTCTTGCGATCGATGACGATCAGTTTCACCTCGGGATGGCGCTTGATCATCTCCTGTGTGATGTCTTCAGACGAGGAGTCTACAACAATGATCTCATCGGGTTTACGCGTCTGTTGCTCCAGTCGTGTAAGCAACGTGTCGATCTGCCTGCCCGCATTCAGCGTAGGTACAATGACCGAGATTGCGCCATCCACCAACTCGTTTCCTCCCACGTCTCATACGCCATTACACTATTCATTCCGAGCTCCGGGAACCTACAGGAATGGTAACAGCATACGCTGATTGCGTTCAGCTCAGCTCAAATCGCAGTGGTATTGCGTAGGTTTCATACATGTCACCTTCCACCTTAGAATTCACCATCAAGAAGACGTTGGTAGATGGTTCCTTACCATTGACCGTGGTTGGGTAATCAATCTGATAGGTCAGTTTGTTTATGTAGGTACTGCTAGGAATCCGCGGCTGCGCCTCAGTGGAATCCATTTGCTCACTCAGTGCAAAGCGCCCCTCGTTATTCGCTGGTATGGCATCAATCATGGCTGTGAATTCAGCATGACGTGTATAGGCCACCGACAACATGACATCGAGCATGAAATACTCGGGGATTCCTTTCCCCCGAGTGACGAGGTGCGTCAGCGAACGCCCCGCGTAATCGAATAACGGATTGCCTTGGGTGCTGGCGATGAAATACGAAGTCCAATTTCTCGTGGGATTCTTCTGATGCACCGGTATCGAGTATATGGGGTGAGTGAATACCTCAGGGTTTATGTCATCCGTCAAGTAAACGGTGGCATCGATCCACGCGCCGCCATGCTGGTACAGCAGCGTGCAACGGATGATGTCCGAGAGCACCGCCATCGGAATCTCACCACATTCCGCAGCCTGCACAACACTCTCATCGATGGATGCGTACTCATGTAGATTCTGCTTCGAAATAACGTGAACCGGATGCCCATTGGCATGTTTGCGAATGCTGCGCACACACGCCTGGATGATGTCCGGAGCCTGATTGTCAACTCCTTGCCACCACATGACCCAGATCGGCGCATTCGCACATTGCTGTTCATCAACGGCAGGAATAGACATGCTGTATGGAAGGTCTTCCATCAATGTCGACCATGTTGCCTGTGATAGATCGGTATAGTACCGGTCCACGCCTATGCCCACCGTATGTGCCAGATAACCCTCCATGGCAAGCTTTGGCCCGAACAGGCGCCATGCGCTTACGCATTCCTTGCGGTATCGTTTCAGCTTTGTCCGAATATTGTGAAGCTTTCCCATAGCCGCCTTCCATGTATAAAGGTGCTCGGCCTTCCGAGGAAGGATCCAAGCACCTTGGGTGTTATCAGTCACGGCGGAAGAGATCGCGCGTATACACCTTGTCGGCGCATCGGCGAGATCCGACTCATTCCATCGGTTCGCCACAATGATGTCGGAACGATTCTTGAAGGCATTGAGATCATGCGTCACTTCACTGCCGAAGAACTCGGCATCGTCGAGCGTCGGCTCATACACGAGCACATCGATGCCCTTGGCCTTGATGCGCTTCATGATGCCTGGATGCTCGACTGGCGGAAGTTGTCGGAACCCGACTTCATCGTGAGACGATAGATGCCCACAACCGGCTTCTCCACACCCTCGAGCTTGGAGAGAATCTGATCGGCGATGAAATCCTTGCGCGTGCGGTTCGATTCGACAATCGCCCCGATGAGATTCTGCGGCACATCGGCGTAATTGGCCAGCAGCTGCTTCGAATCCTTCGGCAGGCAGTAGCCGCCATACCCGAACGATGGGTTGTTGTAATGCGTGCCGATGCGCGGGTCGAGGCACACGCCGCGAATGATCTCGGCGGTGTTCAGACCACGGCTTTCAGCATAGGTGTCGAGCTCATTGAAATAGGCCACACGAAGCGCCAGATACGTGTTGGCGAACAGCTTGATCGCCTCGGCCTCAGTCGTGCCGCACACCAGTTCCGGAATGCCTGTGGAACCATCGGCGTTGAGTCGATCGTTTTCCTCTGGAGCCGCGCCTTCTGCAAGAAGCATCGCGAAGGTCTGGGCGGCTTTCACCGCCTCCGCATCATCGGTAGGAGCTCCCACAACAATACGGGAAGGATGGAGGTTGTCGTAGAGCGCATGGCCCTCTCGCAGGAACTCGGGAGAGAAGATAATCTTCTTATCCCCCGTCTTCTCACGCAACTGAGCCGTATACCTACCGGAATCGTCGACTTGATGACAATCCAGCAATCCGGGTCATATTCACGAATCGCCTTGATGGCGGCCTCAACGCTGGAGGTATCGAAGTAGTTCTTCTTCGAATCATAGTTCGTTGGCGTGGCCACCACAGCGTAATCCGCTCCCGTGTAAGCAACAGCTGGATCGAGCGTGGCCTGAAAATCAAGATCCATCGTGCCGTCGCGCTTGCCATCGAGGAAACGAGTGATCTCGGTATCGACAATCGGGCTCTGGCAATTGTTGAGCAGTTCGACCTTCTCGGGAACGATATCGAGCGCATGCACCTCATTATGCTGCGACAGCAACAACGCAACCGACAGTCCTACATAACCAGTTCCAGCAACGGCAATCTTCATAGTAGCTCCATTTTTTATGTTGTTAATATGCTATTACATTAATATATTGAATTATCTGAAATAACTAATCTGATTATTCCACTCACTTAGCAGGAGATGAACACATTCTAAGAATTCGAGCTATTTCCTCCTCCTAAGCACATTGACTATATAATTCAGAATTGGATTCTTGAGCATCACCGACGACAAGAGGAATGATACTCCTCCCATGAGCACACAGGTTATAAAAGAGAAGAAAACATTTTTGATAACAAAATTGAATACTTCAACAATTATTGTCATTATCAATGTTGAAACAACTGTTTTCCAAATTACATTCTTTCGTATGCCGAAGGACAGAGTCTTGCTAGCGAACCACGCCGTGGTCGCCGTAACAAAAGTCTCACTCGCAACAGATGCAACAGCCGTGCCATTCTGGGACAACAACGGAATCAAGGCGAGATTGAGAGTAATGTTGATTAATGCACCGCCAATAGTGCAATACAGCAGTTTTTTCTCTTGGTCGAATGCAGCAGTACCTGAGTGCCAAATAAATTACTAAACCCTAATGCATAGATTAGTAGTGACATAATTTGCATAGTAAGAATGCCTGCGCTATAGGCATCTCCGAAGAGAATAAGAACCAGTTGTCTAGAGGTGCATATAAGTCCAATCCCAATCGGGAGAAAGCAGAAGAACAAAATTTCAAACACACGACTTACGATGCTCGCACATTCTTCGTAGCGTTTCTCGACCTTATACCGACTGATGCGAGGAAGCAACACGCCTCCCACTGCAGTAATCACTGTAATGATGATGCGAATAATTTTATCAGCATTTGTGTAATATGCAACTGCTGCATTATTGGACATCAATCCCAATATTGTCACGTCAAGTAATGTGTACAACTTAATCGAAATGATGGTTGAGAAAATCAAAATAATTGGCTTGATATGTTTTTTCAATTCAATATTACTGAATCCTAAACCAATATTAAGTTTATGTAAATGTCCGACATTGAATATATTATTAAGCCCGATGGCACACACGCCAATTAGTGCATACCAGACATAATCATTTTGGCTCCGCACGAATACGAAAAGCGCTGCAAGAGAAACAAGTTTCACAATAAAACTGCGAACCGCGATAAAGCTATAATCTTCTAACCCCTGATAAATCCAATCAACATTAATGTAATTAAGGAGGATGCTACCGCCGCATACAATGTACAGAACCAAGTTCTCTTTGAAATTTGGAACTACGAAGATCATGGCACAGTATGCAATCGCCGCAAGAGTAGTGGAGATTGCATTGATTGAGATTGAGCTCTGTAAATACTCTCTTTGTCCCAGCTTTCGAATCCCGCGCATGCGCAACTCACGTATCGCGTAGTTGGGGATACCAGAGATGCGAAAATCACAAATACGCTACCCAATTCTGGCCATCGCCACCCAAA
>ENA-OQCX01000576-OQCX01000576.1-human-gut-metagenome-genome-assembly--contig:-NODE-576-length-18872-cov-2.051640_pt1 | contig 18872 bp, 18 predicted proteins | sample MGYA00242762_ERZ504587 | MGnify/ENA primary metagenome ERZ504587 (study PRJEB26092, sample SAMD00036337) | human gut metagenome | host: Homo sapiens | study: EMG produced TPA metagenomics assembly of... | reverse complement strand
GAAAGGGGGACATGTCATTCTCCTGAATCCGGCATCGTCGGAATATTACGGACAGACAAAAAAACAGGCATTAAAGGCATTGCATGCGTATCCGGGAGGATTGCAGATCGGAGGTGGAATTACGGCAGACAATGCTTCGGAATATATCCGGGCAGGAGCAAGCCATGTGATCGTGACTTCTTATGTATTCAAAAATGGTGAAAATCTACTGGGATAATCTGGAAAAAATTATGTATGGCAGTGGGAAAAGAACATGTGGTTCTGGATCTGAGCTGCAGGAAAAAGAATGGAAGATATTATATCGTAACTGACCGCTGGCAGACATTTACCAATGTAGAGCTTGGAACGGAGATCCTTGGCAGACTATCCGGCTATTGCGACGAATTTCTGGTACATGGTGTGGATGTGGAAGGGAAAGCTTCCGGAATAGAACAGGAGCTGATAGAGATCCTGAAGCAGGCAGACATTCCGGTGACTTATGCAGGCGGTATCGGAAGTATGGAGGATCTGGAACAGATACGCAGAACCGGAAATGGAAAAGTTGATTTTACGATTGGAAGTGCGCTTGATCTCTTTGGCGGCAGGATTCCGTATGAAGTGATAAAAGAATATCATTAACATACGATGTGGGATCAAAAAGAAATCTCCTGTAAACAGGTCGTAAATAAAGTGTTAACACTTTATAAATCAGTTGAATTGAGGTATGGATAGTGATAAAATAATGGATAAAGTGGTCGTTTTGCGGCCTTAAAGAGAAGTAAGGAGTATACATCGAATGAATATTATACAGAAAATATTTGGAACTCACAGTCAGAATGAGTTGAAAAGAGTATATCCGATCGCAGATGCGGTTATGGCACTGGATGAAGATATGCAGCGGCTTTCAGATGAAGAATTGAAAGCAAAGACAAAAGAATTTAAGGACCGTCTGGAAAATGGCGAGACTTTAGATGATATTCTCCCGGAGGCTTATGCAGTAGTGAGAGAAGCGGCAAGCCGTGTGTTGGGAATGAAGCATTACCGTGTACAGATCATCGGTGGAATCATCCTGCATCAGGGGCGTATTGCAGAGATGAAAACCGGTGAAGGTAAGACACTGGTCGCAACTCTGCCGTCTTATCTGAATGCACTGGAAGGAAAAGGCGTACATGTTGTAACTGTCAATGATTATCTGGCAAAACGTGATGCAGAATGGATGGGACAGGTACATGAATTCCTCGGACTGACTGTAGGTGTGGTACTGAACAGCATGGATAATGATGAGAGACGTGCCGCATATGATTGTGACATCACATATGTGACAAATAACGAACTCGGATTTGATTATCTGAGAGATAACATGGTTATTTATAAAGAACAGCTTGTGCAGAGAGGGTTGAACTATGCACTGATCGATGAGGTCGATTCCGTACTGATCGATGAGGCTAGGACACCACTTATCATTTCCGGACAGAGCGAGAAATCTACAAAGCTTTACGAAGCATGTGATATACTTGCACGTCAGCTGGAACGTGGTGAGGCAAGCGGAGAATTCACCAAGATGAATGCCATCATGGGTGAGGACATTGAAGAAACAGGAGATTTCATTGTTAATGAAAAGGAGAAGAATATCAACCTTACCGAAGATGGTGTAAAGAAAGTTGAAAAGTTCTTCCATATCGATAACCTTGCAGATTCGGATAATCTGGAGATCCAGCACAATATCATTCTTGCATTACGTGCACACAATCTGATGTTCCGTGACAAGGATTATGTAGTAAAAGATGATGAAGTGCTGATCGTGGATGAATTTACCGGACGTATCATGCCGGGACGCCGTTATTCAGACGGGCTGCATCAGGCAATCGAAGCGAAAGAACATGTAAAGGTTAAGCGGGAAAGCAAGACCCTGGCAACTATTACATTCCAGAATCTGTTCAATAAATATACGAAAAAGTCAGGTATGACAGGTACAGCTCTGACAGAAGAAAAAGAATTTCGTGAAATTTACGGAATGGATGTTATTGAGATTCCGACAAACGTGCCTGTAAAGCGTCAGGATCTGGAAGATGCAGTGTATAAGACACAGAAAGAAAAGTTCAGAGCTGTGTGCGATGCAATTGAAGAGGCGCACGCAAAACACCAGCCGGTACTGGTTGGTACGATCACGATCGACAATTCGGAACTGTTAAGTGGTATGTTAAAGCGCCGCGGCATCAAACACAACGTACTGAATGCCAAGTTCCATGAACTGGAAGCTGAAATCGTTGCACAGGCAGGTATCCATGATGCGGTAACCATCGCAACAAACATGGCAGGCCGTGGTACGGATATCAAACTGGATGATGAAGCAAGGGCGGCCGGAGGTCTTAAGATCATCGGAACCGAGCGTCATGAATCCAGACGTATCGATAACCAGCTGCGTGGACGTTCCGGACGTCAGGGGGATCCGGGAGAATCCAGATTCTACATTTCCCTGGAAGATGATCTGATGAGACTGTTCGGATCGGAAAGACTGATGAATGTGTTCAATACACTTGGTGTGGAAGACGGCGAGCAGATCGAGCATAAGATGCTTTCCAGTGCGATTGAAAAAGCGCAGGAAAAGATCGAGAGCAACAACTTTGGAATCCGTAAAAATCTGCTGGAATATGACCAGGTAATGAATGAACAGAGAGAGATTATTTACGAAGAAAGACGCCATGTGCTGGATGGAGATAACATGCGCGATTCTATCTTCCACATGATGAATGATTATGTGGAAAACGCGGTAGACCTGGTAACCAGTCCGGATCAGGATTATGATGAGTGGAATCTGACAGAATTGAATCTGACGATCCGGAATACGATTCCGATGGAAGTGATCACGGAAGAAGATGTCAAAGATATCAGTCAGACGGAACTGAAGCATATGTTGAAAGAACGTGCGGCAAAGGTTTACGAGGCGAAAGAATCAGAATTTCCGGAGCCGGAGCATATGCGTGAGATTGAGCGTGTCGTTCTCCTGAAAGTGATTGATGCAAAATGGATGGATCATATCGATGATATGGATCAGCTGCGTCAGGGAATCGGTCTTCAGGCTTACGGTCAGAGAGATCCAAAGGTTGAGTACAAGATGATCGGATACGAGATGTTTGATGAGATGACAAGAAGCATTGAGGAAGATACGGTACGTACGATCCTGCATGTCAAACTGGAACAGAAGGTAGAAAGAGAACAGGTTGCAAAAGTAACCGGAACGAACAAGGATGATACAGGAGTACGTGAGCCGAAGAAACGTGCCGAAAAGAAAGTATATCCAAACGATCCATGCCCGTGTGGAAGCGGAAAGAAATACAAACAGTGCTGCGGACGGAAGAATTAATTTCAGAATGCAGACGTATATGATATGAGATGACGGCGGCAGGGATAACCCGGCTGCCGGATAAAGAAGAATATAAGAAAAGAAAGAGGTGGAAATGTGGTTGAATTAGATCAGTTCAAAACAATAATGAACGCTTATGAAGAACCTCTTGCCGAAATGAGGGATTCACTTTGACGTTGCAGGGAAAGAGCGGAGAATCGAAGAACTGGAACGAAAGATAGAAGAACCTGGATTCTGGGATAATCCGGAAGAATCACAGGAACTGATGAAAGAATTGAAGAATCTGAAAGAACTTGTGGAGACAATCCATAATCTCTACAGTTCTTATGAAGATATCGGTCTTTTGATCGAGATGGGATATGAAGATGAAGATCCGGAGATGGTAAAAGAACTGGAGGAAGAGATCCATACATTTGAAAAAGTGTTTGAAAAGCTGAAGATCCAGACACTGTTGTCAGGCGAATATGATTCCTGCAATGCGATCATGACGATACATGCCGGAGCCGGCGGAACAGAATCCTGTGACTGGGCAGGTATGCTTTACCGTATGTACAGCCGGTGGGCAGAGAGAAAGGGATTCACACTTCAGGTGCTGGATTTCCTGGACGGAGATATCGCTGGAATTAAAGCAGTTACATTTGAAGTGAATGGTGAGAATGCCTATGGCTATCTGAAATCAGAAAAAGGTGTCCACAGGCTGGTGCGTATTTCACCGTTTAATGCGGCAGGAAAACGCCAGACATCTTTTGCATCGTGCGATGTACTGCCGGATCTGAAAGATGATATCGATATTGAGATTGCAGATGATGATCTGAAGATTGATACATACCGCGCAAGTGGTGCCGGAGGACAGCATGTAAATAAGACGTCTTCCGCAATACGTATTACGCATCTGCCAACCGGAATTGTGGTACAGTGTCAGAATGAACGGTCACAGCACCACAACAAAGAAAAAGCAATGCAGATGTTAAAAGCAAAGCTGCAACTCATGAAAGAGCAGGAGCAGGCTGAAAAAGTATCAGATATCCGGGGTGAAGTGAAAGATATCGGATTTGGCAATCAGATCAGGTCTTATGTTATGCAGCCATATACACTGGTGAAAGACCATCGTACAAATGAGGAAAACAGTAATGTAAATGCCGTAATGGATGGTGATATTGATTCATTTATCAATGCATACCTGAAGAAGATCGCGAACGGCTAAAGGGAGGGAATATATGATCAATATAGCAGTAATGGGCTACGGGACAGTGGGTTCCGGAGTGGTAGAAGTCATCAATACCAACGGGGCACGCATCAATCAGAGAATCGGTGAAGAACTGAATATCAAATATGTGCTGGACATGAAAGATTTCCCGGGAGATCCGGTGCAGGACAAGATCATACATGATTTCGAGACGATCGTATCAGATGAAGAGGTACAGATTGTTGTGGAAGTGATGGGTGGTATCGAACCGGCGTATACATTTGTAAAACGCTGCCTGCAGGCCGGAAAGAGTGTGGCAACATCAAATAAGGCACTGGTGGCAAAGCACGGAGCAGAGCTGCTTTCCATTGCAGCGGAACATAATATTAATTTCCTGTTTGAGGCAAGTGTCGGAGGGGGTATTCCAATCATCCGTCCGCTGAATTCTTCTCTGACTGCAGACGAGATCGAGGAGATCACCGGAATCTTAAACGGAACAACAAATTATATGCTGTCCAAGATGTTTTACGAAGGGGCAGATTATGATACCGTCCTGAAAGAAGCACAGGCAAATGGATATGCGGAAAGAAATCCGGAAGCTGATGTAGAAGGTTACGATGCCTGCAGAAAGATCGCAATCCTGTCATCCCTGATCTCGGGACAGCAGGTCGATTTTGAAGATATCTACTGTGAGGGAATCACAGAGATTACGGTAGAAGATATGAAATATGCAAAGGCAATGGGAACAACGATCAAGCTGCTGGCGTCCAGCAGACGTTATGCGGGCAACAGACTGCATGCGATCGTAGCACCATGTATGTTATATCCGGATCATCCGCTCTACAAATGTCAATGATGTATTTAATGCAATCTTTGTGCATGGAAATGTACTGGGAGATGCGATGTTCTATGGAAGCGGGGCAGGAAAACTTCCGACTGCGAGCGCCGTAGTTGCAGATGTGGTAGACGAAGCAAAACATCTGAACCGTAATATTATGACAATGTGGAAAGAAGAAAAGCTCCAACTGGAAGATAAGGCGGATTCCAAGAGAAGATTCTTTGTGAGAATTAAGGGAGATAAAGAAAAACTGATTCCGCAGCTGAAAGAATCATACGGAGAGATTGAAGTCGTAAACGTTCCGGAACTGGAAGATGAATTTGGATTCGTAACACCTGTTATGATGGAAGGTGATTATGAGACCAGATCAAAACTTTACAAAGAGCAGATCGTACATATGATCCGTATTCAGGATTAATCAGATTGGTCTGTCACAGGAGGAAACATGTTAATAGTTAAGAAATTGGCGGCAGTTCTGTTGCCAATAAAGACAGGATATTCAATGTGGCAAAACGCTGCATTGAAGATTACAGGGCCGGACATGACGTGGTGGTTGTACTTTCTGCAATGGGAGATACTACAGATGAACTGATCGCACTGGCGAATACGATCAATCCGGACGCAAAAAAAAGAGAACTGGATATGCTGCTTACTACAGGAGAACAGGTGTCGGTATCCCTGATGGCTATGGCAATGCAGGCACTGGATGTACCTGCTGTATCCCTGAATGCTTTTCAGGTTATGATGCACTCCACATCCCGTTACGGGAATGCCAGATTTAAAAGAGTAGACACCGAACGCATCATGCATGAACTGGATTCCAGAAAGATCGTGATCGTAACCGGATTCCAGGGAGTCAATAAATATGACGATATCACAACACTCGGAAGAGGCGGTTCCGATACAACAGCCGTTGCACTGGCGGCGGTACTTCATGCTGATAAATGCGAAATCTACACAGACGTAGACGGTGTGTTCACCGCAGACCCGAGAGTTGTAAAAACTGCAAAAAAACTGGATGCGGTTACTTATGATGAGATGCTGGAACTTGCAAGCTCGGCGCAAAAGTTCTTCACAATCGTTCTGTGGAAATGGCAAAAAAATATAATGTGGAATTAGTGGTGCGGTCCAGCCTGAACCGTTCAGAAGGTACCGTAGTCAAGGAGGGTTCAAATATGGAAAAATTACTGGTTACAGGTGTGGCTGCAGATAAAGATACAGTCAGAATCTCTGTTATCGGATTAGAGGATAAGCCGGGAACGGCATTTGCTGTATTTAATACACTTGCTGCAAATAATATTAACGTAGATATCATTCTTCAGTCTGTCGGAAGAGAAGGAACAAAAGACATTTCCTTTACGGTTGCATCTGAGGATCTGCAACATGCACTCGAAGTACTGAATGCGAATAAAGAAAGACTTACGATCCAGGATATCACATGGAATGAAAAGGTTGCAAAGCTTTCCATCGTTGGAGCCGGAATGATGAGTAATCCGGGAGTAGCTGCGAAGATGTTTGAGTCATTATACAATTCCAGAGTCAATATCAATATGATCTCCACATCCGAGATTCGTATTACGGTACTGATTCCGGAAGAAGATATTGAAAAAGCAATGAATGCAGTTCATGACGGATTTGGACTGGGAGCCTGAGAAAAAGTCAGGAAAAAAGGAAAGACAATTATTTATCTGAGTGAAGAAAACCGGTAGCGAGTTTACGCTTCTCATCGGAAGAAGAACGGAATGCGAATACAAGATCCACTTCTTCTTCGGTGAGATAGATGTAGTTACCGGTATTTTTTCGATTCCCTGCATATAAGGAGTAACCGTCTCGCGCATGCCTGAAGGATATTCTGATCCGGGAATAAAATGTTCGGCTTCGAGATCACAGAGGATAAGCTGGTCCATAGTAACGTGAAAATGTGCAGCAAAAGAAGCCAGATAACCAAGATCCGGCGTACGTGTACTGGTTTCATAATTGCTGCAGGCCTGACGGCTGATATTGAAGATATCAGCAATATCATCCTGCTTTAGACCAGATATGGTTCTGAGATAGAATAAGTTTTTGGCCAGTTGCAGATTTGCCATGTTAAACCTCCACAAGTTACATATTGCTGTTAGTATAACAATCTGACCATAAAATAGATATGATATGCAACAAGACGTGACAAAACACGAAAAGGCAACGAAATGTGGCGTGTGGACAAATATCAATTTATAAACGCTCAGATAGCTGTTATGATATTTTCCGGAAAAAGTGACATCTTCGCCGAACCAGCCAGGAGCGATGAAAGAATCTGCATCGTCTTCGGTTTGGAATTCTACTTCTACAAGCATAAGAGGAGCAAGATCGCCTTCGAAGATATCAAGCTCTGCGGTGAGGCCGGAAGAAAGCGGGATTACATACCGTTTCTTTTTGATCAGACGTCCATCAATCTTGCCAAGAAGATGATGATAGGATTCCCGGTCAAGAGGAAGGTTATATTCCTGACGGGACATCAGTCCGGCAGACTTGTAAGTGAGTTCGTACTTTTCATTATCACGACGGATACGTACAACGGGATTGGTGTTCAGATACCCCTGCTCGAGAAGGCGGCATGGGTAAGTTTCCAGCTGATCCGGCAGCTTTGCAACAAGATATTTTCGTTCTATTTCCATATTATAAGGTCTCCTTTCATTTGCGGTGAAATTATGATACAACAGTTTACAGAAAAAGTAAACGGTGATAGAATTTAGAATAAATAAGAGATGAGGAGGATAATGAAGATGAAAAAAGTATGCGTATTATTGGCAGACGGATTTGAAGAGATCGAAGGTCTGACTGTTGTTGATCTGTTAAGAAGAGCAAAGATATATGTAGATACAATTTCAATCATGGATGATTACATCGTACATGGAGCACATGGAATCAATGTGCAGACAGAAGATTTATTTGATGAAGTAGATTTTGATGAATTTGATATGGTTGTGCTTCCGGGCGGAATGCCGGGAACCCTGAATCTGAAAAACCATGACGGAGTCAGATATGTGGTAAAACAGTATGCAAAAGAAGGAAGATATGTGGGAGCGATCTGTGCGGCACCTACTATATTAAAGAGCCTGGGGGTACTGGAAGGCAGGAGGGCAACCTGTTATCCGGGTGTGGAAGATGAGATGGAAGATGTCGTGCTGACAGAGACAGCGGTTGTAGTAGACGAGAATATTATCACCAGCCAGGGCGTTGGCACTGCAATTGATTTTGGACTGAAATTGATCGAGATTCTGGATGGCGAAGAAAAAGCAAAGGAAATCGCAGATCCATAGTCTTTTAATAGTTTTTCATAAAATTTAATAAAAATAGAGGAAAAAAGCGGAAAAAACACCGGATTTAAAGCAAAAACGGGGACTAGATATTTACCAGAGTTTGTGTTATACTTCTGTGGTGAATGTATTGTAGTATACCCGCTTTTTCCGCTACCCATGAGGCGGGTTAGAAACAGGAGGAAATAGTAAATGAGTTTACAGGTAGAAAAGTTAGAAAACAACATGGCGAAACTTACTATCGAAGTTCCGGCCGATGATTTAGAAAAAGCGCTTCAGAGTGCATATATGAAGCAGAAGAACAAGATCGCTATGCCGGGATTCCGTAAAGGAAAAGTACCACGTCAGATGATCGAGAAAATGTATGGACCGGAGATCTTCTACGATGATGCAGCAAATGCACTGATCCCTAAGGCATATTCTGAAGCATATGAAGAGTGTGAACTTGAGATTGTTTCAAGACCGGAGATCAACGTTGTTCAGATTGAAAAAGGAAAATCATTCATCTTTACAGCAGATGTTGCAACAAAGCCGGAAGTAAAACTCGGTGAGTATAAAGGACTGGAAGTAGATAAAGTATCTACACGCGTAACTCAGAAAGAAGTAGACGCTAAGATCCAGGAGGAAGCAGAGAAAAATGCAAGAGAAGTTGTAGTTACAGACCGTGCGGTAGCAGACGGTGATGAAGTAATTCTCGACTTTGAAGGATTTGTTGATGGTGAAGCATTTGAAGGCGGAAAGGGAGAGAACTATCCACTGACTATCGGATCAGGCTCGTTCATTCCTGGATTTGAAGAGCAGTTAGTAGGCGCTGAAGCTGAGAAAGAAGTTGAAGTAAAAGTTACTTTCCCTGAAGATTATCATGCAGAAGAATTAAAAGGAAAAGAAGCTGTATTCAAATGCACAGTTCATGAGATCAAAGCAAAAGAACTGCCGGAAATTGATGATGAATTCGCAGCAGAAGTATCTGAATTCGATACATTAGAAGAATACAAAGCAGATGTAAAAGCAAAGATCAAAGAGCAGAAAGCAGCAGACGGAAAGAGAAATCAGGAAGATCAGGCTGTAGAGCAGGCTGTTAAGAATGCAGAATACGAGATCCCACAGCCAATGATCGAGACACAGACAACTCAGATGGTAGAGGATTTTGCACAGAGAATCCAGTCTCAGGGAATCACTCTTGAGCAGTACTTCCAGTTCACAGGACTGACTGCAGAGAAGATGATGGAAGATATGAGACCACAGGCAATCAAGAGAATTGAGACACGTCTTGTACTTGAGGCGGTAGCAAAAGCTGAAAATATCGAAATCACAGATGAGAAGATCGATGAAGAACTTGCCAAGATGGCTGAATCTTACAACATGGAAGTTGAGAAACTGAAAGAATTCATGGGTGAGAACGAGAAGAAACAGATGAAGGAAGATCTGGCAGTTCAGGAAGCTGTTACATTCCTTGTTGAGAATGCAGTAGAAAAATAAGAACGTCAGATCATAACATAGTATAGTCAGGAGGCATATACATGAGTTTAGTACCTTATGTCATTGAACAGACAAGCCGTGGAGAACGTTCTTACGACATCTATTCAAGATTATTAAAAGACAGAATTATATTTCTGGGTGAAGAAGTAACAGATGTATCTGCAAGTGTGATCGTTGCACAGCTTCTGTTTCTTGAAGCAGAAGATCCGGAGAAAGATATCCATCTGTACATCAACAGTCCGGGAGGCTCTGTAACAGCCGGAATGGCAATTTATGATACCATGCAGTATATCAAATGCGATATTGAGACAATCTGTATTGGTATGGCTGCAAGTATGGGTTCATTCCTTCTTACAGGAGGAACAAAGGGCAAGAGACTTGCACTCCCAAACTCTGAGATCATGATCCATCAGCGCTTGGCGGAGCCCAGGGACAGGCAACAGAGATTCAGATCGCAGCAGATCATATCTTAAAAACTCGTCAGAAACTGAATCAGATTCTGGCAGAAAATACAGGACAGCCGTTAGAAGGCATCAACGCAGATACAGAAAGAGATAACTTTATGACTGCGGAAGAAGCCAAAGCGGTATGGTCTGATTGACGAAGTATCAAGAACCGCTAGGGCAGTCTCAGACGAGGTGAAAAGTATGGCAGGAAAGAACGATGATCAGGTGAGATGCTCGTTCTGTAACAAGACGCAGAATCAGGTGAGAAAGCTGATCGCAGGTCCGAATGGGGCATATATCTGTGATGAGTGTGTGGATGTCTGCGCAGAGATTATAGAAGAAGAATTTGAATACGAGAACGGAAGAGAATGGAATCCGTTCTCGGATATCAATCTTTTAAAACCGGAAGAGATCAAAGCATTTCTGGATGAATATGTCATTGGTCAGGAAGAAGCGAAAAAAGTATTGTCGGTAGCTGTTTATAATCATTATAAACGTGTAATGGCGGGAAGAAATATGGGAGTAGACCTTGGTAAAAGTAATATTCTCATGCTCGGACCGACAGGATGCGGTAAGACGCTTCTGGCTCAGACACTGGCAAAGATTCTGGGAGTACCGTTTGCGATTGCTGATGCAACAGCATTGACAGAGGCCGGATATGTCGGTGAAGATGTAGAAAACATTCTTCTGAAGATCATTCAGGCGGCAGACGGAGATATTGAACGTGCAGAGTATGGAATTATATATATTGATGAGATTGATAAGATTACAAGAAAATCAGAGAATCCATCGATTACCAGAGATGTATCGGGTGAGGGTGTACAGCAGGCGCTTCTGAAGATTATTGAAGGAACAGTTGCCAATGTACCTCCACAGGGAGGAAGAAAGCATCCGCATCAAGAGATGATCCAGATCGATACCACGAATATTTTATTCATCTGCGGAGGAGCCTTTGAAGGAATCGAAAAATCGTTGAAAAACGTATCGATCAGAAATCAATCGGATTCAATGCAGAGATTGCAGAAAAGCATGAAGACGATGTGGACAGACTGCTTCAGCAGATTCTGCCGCAGGATCTTGTGAATTTGGTCTGATTCCGGAATCGTAGGCCGTGTACCGGTAACAGTAGCATTGGAAATGCTGGATAAAGATGCATTAATGAAGATTCTTACAGAGCCGAAGAATGCATTGACTAAACAGTATCAGAAGCTGTTGGAACTGGATGATGTAGAGCTTACATTTGATGATAAAGCACTGGAAGCAATCGCAGAGACTTCCCTGAAGAGAAAGACGGGAGCAAGAGGACTGAGAGCGATTATGGAAAGTATCATGATGGATATCATGTATAAAGCACCATCGGATGAGACATTAAAATCATGCCACATCACAGAAGATGTTGTGAAAGGAACAGGAGAGCCTGTATGTGAACATGCAGAACCTGACTCAGAAAGTGCATAATAAATGAAAAGAAAGACGGCGGGTGCGAAGAATAATTGTACCCGCTGATTTTATACCAAGATAATCCAGTCGGTGAACAGGAGTGTGAATATATGACAGGAGAAACCTATAGTCTGCCTATGGTTGCCTTAAGAGGACTTACGATACTGCCGGAAGAGGTCAGACATTTTGATGTAAGCAGGGAAAAATCACTGCAGGCGATTGAAGAGGCGGTAAAAAACGGCCAGAAGTTATTCGTCAGCGCTCAGAAGGATCTGGAAATAGAAGAGCCGGGAGCAGAAGATGTCTATCTGGTTGGCTGTGTTGTTACCATAAGGCAGGTAGTAAAATTACCAAAAAAAATGAGCCGTGTACTTGTATCCGGAGAAGTAAGAGCAAGTCTTGTAAGAATGGATAGTGAGACACCATATCTCCAGGCAACGGTAGTAGAACTGCCGGATGATGAAGTAGTATCCGGAGAGCGGGAAGAAGACGACCCAATGAACCGGGAAGCAATGATCCGTGGATTACAGGATGTCTTCAAAGAATATCTGTTAAAGAATCCAAAGCTTTCAAAAGAACTTGGCATGCAGGTGGAATCCATTCATGATCTGAAATACCTGACAGATGTGATTGCTGCAAATATGCCGTTTTCATTCGAAGATGCGCAGGAACTGCTGGAAGAGACGAACGTTATGAGACGGTATGAACTTCTGGTATATAAGATCGTGAATGAGATCCAGGCACAGAAAGTAAAAGAAGAGATCCAAAGTAAGGTGAAAGAACGTGTGGACAAGAACCAGAGGGAATACATCCTACGGGAAGAACTGAAAGTAATTCGTGAGGAACTTGGTGATGACAATACCATGTCGGATGCGGATGAATTCCAGCAGGCGGCAGATGCATTGAAAGCTTCGAAAGAAGTAAAAGAAAAGCTGAACAAAGAAATCAAAAGATTCCGCAATTCCATGAATTCCCCGGCGGAAACAGGCGTTATCCGGACCTATATCGAAACAATGCTTGAAATGCCATGGGATAAAACTTGCAAAGAGCATAAAGATATTGCATTTGCAAGACAGGTACTGGATGAAGATCATTACGGTCTGGAGAAAGTAAAAGAACGAGTACTTGAATATCTTGCAGTACGGGCGCTTACGAAAAAAGGCGAAGCACCGATCATCTGTCTTGTGGGTCCTCCGGGAACCGGTAAAACTTCGATTGCGAAATCTCTTTCCAGGGCGTTGAAGAAGCGTATGTGAGAATTTCGCTTGGAGGTGTCCGTGACGAAGCGGAAATCCGGGGGCACAGAAAGACTTATGTAGGAGCAATGCCGGGAAGAATCGCAAATGGAATGAAACAGGCAGGAGTCAAGAATCCACTGATGCTGCTGGATGAGATAGATAAAGTCAGCAATGACTATAAAGGAGATACATTCTCAGCACTTCTGGAGGTTCTGGATGGCGAACAGAATAATAAGTTCGTAGACCATTATCTGGAAGTGCCGATGGATCTGTCGGAAGTGTTATTTATCACAACGGCAAACAGCCTGCAGACCATTCCAAGGCCGCTTCTTGACCGTATGGAAGTCATTGAGGTTACCAGTTATACAGAAAATGAAAAACTGCATATTGCGCAGGAACATCTGATTCCAAAGCAGATCGAAAAGCATGGACTGAAAGCAGATCAGCTGACCATCAGTAAAAATGCGATCTGGAAGATGGCAAGAAATTACACAAAAGAAGCAGGGGTCAGACAGTTGGAACGTAAGATCGGTGATATCTGCCGTAAATCAGCAATGGAGATTCTTGAGAAAAAGAAGAAATCCATTCATGTGACAGAGCGGAATATGGAACACTACCTGGGTAAGGAACTTTACAGTTATCAGATGGCAAATGAAGAAGATGAAGTTGGTATTGTGCGTGGACTCGCATGGACCAGTGTCGGCGGTGATACACTCCAGATCGAAGTGAATATGATGCCGGGAGAAGGAGAAATCCTGCTGACCGGACAGCTTGGCGATGTCATGAAAGAGTCCGCGAGAACCGGTATCAGTTATATCCGTTCCGTAAGCAAAGAGCACGATATTACAGATGATTTCTTTAAGAAGCATGATATACATATCCATATTCCGGAGGGAGCCGTTCCAAAAGACGGACCATCTGCCGGTATTACAATGGCAACTGCAATCATGTCTGCGGTGACAGGAAGAAAAGTACGGGCAGACCTCGCTATGACAGGAGAGATTACACTGCGCGGACGTGTACTCCCGATCGGAGGCTGAAAGAAAAACTTCTGGCTGCAAAAAATGCAGGAATGAAGACCGTACTTGTCCCGGCAAAAAATGAAAGAGATGTTGAGGAAATTTCAACAGAGATTACAAAGGGACTGGAAATTAAATTTGTAACACACATGAATGAGGTGCTGAAAAGAGGCACTTGTATAGTCAGATCTTCTGGCACGGGTCAGGAGATGGATCAAAGGAGAAATATATGATAATCAGAAATATTAATCTGGAAACCGTATGTGGAATCACCAGCAAACTTCCGGAGAATACACTTCCGGAGATTGCATTTGCAGGAAAATCCAACGTAGGAAAGTCATCCCTGATCAATGCGCTTATGAACCGCAAATCATACGCAAGAATATCTGCAACACCGGGAAAGACACAGACGATCAACTTCTATAATATTAATGAGGCATTATATCTGGTCGACCTGCCGGGTTACGGATATGCGAAGGTATCCGAACAGGAGAAGATCAAATGGGGACAGCTGATCGAACGTTATCTGCACGGGTCGAAGCAGTTGAAAGTAGTATTCCTTCTGATCGATATCCGTCATAAACCATCCGGTAACGACAAGATGATGTATGAGTGGATCGTGTCACAGGGATTCCATCCAGTGATCATTGCAACAAAACTCGATAAGATCAAACGCAGCCAGAAAGACAAACAGATCAAGATTGTAAAAGAAGGTCTGGGAGTGTTACCGGGAACAATCGTCATCCCGTTCTCATCAGTGACGAAACAGGGACGTGATGAGATATGGGAGCTGGTGGAAAGAAATTATCTGAATACTCAGGAGAATGAAGAATAGACAGAATCCATTTCAGATGGTAATTAATGAGATAAAGTTTGTCAAAGGATTGACAAACTTTATCTTTTTGTTATGATTAGACTAAAGTACAAAACGTTGGTCTAAAAACGGGTAAAAAATGTGAAAATAACAAGTATAATAAGAGGAAAGGAGAATATCATGGATCTGATAACCAATATCCAGAAGTATTCTATTCATGACGGGGACGGAATCCGTACGACTGTATTTTTTAAGGGATGTCCGTTAAAGTGTGTGTGGTGCCATAATCCTGAGACACAGCGCTTCGAGCAGGAAATTCAGTATGATGCGGAGAAATGTACCGGTTGCGGCGTATGCGCAAAAGTCTGTCCGAACGGCGCGGTCACCATGGAAGACGGAAGACCGAAGCTGGATAAAAAACTTTGTAAGCTCTGCGGAAAATGTGAGAATTTCTGTACACAGGGAATCCGGGAGATCGTTGGCCAGGAATATCCGGTAAAAACACTTGTAAAGGAACTGATGAAAGATCTGATGTTCTATGAACAGTCCGGCGGTGGAGTTACACTTTCAGGTGGTGAAGTGATGGCTATGTCTACAGATTATGTACTTGCGATCGCAAAAGCTTTGAAGAAAGAAGAAGTATCGCTTACAATTGATACATGCGGATATGTTCCATATGAGAAGTTCGAAGCAATCCTTCCATATGTCGATACATTTTTATATGATGTAAAGGTAATGGATCCGGAATTACATAAGCAATATATCGGAGTAGACAATAAACTGATCTTAGATAATCTTGTAAAACTTTCAGATGCAGGAGCAAGGATATACATCCGTATCCCTACTGTTAAGGAAGTAAATGGAAACGAAGAGAATATGAAAGAGACGATCCGTTTCCTGAAAGAACACGATATTCACCCGGCACAGGTTAATTTGCTGCCATATCATAATACGGGAAGCAGTAAATATCCGAAGCTGGATATGGAATATAAAGGTAATGACTTGAATGCACCGACAAAAGAAGAGATGGAGGGGTTTGTGAAACTCTTCCAGGAAGCAGGTTTTTCTAACACAAAGATAGGAGGTTAAAGCAATGGCTGAAAAAAGAGGCATGAACGAAAGAATCCAGAAGTTAAGAGAACTGAGTGTTACAACACCGGTACACATCGATCTGGAAAGAGCAAAGATCGAAACAGATTTTTACAGAGAAAATGACGGAAAATATTCTATCCCGGTTATGAGAGCTATGGTGTTAAAAGAGTATTTTTCAAAGAAGACACTTTACCTTGGAGACGGTGAGCTGATCGTAGGAGAGAAGGGAAAAGATCCACAGGCATCTCCGACATTCCCGGAACTTTGCTGTCACAGCGTTGAGGATATGACAGTTATGAGTGAGCGTGATCTGGTATCCTTCCACACAACAGAAGAAGACAGAAAACTCCAGGCAGAAGAGATCATTCCGTTCTGGAAGGGAAGAACTATGAGAGAGAGACTTCTGGCTTCCATGACTCCGGAATGGAACGACTGTTACGCAGCAGGTATGTTCACAGAGTTTATGGAGCAGAGAGGACCGGGACATACATGTGGTGGAGAACAGGTATTTACAACAGGATATCTGGACTACAAAGAGAAGATCAAAAAGACAATGGATGCTCTTGATTTTATGAATGATCCGGATGCTCTGGATAAAATGGAAGAGTTAAAAGCCATGGATATTTCCTGCGATGCAGTGATTATTCTTGGTGAGAGATATCATGAATTAGCACTGGAGCTGGCAGAAAAAGAGGCTGATCCGGTACGTAAAGAAGAATTAAAACAGATTGCAGCCAACCTGGAGGTTGTACCTGCACATGCACCACAGACATACTGGCAGGCAATCCAGTTATACTGGTTCACACATCTGGCAGTTACAACAGAACTGAACCCATGGGATGCATTCAGCCCGGGACGTCTTGACCAGCATCTGATCAAATATTATGAAGCAGATACAGAAGCAGGAATTCTGGATGATGAGAGAGCAAAAGAACTGTTAGAGTGCTTATGGGTGAAATTCTACAATCAGCCTGCACCGGTTAAAGTAGGTATCACATTAAAAGAAAGTGCCACATACACAGACTTTGCAAATATCAATACCGGAGGAGTTACACCGGACGGACGTGACGGAGTTAACGCTGTCAGCTACCTGATCCTTGACTGTATGGACGAGATGAAGCTGGTTCAGCCAAACTCTAACGTAACGATCAGTAAGAAGACTCCTGCACGTTTCTTGAAGAGAGCATGTGAGATCTCAAGAAAAGGATGGGGACAGCCTGCATTCTACAATACAGAAGCACAGACCATGGAGCTTATCAATGCAGGAAAATCACTGGAAGATGCACGCCGTGGCGGATCTTCAGGATGTGTTGAGACAGGAGCATGGGGAAGTGAAGCATATATCCTGACAGGATACCTGAATATTCCAAAAGTATTCCAGCTGACACTTTATAATGGATTTGACAAGGAATCCGGAAAACAGCTCGGCCTTAAGACGGTGAAGCAAAAGATTTCAAGTCTTATGATGAATTATGGGATGCATTCCAGAAACAGCTGAAACATTTTATTGATATTAAGATTCGCGGAAACAATGTGATCGAGAAATTATATGCAGAGAATATGCCGGCACCTTGTCTGTCAGTGGTAACAAATGACTGCATCAGCAATGCAAAAGATTATAATGCAGGTGGAGCAAGATACAATACAAACTATATCCAGGGTGTAGGTATCGGAACAGTTACAGACTGCATCACATCTGTTAAGTATAACGTATTCGATAAGAAGAATTTCACAATGGAAGAACTGCTCGAAGCTATGGATCATAACTTTGAAGGTTATGATGCAATCTTCCGTATGGTGCATGACAAGACACCGAAGTATGGTAACGATGATGATTATGCAGATTCTGTTATGCAGGATGTATTCAACCTGTATCATGATCTGATCACAGGACGCCCGACTATGAGAGGCGGAAAATATGGAGTAGATATGCTTCCTACTACATGCCACGTATACTTCGGAGAGTGATCGGAGCAACTGCAAACGGAAGAAAAGCAAATGTGCCTGTATCGGAAGGTATCTCACCAGAGAAGTCTGCTGATACAAACGGACCTACAGCTGTTATCAAGTCATGCTCTAAGATGGATCACCTTGCAACCGCAGGAACACTTCTGAACCAGAAGTTTACACCGGATGTTGTAGCCGGAGAAAAAGGTCTTGAGAATATGTCCAGCCTGATCCGCAGCTACTTTGCAATGGACGGACATCACATTCAGTTCAATGTCATCGACAGACAGACATTGATCGAAGCACAGAAACATCCGGATGATTACAGAGACCTGATCGTCCGTGTTGCCGGATACAGTGATTTCTTCCGTAACTTAAGTAAACCGTTACAGGATGAGATCATCAACCGTACAGAACAGTCATTTGAATAAAATGAATTTGTGGGGTTAACCTGAAGATAATTAAAAAATAAAAAAGTCCTTAGGCAGGAATCGTGATGCCGGCTGTTGCCGGATGTGTAAATTCTTGTTTAAGGACTTTTTTAGGCTTGATAGCAAAAAATATGATATGATATCAGTAAACGTAGAAATACGGATAAAAAATATGTTAAGAAAAGAGATGGAGAAAAGTTATGAATCTAAAAGGAGTGAATTTGAAAAAGGAAAGGACGAAAATTCAGATGGTGCTGACGGTTCTCGTTATACTGTCGGTAGTCAGACAGTTTTCCTGGG
>ENA-OQCX01000575-OQCX01000575.1-human-gut-metagenome-genome-assembly--contig:-NODE-575-length-18927-cov-2.430160_pt1 | contig 18927 bp, 16 predicted proteins | sample MGYA00242762_ERZ504587 | MGnify/ENA primary metagenome ERZ504587 (study PRJEB26092, sample SAMD00036337) | human gut metagenome | host: Homo sapiens | study: EMG produced TPA metagenomics assembly of... | reverse complement strand
AAAAAGAAATAAACAGGAATAAACAAGAAAAAATGTGCCGGAAGTCACTCTGTCATAAAAGGCAGCCCAATTCTTCAGGCACATTTTTTTATGCCGTCCGAACAACAACCGTTTCCGGATTTTATCGAGAATCAAAAAAGGATGTAACCGGCATTCTTATAATTTCCGGCCAAAGCACTTCGACAGTGTCAAATTCAATCCGACACGCCATTTTGTCAAAGAAGTATACAGAAAGGGTGAAAAGGAACTGGAACACGCAGACCCCACATACGGTTTCAAGACGTCTTCTTCCAAGCACACTCAGGAAGAGCGATTCGGCATGCTGATGGAATATCTAAGGGAATACACCTTCATCACCCGCCAGGAATACCCTGTCTCTTATATCCTATGATAGATTTCATCGAAAGGAACCCTGCCCCGTTCTCCCCAAATGCCTTTGTTCCCATCCCGTATGCCGCAAGGTATAACCATATTGATGCCTGCCCCATGGGGCAGCTTCAATAGTTTCTTCATCCGCCTGCTGTCAAAACCTTCCAGCGACAAGTGTCATAGCCTTCGTTTGCCATGGCAATCATAAAGGTTTGGGCAGCAAGGGCACAGGATTTATTTACCGTCACACGCATATCGCATTCCGAAACTTCCAGCATCATAGGGCGGAACAGCTGATGGTTCTCGCCAATATCACCCTGAAAAGCCTAGAAGCCCGAAAAACCTTGCATAAATGAAAGGCATCAGTTTACCATAATACAGCTTCCTGTCCCTAATACGTTTTTCCTGACGCTCTTTCGGACTATTGCGCCTGATATTTCCTTCTTCAAAGTCAAGCACAAATTTAGCACGCTTTTTATACAAATCCTGACGAGTAACAAAAACAACAATTTCCGAAGCCGTAGAAGCAGCCGACTGCCCTAAACAAGCTTCTGAAACTTTCGCCATCAGTCCGGGATTCGTTATTTGATAAAATTCCCACAATTGCATATTGGAACTATTGGGAGCCAGCGTAGCCAGTCCAAGACAATGTTTCACCTTTTCCGAGTCTATCGGTTTATTTTTATCATACCTCCGCACAGACCGGCGGAAGTTCAATACCTCTTCTAAATTCATTTCCTATTCATTTTTTTTATATTTTACTTACTGAACCGACAAGATAAGTTTTAGGGGCGATGTCAACTATAACATCCCCCCCTACACTACTATATCTCAGCGGATATTAACATCCTACAGGTTGTTCTTATAGATATTCGCCATCACCTTCTGGTATTGGTTCTCAATCTGCATATACGCCTGAAGATTCTTATAAATACTTTCCGTTTCCACAAAATATTCAATCAATGAAATTTGTCCTTCGGTCAATGCCTGCTTCAATAAATCCAGCGAACGGTACATCAAAGGGACATCATACGCATTCATGGCATCCTTCAACTGCTGCATCTCATTGAAAAGAGACATCAGGGAAGCCTCGACCCGGTCTTTAGCACTTTCTTGCATAAGCTGAGCGCTGATAGCCTGTGCCTTGGCTATCTTTACCTTTTTACGATTCTGAAACAAAGGCAAGGAGCCCCTACCACAAAACCATTCATCGAAACCGCATCATCCGTGTTACGGCGAAAGCCGGCTTCCAGCTTCGGCAACCATCCTTGGCGGTCTACCGAAACCTGCTTCTCGGCGGCACGGGCAATGGCGGCGGCGGCCTGCAAGTCAAGGTCTGACGCCATCACTTCATCCCTCATAACATTGTAATCATTGATTTCCTGTATGGCAGGATACGTGGTTTCAGCAAACTCCAAAGGCATGTTACCGTTCATGGCAAGCAGAGACTGCAAGGCAGTGCGGTGAGCTGCGCTGTTTTGGGCAACTTCCGTCTGCACATTCATACGCTCCATCTTGATTTTGTTGACTTCCAGTATATTCGCATCACCGGTAGTCAGACGTTTTTCATAAAGTGCCTGTAATTCATCTGCATTTTTCATACGGATATCCATCAATGTCTTTTCCTGATTCAACAGAATAAGGTCCAGACAGAGATTCTTGCATTCAGCAGAATATCCCGGCAGGCAGCCTGTTGTTGCTTGTCCACCGCTTCGTTCTGCAAAGTAGCCTGCCGGTTGCGGGCAATATACTGAGTAGGAAAATCAAAACCTTGCGAAGCAACGAATTCCGTACCGTGACCACCTTCGACACCATTACTGTAAAAAGAGCTGTAGCTCACCGTAGGATCAGGCAAGTTGTTGTTTGTCCGGTTTTCCATCTTGGTCGCATCGGCGGCATGTTTCTGTGCCTTGAGCTCTTTATTGTTCTGCTCGATGCTTTTCAAAATGTGCTCAATACTCTGGGCCTGCATCAGCAAGGGAGAGCAGAGGGCTATTATAACTAAGATTCGTTTCATATTATTTCTATTATTTCTTCTTTCGGTTCATCAGTTCATAAACAATCGGAATAATGAAAGCGTTCAGGAAAGTCGATGTCAAAAGACCTCCAAGAATAACTTTCGCCATCGGGCTTTGTATTTCATTACCCGGCAAATCGCCACGGAATGCCAAAGGTATCAAAGCCAGCGCGGAAGACAACGCAGTCATCAGGATAGGGTTCAAACGGTCTAACGAACCGTGAAGAATGCTTTCTTTCAAATCCATACCTTCTTCGCGCAACATATTGTAATGACTTATCAACAACATACCATTACGGGTAGCAATGCCAAACAACGAGATAAAGCCGATAATAGCCGGAATGCTTATCTCACCCGTTGTTATCATCAATGCAAATACCCCACCAATCAACGCCAAAGGCAAATTCAACAAAATGACTCCACTTTGGCTGCATTCTTAAACTGGGTATAAAGCAACAGGAAGATAACCACGATACTCATAAACGAAGTGAGCATCAGCGTACGGCTGGCCGCCTGCTCGCTTTCAAACTGACCGCCATATTCCACATGATATCCTTCGGGAAGCTTGATTTGCGCATCAATCCGTTCCTGTATATCATTCACCACGCTGCGCAAATCACGACCGCTGGTATTGGCCGAAATCACAATCTTACGCTTCACGTTCTCACGGCTGATGGTATTCGGTCCCATGGCAGAAACCACATCGGCTACATAGTTGACAGGGATTTTCTGACCGTCACCGGTATCAATCATCAGGTTGCGCACCTTCTCCATCTCATCACGCACCTCATCCTTGGTACGGACAATAAGATTAAACGCTTTGCCTTCTTCATATACCTGTGAAACGACTTCACCCGCCATGTTCACTGATACAAACTCGGCAAACTCCGGTAAAGAAATACCGAATTTGGCAAGCATCTCGCGTTTGGGAACAATCTTGAGCTGCGGACGTTCGATTTGTTGTTCCACATTCAAGTCGGCAATACCCTCCACACTGCTGATGGCATCCTTTATCTGATTACCGATGGCAAACATCTTGTTCAAATCATTACCAAACAGTTTGATGGCAATGTTGGCCTTGGTACCCGAAAGCATGGCATCGATACGATGGCTGATAGGTTGGCCTATTTCGATATTCGCACCGGTAATGGTAGATAACTTGGCACGCACATCGGCTACCAGTTCCTGGCGGGAACGGTCTTTCAATTCAAACGGGGCCTCAATTTCACTCACGTTAACCCCTAATGCATGCTCATCCAGTTCGGCACGTCCCGTTTTACGGGCTACAGTCTGTATTTCGGGAATAGACATCAGCAACTCTTCTGCACGGTGTCCCATTTTATCCGATTCTGCCAAAGAAATTCCCGGCAATGAACTGATATTAATGGTGAACGAACCTTCATTGAAAGATGGCAGGAAACTGCGTCCTAATGTAAAAAACATAACCAATGCCACCGCAAACAGTCCACCCGTAAAACCCAATACTGCGGATTTATGATTCAAGGACCATAACAAGGCATTGCGGTAATGCTTTTTCATCCATACGGCCACAAATGCCTCTTTGGGCAATCCTTTGCCTTTATTATTACCTAACAGATAGCTGCACAGTACCGGAGTCAGTGTCAAAGCCACTACCGTAGAAGCAAACAACGCCACAATAAAGGCAATGCCCAACGGAACCAGCATACGCCCTTCCATTCCTGTCAGGAAAAACAAAGGAACAAAGCTGACTACAATAATCAAGGTAGAGTTCAAGATAGGCATACGCACTTCCTTCGAAGCATTGAACACGACTTCAATCACGCTCTTACGTTCCTCTTCGGGCAACAAGCGATTCTCACGCAAGTGCTTCCATACATTTTCCACATCCACAATGGCATCATCCACCAACGAACCAATGGCAATGGCCATACCACCCAAACTCATGGTATTGATGGTGAGTCCCATATAGTGAAGAGTCAATATAGAAACAATCAATGACAACGGAAGGGTTACCAATGAAATAACCGTGGTACGTACATTGGCAAGGAACAGGAAGAGAACAATCACCACAAAAACAGCACCTTCATACAACGAATCCTTCACATTACCGATAGAGCTTTCAATAAAACGGCTCTGACGGAAAATATCTGTAGAAACGTGTACATCAGCCGGAAGATTCTTCTGCAAATCCTTCAATGCGGCTTCCAACTGCTCTGTCAGTTCAATAGTCCCAGTCTTGGGTTGTTTGGTAACGGTCAGCAGTACGGCAGGTTTTCCTCTTTCCGAAGCAGTACCCAGTTTGGGTTCCTGCGAACCAATCTTCACATCGGCAATATCCTCCAATGTAACGGGCACCCCTTCCACCGTCTTGATGACGGAACGTGACAACTGATCCACATCATGACTGGAAAGCACCCCGCGAACAATATATTCGTTTCCATATTCATAAATCACTCCGCCATTGGCATTCTGATTCATGTTACGGGTAACGTTCATCACCTCTGCCAACGTAACATTGTAATGTTTCATGCGGGCAGGGTCAAGCAACACCTGATATTCCTTGATATCACCTCCCAGCACGGCAACCTGTGCCACACCTCCCGTAGAGAGCAGGCGCGGACGGATAGTCCAGTCTGCCAGTGTACGGAGATCGAGCATGGAAGTAGTATCCGAAGTCAGACCGATAATCAGCAACTCACCTAAAATAGAAGACTGAGGTCCCATGGTAGGTTTACCTACATTCTCGGGCAGCTCCTCGCTGACCAAGGACAATTTCTCACTGACAATCTGACGGGCCAGATAGATATCGGTATCCCATTCAAATTCCACCCACACAACGGAAAAGCCATTGGTGGAAGATGAACGCACCCGGCGCACATGGGTCGCACCGTTCACGCAGTTTCTACAGGAAAGGTTACCAATTGTTCCACCTCTTCGGCGGCCATACCATTCGCTTCGGTCATAATCACTACAGTCGGCGCATTCAAATCGGGGAACACATCGACTTCCGTATGAAAAGCCGTGTAAGTACCGCCGATAAGCAGCAAAACCGACGCCACCAGAACCAATATACGGTTCTGAAGGGAAAAATGTATAATCTTATTTAGCATAGGACGGCTGATTAATGTTCATGACTATGAGCCGGAATCGCATTGCTGGCCGACGCTAATTTCACCTGATAAGCTCCCTTTGTTACCACACGGTCACCGGCTTTCAAACCGGTCAGAATCTGCACTTTCTTTCCGTTGCTCGCTCCCAAAGTTACCTCCTGTTTCTTATATCCTTCCTCATCCAGTTGCAGATAAACAAAGTACAAACCTTGTTCTTCGGTCAGTGCCGTAACAGGCAAGGCCAGCACATCGGGCATTTCCGACGAGAGCAGATACACCTCCACATACGAACCGGGAATCACATCTCCCCGATTATCAAATTCGAAAGTTACAGGCACATAAAAAGAAGTACCACCGGATGCTTTACCATAAGAAAGCAGACGCCCTTTCAACTCACCCAGCTCATATACCTTATTATCGTATGGAGTCTTGAAGTTTGCCGACTGGATGCTATGCAGATAACCATAATATTTCTCGGAAACATCTGCACGAAGGAACAGACGACGGTTCTGAGTGATACTCACCAAAGGCTGGCCTACCGACACATAGTCACCTTCCTGCACCAGACAATTCTTGATATAGCCACCTAAAGGAGCTGTAACGGACACACCTGTTTTGGTCTGGTTCTTTGAAATAGCCTCGTATGCCAATAATGCATTTTCATAACTCTCCTTAATGGCATTGAAATCTTTCTGCGATATTATCTGACTTTTTACCAACTTGGCGGCACGTTCATATTCTTTTTTGGCGGTTTCATATGCGATACGGGTACGTTTTACAGGGTCTCCGTCCGGCATATTCTCAGCAGAGATATTCAGAATGGGAGCCCCCTTGCTCACACTCATACCGTCCGTTACCGGATGGCGGAAAGAAACCACACCGGCTACATTGGCGACTACTACGCTTTCATCGCCTTGTGCTGCCTGCACCTGACCGCTGGTCGTTATCACCTGACGGAATGATTCAGCCGGATTATTTCCGATTCTACCCCGGCTGCTTTCGCTTTTTCTGGAGCCAGAATTATCTCATCGGAATGTCCGGCTGCAGAAGCTTCCGCTTCATGATTATGCCTTCGTGACCTTCATTCTCATGGTCGTGGTTTTCTTTTTCATGGTCATGCCCTTCGTGATTATGGTCATGCCCTTCGTGGTCGTGATTATGTGCTTCCTCCGTTCCATGATCGTGTCCTTCGTGATCATGGCCCGATTTACTGTTGCAAGAGCCTAAGAGGAACAAGCCTAAGACTCCCATAAAGATAAGTTTCTTCATGATGATATTATTTGTTCTTACTTTTTATTAAATGCAAAATTAGTGTAAAGAAAATGCAACAAAGTTGCGGATAAAAAGATAAACTTTCTATCTGTTAAGCAAGAACATCGCAAGGAGGAGCACGCAACCCCTTTACGTGGGGAAGACACGTAGAATGCAGTTTTTCTAAATAGTAATTATAAGGTAATGTGTTGTGTTCTGTCAACCGCAATGAAAGCCGCCAATACATCCGTCACCGTATATAACAGCAAACAAAACGAATAATCAGGAGAAACACTGTCTTGGGCCCGATCCGGAGTTACACTTTTAAACTTGGTCACACATCCGGCATTACATGTATGATTCTCATCAGAACTATTATTATGCTGCTGATGCTGCACGGAACATTGACAGCCGCACAAAGTCATATCATGCTGCAAACAAAGAATTTCCCGGTGATGATGATGAGGCAGAACAGATGCTGTCAACATGATAATGCTGACCAACATCAATACCCATGCTATGTATCGTCTCCGTTTCATCGGGCACAAAAATAGGTGTTTATCATGTAAATTCCAAAAAGAAAGCATGGTAAATGCCGAATTCTCAGCAATTACCATGCTTTCTTATTATCTTTTACATACAAAGCTTACCAAATAGAGACACGTTTTTCAGGAGCCAAATACATAGGATCCCCCTCTTTAATGCCAAAAGCATCATACCATGCACCTATTTGAGGGAGTGCTCCGTTCACACGCCATCTGCCCAATGAATGTGGATCAGACTTGGTTTGCAAACGAATCTGCTCGTCGCGGATATTGCCAGCCCACACTCCGGCGTATGACAAGAAGAAGCGCTGTTCCGGAGTAAATCCGTCTTTTACCGGCAGGGGAGCATCTTTTGTCGCATTCTTGAACGCTTGGAAAGAAACCTGCAAACCACCATGATCGGCTATATTCTCACCTAAAGTCAAAGAACCGTTGGCATTGAGTCCCGGCAAAACCTGGATGCTATCAAAGAAATTCACCATTACCTGAGCACGTTCTTCAAAACGTTTGGCATCTTCGGCTGTCCACCAATCTTTCAAATTACCATCCTTATCAAACTGACGTCCTGATCATCGAATCCATGAGTCATTTCATGACCGATAACCACGCCAATAGCTCCATAATTAAATGCATCATCAGCATTCATATCAAAAAACGGATATTGAAGAATACCCGCCGGAAAACAAATCTCATTCGTGGTCGGATTATAATATGCATTGACAGTCTGCGGAGTCATTCCCCATTCATCTCTGTCAACCGGCTTTCCTGCCTTGGATAACATATAATCCAGTTCGAATTCTGTAGCACGCTTCACATTGGCCCAATAAGAATCTTTTTCAATATTCAAACCGGTATAATCCCTCCACTTATCAGGATAGCCTACCTTTACATAAAAAGAATTCAACTTCTCAATAGCTTTAATCTTTGTGCTGTCACCCATCCATTCCAAATTCCGAATACGTTCTCCCAATGCGGTCTGCAGATTCTTTACCAACTGCACCATACGTTCTTTTGCGGCTGCCGGAAAATATTTCTCCACATACATCTGACCTACCGCTTCACCCAGTACTCCATTTACAGTACTTACAGCACGCTTCCAACGAGGTTGGTTAGCCTGTTTGCCGGATAGTGTTTTTCCATAAAAATCAAAATTTTGTGCCACCAAATCATCACTCAAGTAACCGGCAGCCCTGTCTATCAGACTCCATTGCATATAAGCGATCTGATTTTCAACCGGCAAGCTATTGATAATTTTCTCAACCTCTTTAATCGGCTCCACTTGAGAAACACTCAGTTCAGTCACCCCTTTCACGCCTATACCATTCAAGAAAGCATCCCAGTCAATGCCCAGAATCTCTTTCTTTAATTCATCCAAAGACATTTTATGATAATTGGCCGCAGGGTTACGCTGTTCCACCGCACTGAAAGAAGCTTTTGCAATACGGGTTTCGATATCCATTACAGCCTCCATTTTCTTTTTAGCGGCAGCCTCATCAAAACCAGCCAATTGGAACATCTTTACAATATGTTCCTTATACTTATTACGGATATTGACAGTCACATCATCATTGTCCAGATAATATTCTTTTTCACCCAGACTGATACCCCCTTGATACAATTGAAACAAATTGCTCTTGCTGTCCATGATATCGGCACCCACATAGAAACTGAAATAAGGGAATACACCGCTATGAGCCAGTTCCGCCATCAAAGGAACTATTTCCGATTTATCCTTCACTGAAGCAATCTTTTCCAAATCAGCTTGAATAGGAGTTACTCCATCCGCATTCAGTTTCACACTATCCATAGCCAAATTATAGATATCCCCTATTTTCTGACCTATTGTACCTTGCGCATTCTGCCCGGAAGCAATTTCCACAATCAATCCTTTCAGTTGTTCCCGATTATTTTCAGCAAGCATATCGAATGAGCCAAAACGGGAATATTCATTGGTCAGAGGGTGTTTCTTCATCCATCCGCCACAAGCATACTGATAAAAATCAGCTCCTTGAACAGCCGTAGTGTCCAAATTTGTCAAGTCTATACCCGAAGTCATGACGGCTTCCTTTTTACTGTCGCATCCGGCAGCTACTGCCAGAGCCAATACAGCCATTGGTAAATAATGTTTTGCTTTCATTTGTTCTATATATATGATACATACTTTAACTTCCCTGCATCTCTTCTAATTCCATAGAAACGGTCTCCCATTCTTCTACCGTCTGATCCAAGTCCTTTTTCAGTTTCTGATGCTTTTCATACAAAGCCATATCCGATGCACCTTCGGGAGTAGCCATATCAGCTTCCACCTCGCCAATCTCAGTTTCCAGCTTTTCTATTTTCTGTTCACAATCCGCAATTCGTTTCTCCAATTTGCGAATTTTCTTATTCAATTCCTTTTGCGCCTCATAAGATAATTTGTTCTCACTAACTGTTTCGGGTTCTTCCTTTTTAGTGGCAGACACAGTAGGAGAAGCCGAAAGCTGCAACTCATTCAGACTCTCTATTTTCTTTTTCTGTAAAAAATCATAAATGCCGCCAATGTGTTCTTTTACTACTCCACCTCCGAATTCATAAACTTTGGTCACCAGTCCATCCAAGAACTCACGGTCATGAGAAACAACAATCACCGTTCCATCAAATTCCTTGATAGCTTCTTTCAATACATCCTTTGAGCGCATATCCAGATGGTTGGTAGGTTCGTCCAAAATAAGGAAATTCACCGGTTCTAACAAAAGTTTTATCATGGCAAGACGACTCCGCTCCCCACCCGACAGTACCTTTACTTTTTTATCAGAAGCCTCACCTCCAAACATGAATGCTCCCAGAATATCACGAATCTTCAAACGAATATCCCCTTTTGCCACATAATCAATCGTATCAAAGACACTCAGATTTTCATCCAACATCTGAGCCTGATTCTGAGCAAAATAACCAATCTGTACGTTGTGCCCGATGGTCAGTTTACCTTCGTATGGGATTTCGTCCATTATACATTTCACCAAAGTGGACTTACCTTCCCCATTCTTTCCGACAAAAGCTACCTTCTCACCTCGATTAATAGTCAAAGTCACATCGTGAAAAACGATATGACTGCCATATGCTTTCTTCACCCCGTCACAAATGACCGGATAATTGCCGGAACGCATGGCAGGCGGAAACTTCAACCGCAAGGCTGAATTATCTTCATCATCAATTTCAATAGGAACTATTTTTTCCAATTGCTTGATACGGCTCTGCACCTGTACAGCCTTGGTAGCCTTATAACGGAAACGCTCTATGAAATCTTCTGTATCCTGAATTTGCTTCTGCTGGTTCTCGTATGCACGCAATTGCTGCTCACGACGTTCTTTGCGCAATACCACAAACTCATCGTAAGCCACTTTATAATCATAGATATGCCCGCAAGATATTTCAATCGTACGATTGGTCACATTATTAATAAATGCACGGTCGTGGCTCACCAATACAACGGCTCCCGCACTTGTCTTCAAAAAGTTTTCCAACCATTGAATGCTTTCTATATCCAGATGATTGGTAGGCTCGTCCAACAGCAACACATCGGGCCGTCGCAACAGCAACTTGGCCAACTCTATACGCATACGCCATCCACCACTGAACTCAGATGTAGGACGGTTAAAATCCTCCCGGCTAAATCCCAACCCCATCAATGTACGTTCTATCTCAGCTGTATAATTGGTACCTCCCATCATCAAAAAGCGTTCATTGTCATGGGTGAATTTCTCAATCAGTTTATGATAGTTTTCTGAATCATAATCTGTTCTATCCGCCAACTCCTGATTCATTCTCTCAATACTAGCCTGCAACTCAAAGATATGTTCAAAAGCCATCTCCGCCTCTTCCATCACAGTATGTTTATCACTCAGAATCATGACTTGAGGCAGATAGCCTATCGTCACATCACGCGGAACAGAAACACTACCTGAAGTAGGCGCCTGTATTCCTGCCAATATCTTAAGCATAGTAGACTTACCGGCCCCATTCTTCCCGACCAGCGCAATACGATCTCTCTTATTGATAACGTATGACACATCCTCAAACAGAGGCGTTACTCCAAACTCTACTTTCAAATTATCTACTGAAACCATTCGTTTTTATCCTTTTGCAAAAGTGGCAACAAATATACGGTTTTATATGTAAAAAAGACAAAATACAAGTAAATAAAAAAAGTCCTCATCCTTAACAAATAGGACAAAAGTATTAAAACGTGTTAGAAAACATATTTTTTTAGTTGTTTTATTTGCAAAATCCACTAAAACACGTACCTTTGCAAGGTGTTTTTCATAGTATTAGATTTAAGGTTAACAAAGGTTGGAGCAAGGCGTTGCTCCTTTTTTTATGTCTACATTTTCCTCATACTTAAATATTGACTTAGCTCAACCAAGCAAAATTTATCTGTAATACAAAAAATGACTGCTTCATTCTCATGAAGCAGCCACCAACAAAATACACGATGTAACACAACTATGTTTTACACATATCAGTTATTTAATATCGATTCCACAAGGATTGAGTCCCGGACCACCACCACCTGTATATCCCCTACTTTCTCCTGTGTCCCATGGAGAAATCCAAAAGCATATAAATCGCCACAAGTAACATAAAACTTCACTTTAACTATCTTGCCTGAAAGAGCAGCAAGTTTTTTACCTGATTTCCAAGTTACCAATTGTTTAGTACTGTTCAAATCATTCATTTCCTTACAATCCTCTCTGGAAAATCCCGTAATCACATTACCATTTTCATCCATTATCTCCACCTGCAAATCCTTTGCTTGTGCATTCACAAAAAATGATTACCATCAAACTTTATTTTCTCGGTAACAAGTACCCCTTCTGTGTCTGTATGCATGGAAACGAACCCATCACGACGTAAAGTTGCCAACCCAGTAGAAGTAATCCATCCCACATCACTTTATTCTTCATTCTTCCACTAGAATACAAATACAAAGAATCACCAACAATGAGAGGTACGCCAATAACAGACTGCATATTTCCCCAATTCCATGCCCCTTCCGTTTCATTTACTCCCATAACAGGTTCATAACTGGGACGATAAAAATGAAAACCATCCCGACTATATCCCATCCCTATTTCATTTCTTTTCTGAATACCTAACTTACCACAGAGATCATTCTCTGGTCCTTTCCACATAGCATAGAACCCTAGCATAACACTTTCATAAGGCATAGCATCAAAATTATAAATGGCTGGACGCACATCAGGAAATTCAGGATGTGGCAGTTCCTTATCGGAAGGAGTAAACCACAAAACTATATTTTTATCCTTTATTCCTTTAGCCAATGAATGCGCCACGCTAACTGCCATCTCTGGATCTTCATTTTCCAAATAGCCTCTAGAGCGTCCGTCTGCTTTACTCCCCTGCCGTAGACTAATAGCCCATTTTTGAGTAAACGGATTATAGAAAGCAGTGGTACGATCCCCCACCGGTCCTGATTGCGCAACTCCTTCCGACCAATGAATACCATCTTTTGAATATTTTAAAATTATTTTCCATCCTCCACTATGTTTTTCCACATTGAAGAGTTTGAAACGTTTTTCTGGTTCTGGACACATTTTATCGAGCCAAACTGTAGCCGCATCCCGATCACAAGTATCTACAATATTCGTACCCGGCACTATATCCATATTCACTTTTTCCCAATGCTTCCCATCTTTTGACTCTGCATAACAAGTATAAAAGCTTTGACGATGTTTGTGCATAGATCCGGCACCCAGCCAAATACCACATTTTAAATTTTTGTTCGCTTTCATCATACCATATTCCATCACTGAAAGGAGCAGCATAAGGAGCACGTTCAAAAGTGTATTCCCACTCCTTATCCGGAGCAAGTACCGGATTATTCTCATAGAACATAGCCTTATGGGAAACACGCTCCATATCTGTTTCTGCAATTAAAAAATCATCAACGAATAATTGGCGTCCTAAATTTACAGAAATAACAGTCGGTTTGTTTGAAATATAAGGTAAAGACATTTCGCGACGTACTCCATCATCAATCATACTAGGAGGCCATTGCTCGGGCAGCACAATGCCATTATGCAATGTTCGACCATTCTCTTTCACCGTTTTATCATTGGAAGATGACACACAGCCGGCAAAGCAAGCTGCACATATAATATAATAAAATACTTTCATAATTATTCTATTTTTAATTACCATCCTGGATTATTTTTAGTGATATATGGATTACCCTCTACTTCATCAATTGGCAATGGAACCCATTCATTCTTATTTTCCTTAAACCCCATATATTGAGCCCTGCTAAACCTTTTAAACAAAGGATCAGTATTTTCCAATTCGCGAAAACGCTCTACTACTTTACCCCAACGAAGCAAGTCAAAGAACCGGGAGCCTTCATAGGTAAGTTCTAGAATACGTTCATCTTCAATAGTTCTCATATTAGCTTCTGTTACATGAGGTACTCCTACCCTATCGCGTACTTTGTTTATTGCTTCTAACGGTTATGTTTGCAGTGGCTTTCCCTCCCATTACTACAGCTTCAGCATACATCAGCAAAACATCCGAATAACGAATCATTCTCCAGTTTACTCCTTGTGCACGTCCATTAAAAAAATGCCCACCAGCATCATCTGTCGGAGGTAAGGTCCAATCCAACCATTTCCTACTACACATTTTATATCCCATTGCCAACTCATATTGTTCACCAAATGTTCCTTCCTTTGAACCCATTTCTGCTTCCCAATCCTTCCCTTCAAGAAAAGTAACCTTCATACCTTTCGGACGTATAATCTCCGATACATTATCATTAAAACAAACGAACCAAACATACGTGGATCAGTTTCTCCTGTCACTGTTTTTGACGCTACAAATTTATCATATAACCAATTGTGCATAACCTGTGCAGAACTATTCGAATTTCTACTTCTATTCATTATACACATTTTACACCGGACATCATTGAACAACCCACTGTCCACAAATCCTGGGTTAAATCCTGTATTCAACACTCCGACAAATTGTACTTCAAAAATAGATTCATCATTATTTTCATGTGCCACATCAAAGTTCCATGAATAGTCATCTACCAATCTGTAGTCCCCACAATTACCATTAATGATTTCTGCAAAAGCCGCAGCAGCCTCATTATAATAAGTTATTTGTGAAGTTCCATATTTGGGTTCAATACCGGATCTATAAAGATATGACTTACCCAAAAGTGCATAAGCAGAAGCTTTCGTCACACGTCCTTTATTTTTAGCATCCCAAAAATTCTTGTCAGGAAGTAAATCTTTAGCTTTGATCAGATCATCTATAATAAAATCCCAAGCCTCTTCAGGTGTTGCCTGAGGCTTATATTCATTAGGAGCCTTAGGCAATTCTTTAATCAAAGGAATATTCCTATAATTGATGAATAAAAAGAAATGTGTAAATGCACGAAGAAAATAAGCCTCCCCCAAATATGCATCCTGTAATTCTTTATTGCTGAATTCTATTTCAGTAAGACTTTCAATCATTTGGTTAGCTTGGGAAGCAGCTGTATACATTAACTGAAAAGGTTGAACCAATGAATAATAGGAAGGGGTAAACTCTTCATTATAAGCACCTGGTACTCCATAATCAGCTACCGAACACCCCTCATCACTACGAGTCAACATCAAACCAAATCCACAAGCTCCCAAATTACGAGGAGTCGAAATATACCCATAGATACCAAGAATTCCCTTATTACAATTTTCTAGTGTAGTATAAAATGAATTAACGTCTGATTGATTAGGATTCACCGCCAAATCATTAAAAATATCTTCACATGAGCCCATCATTCCAATAGTTACAAAACTGATGATGATAACTATAATTTTACGCAACATTATTTTCATACTTATTCTGTTTTTAGAAAGTTAAATTGACACCAAGATTATATACTCTAGAATTCATTGTTGCTTCATGAGGACTTTCCTGTGCTTGCCAGAAACCATCCACACCTCTGTCAAACAACACGTTTGAACTAACTTCGGGATCATACAAGGGATATTTTGTGATAGTGAATAAATTTTGTACCCCCGCATATATTCTAAATGATTCTATATGGAATTTTTGCAATAATTTCTTATTAAAGGAATAACCGATTTGTAGATTCTTGCATCTGAAATAAGAACCATCCTCCACATAGAATGTACTTGGAAGCGAGTTTATGCCAGAACTGTTTTTACTATTCAGTTTAGGAGCTTCTGCATTAGGATTTTGCGGAGTCCATGAATTATAGAAAGCATCCTTTAGGGTAGCACTATTAGCTCCTCCAAAATACCAATCATATTTCATTAAAGCAAAAATATCGTTACCTTGCGTTCCTTGGAAAAAAGCAGTCAAATCCCAATTCTTATAACCTACATTTATATTTAAACCATAAGTAAAATCCGGATGAGGATTACCAATATCCGTTTTATCATTCTCATCAATCTTCCCATCCGGTTTTCCTGTCAATACACCATTCACACTACCATTATTATCCTGAAAAATAAAATTACCATCATTATCAAAACCTTCCACCACATATCCCCAAAAGGTACCAATAGGCAAGCCCGGTTTAGTAATAGTAGGACGGTCATTAAAAGAACCACTCATCATCACCTCTGCCTTAATGGGTTGTACTCCCTCACCCAAACTCTTTACTTTATTTCTTAATGCCGAAATATTGGCAGTAACATCCAAACTCCAATCCTTCCAATTATTACGATAACCTACCGTAAATTCAAAACCTTTATTTTCAACAGATGCAGAATTAAAAACTGGCAAATCCCCCCCATTAGTCATAATGGTTTGCCTGATGATGCTAATGGAAGTAATGGAGCAAGTAAGTCATTATTATCTTTCCAAAAATATTCAGCTGTAAAAGAAATTTTATTATTCAGAAAAGCCATTTCCAATGCTACGTTTTTAGATATTGATTTTTCCCAAGTCAAATTTTCCTGAGCAAATTTGGTTACATAACCATTCATCACACTACTTTGACCAATCTGATTTTCACCGAATACAGAAGGTATTGGACCATAAGCCGTAGAAAGGAAAGAATATGAATCTATAAAATTAGCTCCTAATTCACCATAACTAGCTCTAATCTTCATTTTACTTATCCATTCTATATTAAAAAAATTCTCTTCATGTATATTCCAACCCACTGAAACCGAAGGAAAGTAACCGACCCTATTTCCTTTAGCAAATTTGGAAGATTTATCACTACGAATACTTGCAGAAACAAGATAACACTCCTTATAGTCATAGTTCAAGCGAGCAAAAAAGGAGAGTAAAGCTGAATTGTATTCTTCACTTGTTATATCTCCTTTCCCATTAAAAATAGTAATATTAGGACCACCCAAATCTGTAGAACCAGAACCAATCCCCATAGTTCTATAGTATTCTCTCATCCAACTTGTACCTACCATTGCGTCAATAGTATGACCAGCAAACATATTCTTATAAGTCAAAATGTTATCAATTGTATAACTAAATCGCTGTCCACGACTTTCAGATAGTGAATTAATCGTTCTGCTATAATCAGGATCTGCATTACCATTCTCATCCCAATTGGAGTCAAAAGCAATGGACCGAGATATATTATTTGTTGATATATAGTCACCTCCAAGTAGTAGCTTATAATCCAATCCTTTATATAAATTCAGTCCTATATTCAAACTACCAGTAACATTAACTGTTTTATTTCTTCGAACAGTATTGGAATAAGATGCAAACGGATTAGTAACTTTTCCTTCATTTACATAATAATCTTTACCTGCAGATACATACCTTCCCTCTACATCAGTCATTGGAACAGTAGGAATCCCCATCACCATCCTTACTTGAGGCTCCTTATTTGTAAAAGCAGCAGAAAGAGTTTCACTAACAGTCAAACGTCCTTTCTTAAACGTTCCATTGACACGTGCATTATATTTCTTAAAACCAGAAAATTCCATAATACCTTGCTGATCAAAATACCCCAAACTTGTATTAAAAGTTGAATATTCACCACCACCAGAAATTGAAGCATTCAAATTATACATAGGAGCATTTCTTAGATATGCATCTTGCCAGTCAGTATTAATATCAGGATTAGTAGGATGAATATTTTCTGGAGCTTGAGTCTGGTTTGTTGAATTTTCAACAATTTGCTTAGTATATTCGCGATGCTCATTTGCATCTAGAAAATCAAGATATTTAGAAGGAGTCTGCAAAGAATAGTTTGCAGAAATTTCAACTTTTGCTTTACCTTTTTGACCATGCTTGGTAGTTATCAGCACAACCCCATTTGCAGCGCGAGAGCCATAAATGGCAGCCGCCGAACCATCTTCAGGATTTCTATTGATTCAATATCTGAAGGATTCAACGAATTTAGCCCATTATTAGAAAATGCACCATCAATAACATATAAAGGTTCAGTAGCACCAAATGTACCTGCTCCCCGAACAAGTATCTTGATATCTGCCCCAGCTTCTCCCCCCTTTTGCAATATTTCTACTCCTGGAGCCCTCCCCTGCAAAGCAGCTGCAACAGAATGCCCCATCTGTTTACTCAGTTCTTTTGCAGGCACTGTCGCCACGGATGCTGTCAAACTAGATTTTTTTTGAGTTCCATAACCAACCACCACCACTTCATCTAATTGTTCCAAATCCTCTTTCAGAGTTATATTCACATTCTTTTCCCCTTCCAAATTAACAGCAAGAGTCTTATAACCGATAAAACTAATAATAAGAGTTGCATTCGCAGGAGCTTTAAGTAAAAACTTACCATTCATATCAGTAATAGTACCATTAGTAGTTCCCTTTTCCATCACATTAACTCCTACGATAGGTTCTCCCATAACATCCATCACAAGCCCTGAAATATCTTGTAATTTTTTCTCGTTCAACATGGACTGTTCTACTTCCTTCTTCCGAATAATGATATTTTTATCTTTTATCTCATAAGAAACATTTTGTCCTTCCAAGATTTGCTCAATAACTTCTTGCAGTTGCTCAGCGTCTATATCAACAATCTTTTTCGTATCTAAATCCCCAGCTATATACACAAATGAATATCCACTTTTTTCTTTTAGCTCAGTCATAGCTTTTTTCACCGATACTTTATTCATTTTCAATGGTATATTCTGTGAGAAGATATTCAAATTAAGGCAAAGCAAAGCCCCGACCAATAATATGGCCTTTCTCTTGTTTTTCATAAATTAGTAATTTATTAATTAAAAAATTAAATGAACTTAGCTTTTAAAGAGAAAAATCATTAACTTTGCATTCTCTAAAAGCGCACTCACAATCGTAAGTCGAAAAAGAGATTTCATCAAGGTGGGAAAATCCCTATATCTTCCCACCTTTTCTTTTTCATCCTTTCGTACCCCTATTACAGTATTACAGCTCTAATTCTATTCATACTTTTAATTTTAAGGTTAAACAATTTTAATCCACTCCCTACTTAATATAAAGTTATATTGTGTCCTTCAATAATATAATGAATCTTACGGGTCGCAGATAATGCTTCCAAAACTTCCTGAATATTTTGCTCACGATGAACGAAATTTCCATAGAACCTGAAGTATTCAAAGTATCACTAGCTATTTGTATTTTCACATTATAACTACGTTCTAACTCCTTCACAACATCCGGCA
>ENA-OQCX01000574-OQCX01000574.1-human-gut-metagenome-genome-assembly--contig:-NODE-574-length-18968-cov-1.960671_pt1 | contig 18968 bp, 24 predicted proteins | sample MGYA00242762_ERZ504587 | MGnify/ENA primary metagenome ERZ504587 (study PRJEB26092, sample SAMD00036337) | human gut metagenome | host: Homo sapiens | study: EMG produced TPA metagenomics assembly of... | reverse complement strand
TTTCAAAATCGCCCTGCGTGGCGCTGACCAGCGCCTTGGCATCCCACACTAGAGCGACCGATTCGTTGCGCCTTAAAATTGCATCCGCGCGTGCTTGGGCCTCCTGCGGCGTCTGCGCCCCGGCGAGCAGGACGAGCTGCGAAGGGGTATAGCCAGGGTAAAGCCGGGCGGCAAGCGCGTTCGTTTTTGCGGTAGCCTGCAAACAGGGCGGCGCCCAGATACAAGCAGACGGCTGCCAGCGCACCGGCGGACAAAAAAAAGTGCCCTTCGATTCGGTTTTTTCCATTGCCATACGATCTCTTTCCCTTCCTCTGGGTCCATCGTAAGGAAAAGGACAAAAAAGATCGAAAGGAACTGGAGGTCAAAATCCAGCATGGAATGCGCGCAGATGGCGAATAAAAGCATCCGCTGCATGGCTGGCGTTTTCCGCGCCAACAGCCGCCGCAATAACGCAAAGGCGAACAGGAGAGTAGGAATCCATCCAACGTCTACAGCGAACTGCAACAGCTCGTTGTGGACAAATTTTGTGGCGTAAACGCCGGTCTGGAACCCGCCCTGGGCATAATAATAGCCCATGTAGCCCAAGCCAAACGGATGTTTTAAAATCACAGGCAGCACATCCCGATAGTAGAGCAGGCGGCCCATTAGGTGCTGGATTCCAGCGAAATGGTTAGGAAGCGGCCGATGGTATCTTGATTGCCTGTGATGGCCACAAAAAGGAGCGCTGCCGCAACGCAGGCAGCGAGCAGGAGCATCAACGGGATGCGCAGCCGCTTGCGCGTCAGGCACAGCCAAAGAAAAATAAGAACGGTCAGCATAAAAACCGTGCGGCTGCCCGTTGCCAAAATGCCGAACAGCAGCACCAGAATGCCGGCCAGGCAAAGGAAACGACGCTTTTTTTGAAAGGCGAGCGGGATGATCCCCAGCAGGAGAAAAAGGGCGAAGGAGTTGGAATACTGGAAAAAGCCGCCCAGCCTGTCGGAAGCGTAGAAATAGGCGTTAGTGCCGGAATCCAGAGCGTGGGGTAGGAAAGAAGCGTCATTGTAATGCCGGAAACAGGAATGGTCAGGAACAGGCGCTCGCGCACTTCCGGCCCAAGCTGCATGAGCAGCAGCCAGAAGAGAGCGGCAGGCAAAAATTTGAAAAAGCCGAGCAGAGCCATGCCGCTGTCCACAGCCCAGAACGGCGTTAGAAGATAGCCGGCCAGCAGCGCTAACAAGGCCGTTAGAAGCATGTTGAAACGAATGGAGAGCTTTTTTGCCTATCTATTAGATATAGCAAAAGAAGAAGCAAAACAACAGCGCAAATGCAGGCGGCATATTCATAGAAAAGGCCAAAGAAAAACGGCGTAAAAAAGAAAAAAGAGCTTGATAATATCCGAATAAATAGTCTCTTTTTTTCGCCGGATCAGGCGAGCCGGCATATCTGTTTCCTCCCCTGATTTTAATAAAGGCATTATAACATGATATATAGCTAATTGCAACAGTTAATATATCCTTTAGATAGTTCTAAGCTATATCGAATAGATATATCCTATCTGAGGGGGTGCGGATATTGGATTTGGTCTCGATTGGAAAACGTATCAAAGCCGAACGGCAAAAAAATGGGCTGACCCAAGAGGCGCTCGCAGAGCGCATTGAGGTCAGCGCGCATTATGTATATGAATTAGAGCGGGGTTTGAAGGCGATGTCCGTCCCGATTCTGATACGGATATCAGAAGTGCTGCACACCTCAACAGATTATCTGCTCTTTGGTGAAGCAAGCGGCCCGCAGGCGATGGATCGTCTGGCAACGCTGACGCGCAATATCAGCCCGGAAAAACGTGATTTGTTGGCGGATATTTTCACGCTGATGCTCCCAATGCTGAAAAATGACTAGCATAAAACAAAAAACGCCCCCGAAAAAGCTGCCGTGCACAGCCTTTTCGGGGGCGTTTGAAACGAATCCGCCTTTTCTGTCATACGTTAAACCGGAACAGCACCACGTCGCCATCCTGCATCACATATTCCTTGCCTTCGCTGCGGACGAGGCCCTTCTCTTTTGCCGCGGCCATCGAGCCGTTGGCGATCAGATCCTCATAAGAAATCACCTCAGCGCGGATGAAGCCGCGCTCAAAATCCGAATGGATTTTTCCGGCTGCCTGGGGGCTTTTGTGCCGCGCTTGATCGTCCAGGCGCGCACCTCCGGCTTACCCGCCGTGAGGTAGGAGATGAGCCGAGCAGATGATAGGAGCGTTGGATCAGCCGGTCAAGGCCGCTTTTCTCAAGCCCCAAATCAGAAAGAAACAGCTCTTTTTCCTCTTTGGAGAGCGGGGCGATCTCCGCCTCCAGCTCCGCGCAGATGGGCAGCACCTCTGCGCCCTCCTCTGCTGCAATGGCGCACACAGCCTGATAGCGTGCGTTGGCGTCGATTTTGTTTGCAAAATCCTCTTCGCTCATATTGCAGGCGTAAATAACAGGCTTGGTGGTTAAAAGCGCTACCTCGCTTAGAATTGCCCTTTCCTCTTCGCTGCATTCTACGCTGCGGGCGGGCTGGCCTGCCTCCAGGGCTGATTTGACGCGCTTTAAAAACTCCACTTCTTTGGCCAGGCTCTTATCACCCTTCATCGCCTTTGTGCCACGCTCAATGCGGCGGTCGATCATTTCAAGGTCGGAGAAAATCAGTTCCAGGTTGATGGTTTCAATATCGCGCGCGGGGTCAATGCTGCCTTCCACATGGATGATATCGTCATTCTCAAAACAGCGCACCACGTGGATGATTGCATCTACTTCGCGGATGTGGGAGAGGAATTTATTGCCTAACCCTTCGCCTTTAGACGCGCCTTTGACCAGACCCGCAATATCGACGAATTCAATCGTGGCGTGCGTTGTTTTTGCCGGCTCATAGAGCTCTGTGAGCCGATCGAGCGCTCATCCGCACATCCACCACGCCGACATTTGGCTCAATGGTGCAAATGCATAGTTTGCGGACTGCGCGCCCGCGTTGGTGATGGCATTAAACAGGGTGCTTTTGCCGACGTTCGGCAACCCTAGAATTCCAAGCTTCATGTTATTTCGTCATCCTCTGCTTTTGAAATCGGTCAGAAAATATTATAACGGTTCGCCCCGCTTTTTTCAACTCATGTTTTGGTTGCTTTTTCGGGGCCGGTGGGGTATGATAACGGCAAAACCAACGAATAGAAAGGGGTTGCTGAAACATGGCGGACGATTATAAAGACCTGATCAGCGAAGGCGACGATTTGACGGGACAATCGTCATGGCGGATGAGGAGGGCAATGAGATCTCTTTCACCTTCCTTGATTTATTGGATTATGAGGGCGAGAGCTATGTTTTGCTGCTGCCGACGCAGGAAGAGCTTGCCAATGAAGTGGTGATTCTTCGAGTGACTGAGGAGGATGGAGAGGAATTCTACGAGGCAGTTGAGGATTTGGAAACAATTGAAGCGGTGTTTTCCATCTTCCAACGGGCCCAGGAGCAAGAGGAAAATTGATTCCTGCTTTTGCTCAGGATGGCGGCGCCGTATCAATTGAGCGTTTGGAGGGTGTTTGATGCTTTATGAAAAGGCGTTCCAAAAGGGGCTTTGGGAGGCGGTGCGTGCGGAGAAAGCGTATGCACCGCTTCTGAGCGCGCTTTTGGAGGATTACCGCGCTGTTTCCAGAGAGGGGCCTGTCAGCGCGGTGCGCTTCAGCGAATATATCATCTATCAGGAAACTGGGAGCCGGAAAAAATATGAGGCCGCCTATTTTGCACGGCGAAAGCGGCTTAATACATATGCCTTATGGCACTGGTGTATCCGGAAGAGGGGGAGCACCTCCTCCAGCTACAGGATACGGTGTGGGCCATTTGCGATGAATATACCTGGGCGTTACCCGCGCACATTGCGTGGCGAACCGGGCGGGATCCGGGGTGCATTGACCTGTTCAGTGCAGAAACAGGGTTTGCACTGAGCATGATTCGCCATCTCCTGGGCGACCGGCTGCATGAAAAGATGAAAGAGCGGATTGATTGGGAGATCAACAGACGGATCATCCGCCGTTTTTATATCGGCGCTTTTGGTGGGAGCACAGCAATAACAACTGGGCCGCTGTTTGCGCGGGATCGGTGGGCTGCACCTTTATGCTCAGCCGCCCGCGCCTTTTCTCACTGATTCGCCCACGCATCGCGTTTACCATGCGGCGCTTTCTCAGTGGATTTTCGGCGGATGGGATCTGTGCGGAAGGCGTGGATTATTGGAGCTATGGATTTGGCTTTTTCACGGTTTATGCTCGGCTCTTGAGGGAGTTTACCCATGGCAGGAAGAATTATTTCAAACGCCCGAAGGTCAAGGAAATCGCCGGATTTTATCAGAAGATCAGCTTGGGCGGCGGCGTAACCGTCAGCTTCTCTGACGGCGGGCAGCGCGGCCGCTATTATCCCGGCCTGCTCAACTTCCTGCGGGAGGAGTATCCGGATGCAATTGGCCCGCTGCCGCCTGAATCTGGGATGATTCACGATCATGCTACCGCTTCTGCCTGGAGCTGGATTGCTTTTTATACAATGGCTTGCAGGATGGGAAGGCAGCCCTTGGGACGATGACATATTACGCCCCGAAGAGCGCGTGGCTGATCCGCCGCACGACATCCTATGGATTTGCGGCAAAAGGCGGGTCAAACGACGTTTCACACAATCATAATGATATTGGCTCCTTTATCGTTGTAAGCGGGGGAAGGCAGCTGCTCTGTGATCTCGGCCCGGGGGAATATGTGAAGGATTATTTTAATGATCAAAAACGCTATCAGTATTTTTGTACTTCGTCCCGGGGGCACAGTGTGCCGGTCATCAATGGGCAGTTGCAGGGCCACGGCGCGAAATACCGCTCCGTAAGCGCGTGGAAAGACGGCGTGTTTGAAATTGAAATGACACAGGCCTATCGGATACCCGGCATCGAATCCGTCAGAAGAAGCTTCTGCTTTGAAGAGGAAAAAATTTTGCTGACCGATCAACTCTCTGGCAAGGTTATATCGCTGAAGGAGCGGTTTATCACGCAGGTGAAGCCGGTTGTAGAGGGGAACGCCGTCCGAGTGGGTAGCCTTCTCATGCGGCCTATGGGCGAAACAAGCGCGCCGGAATCGTGCAAGAGCCGTTCCAAAACCACTTTTCGCAGGAAGAAACGGTATACTGCATTGATTTTGATGTGTCAGGCAAGGTTTTTGCCCTAGAGCTTCTGATGAGCGAAAGCGAAGGATAGAACAAAAAATTACATAAAAAAATAGACCATTGAAAAATCAACGGCCCCTCTAAAAACCGTTTGGGAGCTATAAATCGTGGCTCCCAAACGGTTTTTTTAGTTTCTGCGTTTATTCATGCATGATGCGACGCGCTTTTCAAGGGGATAGTCACTGCCACCCCGCCTTCCCCCGACGAATCAGGAGAACGGCCTCGTTGAGCTGGGGCGCGCGCTTGCTGAAAAATTTTCGATACGCTTCACAATAAAAATTAAGGCCGATTTTACCATCCAATCCAACGACACGATCGCGCCTACAGCCGTTGCGGCAGATAAAATGATAAGGGCAGGCGCGGCATTCTTGCGGTATATCCAGAGAGGCCTGGATGAAGGCACGCGCGTTAGAACTGTTGATCATCTCGGTAAAGCTGTTTTGATTTACTGTGCCGAGCTTCCATTCGTCGAGCACATAGAAGTCGCAGGGGTAAACGCTGCCGTCCCCCTCCACAACAAACTGGATTGAGCAGCGCCCGTTCATATTGCAGGATTCCGGCGGCTGGCCCATGAGAACAGAGATCCAGTTCTCAATATGCCGGATGCTGACATAGCGCCCGGCTTTTAAATCTGCCAGCCAGAGATCAAAGATGCGAAGCAAAAATGTTTCATATTCATTGCAGGAGAGATGATAGCCCGTCTGGCCACGCTCCTCGCCCAGCGGCTCCAGGCAGGGGATAAATTGTAGATATCGAAAGCCGTTCCGCACGAAAAACCGATAAGTTTTTTCAATCGAGCGCGCGTTTTGCCCGGTGACGACGGAAAGGATGTTATAAGGCGCGCCATGCTTTTCCAACAGACGAGCAGCCCGCATTGTGCGGTTAAAGGTGCCTTTGCCCGCTCGGTCGGTTCGGTTGAAATCATGGATCTGTGCAGGCCCATCCAAGGAAAGCCCCGTCAAGAAGCGGTTATCGTGCAGGAAAGCGGCCCATGCATCATCAATGAGATAGCCGTTGGTCTGGATGCTATTTTGAATAGCCACGCCCGGCTTGCTATATTTCTTTTCCAGCTGAAGGAAGCTACGGTAAAAATCAAGTCCAGCGAGCGTCGGCTCCCCACCCTGAAACAGAAAGGAGCAAGCACCTTCCGCATATTCCATGGCGGTGGAAACCAAAGCCTCGGCCGTCTCTAGGGACATCATACCTGCAAAGCCGTGTGCGCGTTTATCGGCTCATCTTGATAAAAACAGTAACGGCAATCCATGTTGCAGGCGGATGAGGCTGGCTTGACCAGCACGTTGACAGGTGCACAGGAAATCCCCCTCTCCCGATTCCAGATAGCGGGTGATTGATTGCTATGACTCCAGCGCCCAAATTTTCCGGTCCCATCGAAAGGAAGGCAGGATAAGGTCCCAATGACGCCAAGCACCAGAAACAGCAGGGCGGCGCCGGACCCTTTGCCCGATCCGAGCAGCGTTGCCCAGAGGCCACCGGGCGGCTGAGCAGCCATGAAGGGCTCGAAGACCCGATCCACCAGAATCCCGCCGCAGAAGTACCCCACCGATGGTGAAAAACTGGAGCGTATTCCGCGCGGAATAGACGCGCCCCTGCATCTCAATGGGAATTTTGGTGCGGAAGAGGACGTCCATATTGGCGTTCATGAATGGAATGCAGATCCACCCGAGGATCGCGCCGAAACACCAGACGGGCGTACTGCGCCCGAAGGCGAGGAAAAAATTCTCCGTGCTCATGGCCAGAAGCAGGGAATTGCAGATGACGCGCACCCGGCTTTTGGGTGGCGGCATGACGGAGACAAGGACGCTTCCAGCCAGTGTCGCAAGGCTGAAAAGGTGTTGACCAGGGCCAACGCGGATTCGCCCGCGCCCTGCCTGGACAGCATCATGGCAGGCAAAGCGGCATTGAATACGGAAGCGGTAAAATTGATAACGGCGAGAAACAGGATCAGATGCAGAATCCCCAGGTTTGCCTTCAAATATCGAAGCCCTTCCAGCGCGGCGTGCAGCGGAGCTTCTTTGTGGGTATCTTCCCTGGCGGGCTGCGGAATCCGAATGAAAAAGAAAAGCGTGACAAACGCAACAATAAAAAGTGCCTAAATCAAACAGAATAACGCCCTGAATGCTGGTATAGGCCAGCAGCGCGGTTGCAAACACCGGCGTGAGGATCGTAATCAGCGAATTGGAAAAAGAGCGCAGGCCGCTGACCTTCTGATAGTGTTTTTGCGGCGTCAGCAGCTGACCGCCACATCCGAGGCCGGCTGCTGAACGGTATTCATCAGGCCATTCAATGCATTGATGATATAAAGAAACCAGATTTCAAGGCGGCCTGTCTGCAACAGAATGAGCACCGTTAGGGTGCACAGAGCGGCAAAGGTGTCGCTTACCAGCATCGTGGCCTTTTTGTCCCACCGATCGCTCAAAGCGCCCGCGAAGACGCTCAGCAAAACATACGGCGCATATGAGCAGATGGAGAGCAGCGATGTTGTCAGCGCTGATCCCTGCTGCTGGTAGGACCAGACGACCAGCGCGAAGCTCGTCATCGAGCTGCCCAGCGCGGAAAAGGATTGTGTCATCCATAGGATGAGAAATGTGTGAAGTTCTTTGAGTGTTGTTTGAATTGATTTCATATTGACCTTGCCCCCTTTTATTTGTTGTCAAATAAAAGTGCAAGGCCCGGCGGGCGGGTGGAGGCAGCTAAAGTTTATTTTGCTCCGTGCAAATTCGCCCGAATCAGACCTTGCACGGAGCGGTATCAATGCAGAATTTCATGGGAAACCATTCTTTCTCAAAATAAATAGACCAGACATAGGGATGTTTTTTCGAAAAAACGCGCCGGACCCACTCAACATGAGACCGGCGCGCTTTGATGGTCGAGGCGACAGGACTTGAACCTGCGGCATCTTGGTCCCAAACCAAGCACTCTACCAAACTGAGCTACGCTCGATACAAGTTTTTGATTGGATGCGACGATCATTATACACGGATTTTAAAGATTTGTCAACGGAATATGCGCTGCGCAACCGATGTGCATTGCGGGCGGGTATCCGTCTGTGGTATACTAAGCTGTGTTCCGGTTTGCGGAAAATGTGACGTATATGGTCGGATAATGGAGGGCATTTCCATGCCGAATCAATTAAAGAAAAATGATCGGATTCCTTTAAAAATTACCGGCGTAACCGCCGAAGGGAGCGGTGTTGGGCACGATAATGGCCTAGCCGTGTTTGTGGCGAATGCGGCGCTGGGCGACACCGTCACCGCACATATTATTAAGGTGAAAAAGAATTATGCAGTGGCGCGGATTCATCAGATCGTAACCCCATCTCCGGATCGTGTAAAGCCTGACTGCCCGGTGTTCCAGCAATGCGGGGGCTGCGCTTGGCGGCATATCACATATGAAGCGGAGTGCCGCCTCAAGGAGAAAACGGTGGCGGACGCGCTCTCGCGCATTGGGCATCTTACGATTACGCCCCAGCCGATTCTCGCAGCGGGGGAAACGGATGGCTACCGTAATAAGGCACAGTTTCCTGTTGGCGGATCGGCGCAAGAGCTGAAAATCGGCTTTTTTGCGCCGCGCAGCCACCGGATTGTGGATTGCCGTGCATGCCGGCTCCAGCCGCCGGAGTTTGAAGGCGCCTTGCGGGCTTTCGCCCGCTGGATCGGAGAAAATCAGGTGCCGATTTACAGCGAGGAAACGGGAGAAGGTCTTTTGCGGCATATCTATCTGCGCAAGGCACAGGCGACGGGTGAGGTGATGGCTTGTGCAGTGGTCAACGGCGATAAAATCCCGAAGCCGGAGCTGCTCGCCGGGGAGCTTCTGCGGGAAATGCCGAACCTCAAAAGCCTGGTTTTGAACAGCAATACGGCGCGGACGAACGTTGTGCTGGGCCCCGTGTGCAGAACGCTTTGGGGAGAGGATGGGATCATAGACGAGCTCTGCGGCTTGCGCTTTTTCCTTTCACCCTTATCCTTTTATCAGGTGAACCGCTCTCAGGCGGAGCGGCTCTACCAAAAGGCAGCGGAATATGCCGCGCTGACTGGGGCAGAAACGCTGCTCGACCTCTACTGCGGCACAGGCACGATCGGCCTGACGATGGCGGGCAAGGCCAAACAGGTCATCGGTGTGGAGGCGGTGCCGGAGGCGGTTGAGGATGCCAAGCGCAATGCGGCGCTCAATAGGATCACGAACGCGCGGTTCCTCTGCGGTGATGCGGCGCTGGCGGCGCGTCAGCTTGCCGAAGAGGGCGTGCAGCCGGATGTGATTGTGCTTGACCCGCCGCGTAAGGGCTGCGATGTGCATTTGATTGATACAGTGGTGAACATGGCGCCCCGGCGGGTGGTCTACGTCTCCTGCGACCCGGCAACGCTCGCACGGGATTTGAAGCTGTTTGGGGAAAAGGGGTACGAAACCAGAGAAGCAACGCCGGTAGATCTGTTTCCGAGGACAGGACATGTGGAGACGGTTGTCTTGCTTTACAAGGGAGAAATCGACTCAAAGAAGGTACGGGGAGTTCTCTCCGGAGGATATGGGATATGTTGTAATTTAAAAAAGATGCCATTTATAACGAGGTCAAGGCCTATGTACAGGAGAAGTTTGGCCTGAAGGTCTCCAGTCTGTATATTTCTCAGGTCAATTGGATGTATGGCAGAATTATAATCTGTCGAAGAAGGAAAACGCCAAAGCGCCGCAGTGTCGCCGGAGAAAGAGGAAGCTATCAAAAGTGCGTTAAAGTATTTTGGAATGATATAAGACCAATCGACACACAAACAGAGCAATCTGTGCTGGTATTTAACAGGGCGGCAGAGATTGCTCTCCTTAGTTCTTTGCGTCAAATTCAAGAGCGTTTATAAAAAGTCGGGAAACGCATAATAGAGGCGGTTTTCGTCCCTATTATATGATACAATGAATTTGAGTCCTTTTCTTGATAGAGAAAGGGCAAAAAGAACTTTTCCACGCGAATTTTACAAATCCTCTTATGAAAAATTAACTGAGGAGGTTAACGATTATGAGCAATGAGCTGAATCAAAGACGGAAGTCATCGTTGCAGACTATGATGGATATTGAATGTCCACCGGCAATGCCAGAACTTGACCTTGCAAGGAGTAATGCCATAAAGATTTCTTTATCGAATCTTACTGCCCTTGGAGTTGCTTTTCAGCCGCTTACTACAGCTATTCAGACAGCTGTCAATGGTAGTGGTGGATCGGGTATCTACTTTGTCAAAACGATGGGCAAGCAGATGTTCAATGCCAACGGTAGCAGTGAATTTATCGGATCTCTGAAATCGGCTACAGGGGCAGTTGGTGGAGGTCAGGCAAGAATGACAGCACTTGCCTGCGACCCGACCATGCTGTTCATGGCAGCCGCATTGATGAATATTGAAAAAAAGCTGGATTTGATACAGCAGACGCAGGAAGAGATTCTTGAGTTTCTTGAGGAAAGGGAACGTGCAACTCTTCAAGGAAATCTGAATACTCTTGGGGACGTAATGAGCAATTTCAAGTATAACTGGGATAATGAAAAGTATAAGACTAATAAACATATCCTCGTTCAGCAGATTAAAAAAGAATCGGAAACGAGCATTATTCTATATCGTGATCAAATTGCCAAAAAACTGAAAAAGCGTTCGCTGATTCACAGCGATCAGGAAGTCAAGGCTGTCTTGAACAAGTTGCAAGCCCAGTTTAAGGACTATCAGTTGGCGCTATATCTGTATTCCTATTCCACATTTCTAGAAGTGCTGTTGCTGGGCAATTTCGGCAAAGGGTATTTAAACAGTGTCGAGCATCGCATTGCGGAGTATTCCTTCCAGTACCGTGAACTCTACACCGATTGCTACAATCTGATGGAAAGTTATTCAAAATCTTCGATTCAGGTCGGGATGCTGAACGGGTTGGCTACCGCGAGCAAATTTATGGGGAACGCTATTGCTAAAGTTCCTGTTATCAGCAAATCTCAGCTGGATGAAAATCTGATTGAAGCAAGCGGAAAATTGGGCCTTCACGGAGAGAAGCGCGCTACGGGTGCCTTAGAGCGTTTTATAAGCACACGGTCAAACGTAACACAACCATTTATTGAGAATATTCGAGTAGTCAATGCTCTTTATAATAAACCAGTTGCTTATCTGATTGATGGAGAAAATATATATGTGCAGCAAAGCGCTGGCGACTAAAGCGGCATTGTAAAAGTTAAAGCGTTCCTTTCGATAAAAGAAATTATTAAATGGAAAGGTGTATAGTGAATACCAAAGCAGGGTAGAGAAATTACAAAAAGTATTAAGCAGTTTCTAAAAACGGTTGCCTTGCTTTCCAGGGGCTAAAGCGACTCGAAGAAAGTGCGTGTGGAGTTTTCGCTGGAGGATATGGATATGTTATGATTAAAAAAGACGCCATCTATGATAAGATCAAATCCTATGTGCAGGAGAATACGGCTTGGATGTATGGCAGAATTAAGATCTTCGAAAAAGGAAAACACTAATCCTTTTATGCGAGCGCTCTCAGAATAATCACTCAAGGGGGTTAAGATGGAGAAATTAACAATAATTCCGATTTACAATTAAAAAACAAATAAAGAATAGAGGGTGTTGTATATGACTGAGTATTTTGATATATGCGGAACACGCATTGCTATTTCCGCAATTAAGGACTTCCGGACGATCAAAGTGGAATTTATTTTTCGGCCTGTGTTTCGTGAATCCAAGAAGTTATTAATGTCGGCAATTGCTGGAAAGAAATATGAATTTGCCTATATGGAGCCTTATGCTGCAATTATTGGACAACAGGGGCATAAGTCTGAGCTAGGCGAATATAAGGCAAAAACTTTCAAAGAAGCATTGGGAAAAGACATTAGCGGTGCAGTCATTTATACGATTGCGGATAAATTGAAATTAAAAGCTTTTAAACGGCAGAAGTATCAATGCGTCAATCTTGCAGGGAGGGCATTTACGACGTATTTAGATGATATTCCAGCTAAGATGATATGGGTTGATGGGAGAACAGCGGAAGTCTATAAAGAGGACAAACTATATACTATATTAAATGAAATAACTACCCCTGGTGTTGAATACATTACAGCACTTGTTATCAAAGCAAATGGTGTATTTTGTTTCTACGGCAATGGGGTACAAGTTGAAGATGCAAATTGTGAATTCGAGAGACTGAAACGAGAACAGGAAGTGTTTGTGAATGAGAAGAGACGAAAGAAAATTGAAAGTTCAGAAAAAAAGGCATTGCCACTTTTTCCTGCATTCCGCCTTTCAGGAAAGACTATGGCGAAAAAAGAGGATGACTATTCAGAGTAGAGTATTAACCAGCAGCGTAAGTGGCTTTATCTAAAAACTTAAATAAATAGGAGGTGCCTTATGTGTGTACAAGATAGCGAAAAGGCACTGCATAATGCTGTTGCCGCAGCCAAACAGTATGTTAAATTAAAAAAAGAATGCCGTGACAGACACGAGGCTTTTATTGGCGTGTCTGTTAATGGGCAAGACAAACATGGAGTGAAAAAAGTGTTTGTAGATGTAACAGATGAAAATGTGAAAATAATTATAGAAGATCTTCATACTCTCTGTAGCCATAATACAAACATATTCACACCTATCAGCGATGATATTTCAATTATCAATAATACATTACAAATCAAACCCAAAGATTCGTTATTTGGTTTGTCGGTCATAGAGATAACTGCAAAATGACAATTTTTCCATAATTGATACTAGCAATGCCTTCTATAATAAAAAATTTTAATAAGCCACTTATCAATTCCGCCATTGTGCTTTCTGCCTGGGCAGAGGAGCAATTGGTTGGATGCGTTAGAGTGCTCAGTGATCAGATGTTTCGGTCAGTTATTGATGATCTGGCGGCTCTGCCGGAGTTTTAGGGCCGGGGGACCGGGCGGGAATTGATACAAGATGCAGGGCGTTTTCCCTGATTCAGAGTGGCTGGTAGAAAGGAAAACAACGGCGGAGTTTTTATATGAAACTTGGGTTTCAACCAAATCAGGAGGTCTTTTTAAGCTGGAAGCAACGCAGGAAGAATCCTGAATCGACTATGGGCCGTTCGGTAATAACCGGGCAGGAAAAAAGCGTATCGTAATGAGGTGCATGTCATGGATCCCGTGTCTGAACTGAAAATCATCGCCCGCATCCGCAGCGATTTCCCTTCCAAATTCGGCATCCCACGCCAGAGCGGGCTGGTGGAGGAGCTAAAGGCTGAACTTGTTTTTGAGCCGGAATACCGCAATCCGGAAGCGCTGCGGGGGATAGAGGGCTTTTCGCATATCTGGCTCATCTGGCTGTTTTCTGAAGCAGTGCGGGCGAGCTGGTCGCCCACCGTGCGTCCCCCTCGCCTGGGCGGGAATACGCGCATGGGCGTGTTTGCAACCCGCTCCCCGTTCCGCCCAAACCCAATTGGGCTCTCTGCCGTCCGGCTGGACGGTATCCGGCGGGATGAAACGCTAGGCAGGTGCTGCTGGTTTCGGGCGCGGACTTGATGATGGTACGCCGATTCTGGATATCAAACCCTATCTCCCCTTTGCAGATAGCTATCCACAGGCCAGCGGCGGGTTTACCGGGCAAAAAATAGACGGGCCCCTCAAAGTGGAAGTTTCGCAACCACTGTTGGCGCAAGTGCCAAAGGAGCACAGACAGGCGCTGCTGGGTGTGTTGGCGCAGGATCCGCGGCCGTCGTATCATACCGATCCCCAGAGAGTTTACGGCATGGAATTTGCCGGGCTCGAGGTGAGATTCAGCGTGCAGAATGATGTATTGACTGTGTTGACGATAAAACCGAATGAAAAGAAGGGGCTTTTCGGCTCCATGAGGCAAGAGAGGGTTTGAAAATGGGAGACAAGCAGATCAAAGGGAATCGAAACGGAACGTTCAGCTCCTCGCTGGGCTTTGTGATTGCCTGCGTCGGCTCGGCAGTCGGGCTCGGGAATATCTGGATGTTTCCCTATCGAGTCGGGCAGTACGGAGGTGCGGCGTTTTTTAATTCCCTATCTTCTGTTTACGTTCCTGTTCGGCTGGGTGGGGCTTTCGGGCGAGTTTGCAATCGGCCGGCTGGCCCGCACGGGGACGATTGGCTCTTACGAATACTGCTTCGCGCGCAGGGGGAGAAAGAAGCTCGGCGCGGCTCTGAGCTGGATTCCGCTGCTTGGGTCGCTTGGCATTGCCATCGGCTACGCGGTGATCCTCGGTTGGGTGCTGCGCAGCCTGGCAGGCTCCGTTACGGGCGAGCTGCTCACTGCGGACGTGGAAGCCTTTTTTCACCAGGCTTCGGGCAGCTTCGGAAGCGTGCCTGGCATGTGGCGATCGTTGTGCTGGTGGGCCTTGTGCTGATGTTCGGCGTAACGAAGGGGATCGAAAAGGTGAGCAAGGTGCTTATGCCGCTGTTTTTTGGGCTGTTCCTGATCTTGGCGGTGTGGGTCGCATTCCTGCCTGGCGCGGCAGAGGGCTACAAATTCCTCTTTGTTCCGGAATGGAGGGCGCTGCTGCGGGTGGATACCTGGGTGATGGCGATGGGGCAAGCGTTTTTCTCTCTCTCAATCACCGGCTCCGGCATGATCGTCTACGGGGCGTATTTGGGGAAAGAGGCGGATATCCCGCGGGCCTCCCTGCGCACGGCATTGTTCGACACACTTGCGGCGCTGCTTTCCGGCCTTGCGATTATGCCGCCGTATTCGCCTATGGCGTGGATGTCACCCGTGGGCCGTCGCTGATGTTCATCGCGCTGCGACGGTGTTCCAAAGGATGCCGTTCGGCAGGGCTTTTGCCGTGTTCTTTTTATTTCGGTGGCATTCGCGGGGATTACCTCGCTGATCAATATGTTTGAGGCCGTCACGGAAAGCTGGCAGAGCCATTTCGGCCTTGGGCGGAAAACGGCGGTGCTCATCTGCTCTGCGATCACGCTCGCAGCCGGACTCTTTTTGGAGGCGGAGCCGCGTGTGGGCAGTTGGCTTGATTTCATCACGATTGTGGTGGTGCCTATCGGGGCAGTTCTGGGCGCGGTTTCGATCTATTATGTGCTGGGTTGGGATAACATTCGTAGGGAGCTGGATGAGGGGCGGAAAAAGCCGGTTTCGCGGGCCTTTTGGGCAAACGGCGAAGCTTGTCTACGTGCCGCTGACCGTCTTGATTTTAATCCTGGGGTTTATCTATAAAGGCATTGGCTAAAAAAGGAACAGGAAAGGGGATGGGGCTATGGGCCCGCTTGATCTTTTGTGTGATGGGATGATTGCCTATTATGAGGGCGACCCCCAACGCATTCAGCATTTTCTCAAGGTGCACAGCCTTGCGCGGCTGATTGCCGTATCGGAAGGGATCGACGCGCACACGCGCTTTATCGTGGAGGCGGCGGCCTATGCGCATGATGTTGGCCTCCAACCTGCACAGGCGAAAGCAATGCTGGAAGAGCTCTATTTTCCACAGGACGTGATTGACCGCGTGGCTTTTCTTGTCGGAAGTCATCAGACGGATACCGGGATTGACGGGGTGGATTTCCAGATTCTTATGGAGCAGATTGCCTTGTGAACCTCTGTGAGGAAGGGGCAAGTGAAAGCGCTGTGTGGAGCGCTGCCCGCAGAATTTTTCGCACGGAATCCGGCAAGCGATTGTGCAGGTTGATGTTTGGCAGGAAGAACGATTGATGGAATACGGGAAGGGGTATTTTGATGCGTCTATTATTCAAACAGCGTTTTCTCTCTTGGTTTGACAGCTTCGATATCTACGATGAGGCGGGCAACACCGTATTCACTGTGGAGGGCCGTTTGGTTGGGGCCATAAGGCTGGAGATTATGGAGTATGGCGGGGAACCACATCGGCACCGTGCGTGAGGAGGTGCTGACCTTCCTGCCACGGTTTGCGCTGTATCTTGGGGATCAGTACATGGGGCAGATCAAAAAGGAGTTCACCTTTTTCAAGCCCCGCTTTACGCTTGACTGCGGCGGCTGGCAGGTAGAGGGCGACTGGCTTGAGTGGGATTATCGCGTGACCGACCATGCCGGCCGGCTGGTGATGACGGCGCAGAAGGAGCTGCTGCGCTGGACGGATACCTACACCATTGATATCGCGCAGCCGGAGGATGTGCTTTTGTGCCTGATGATCGTGCTGGCCATTGATGCGGCAAAATGCTCGAGTGGGAATTAACGGAGGGAATGAGATGATCCGGGCGGTTGTTTTTGATATGGACGGCCTGATGTTTGACACAGAGCGGCTCTGTGCTCTTGCCTGGGATGAGGCGGGGCGGCAGCTCGGCATCGGCCCGGCGGGTTACATGAACCGGAAAACGCTGGGGCTTGCCCTGCCCATGGCGCGCAAGATCTGGCGGGAGACCTTTGGGGAAAAGGTCGATTTTGATCAGCTCGACCGCCTGACCCGCGCTTTTTTTGACCGTTATTATGCGAAACACGGCGTGCCAGTCAAGCCCGGGCTGCACGAACTGCTTGCATACTTAAAGGAAAGGCATTATAAAACAGCGGTTGCCTCCTCAACCCGGGAGAATGAGGTGAAACGCTGCTTAGAAAGCGCGGGCGTAGAAGCCTGTTTTGACGCGGTGATCGGCGGGGACCGGCTCCGCGCCTCCAAGCCCGCGCCGGATATCTACCTTATGGCCTGCGCGGAGTTGGGGGAGCGTCCGGAGGACTGCATGGCGCTGGAGGATTCACGCAACGGCATCCTTTCCGCCAGCCGTGCGGGGCTAAAAGCAGTGATGATCCTGACCAGTGGCAGCCGGACGCGGCGACGCAGGCGCTACTGTATGCGCAGTGCGAACGGCTCGATGAGGTGATCGCACTTTTGAGGGAGGAACGGGCCATATGAAAACACTCTATGTTTCCGATCTGGATGGGACGCTTCTAAACCGGGAGCCACGGTTGAGTGCATATACGGCGGAAACGCTCAACCTCCTGATCGAAGAAGGCCTCCCCTTCACCTATGCAACGGCGCGCAGCGTGCACTCCGCCCGTATTGTGGCGGCGGGGCTGCAAACGAGGCTTCCGGTTATCACCTACAACGGCGTATTTTTGCAGGATGCGCAAACGGGGAAAGTTCTTTCCCGCACTGTTTTTTCACCGGAGGAGGTCGAAAACCTGGCCGGGCATCTATCGCGTCATCCGGTGAGCGCCCTTGCGTATGCGCTGTTGGATGGCGAGGAGCGCGTTTCGTGGCTGCCGGAGCGGGAGAACGAGGGCGTGCGGTATTATCTCAGCTGCCGGAAAGGGGACAAGCGCTTCCGCGCGGTGAGTGCGGAACCGGCGCTTTATCAGGGCGAGGTGTTTTACATCACCTGTATCGGGGAGCAGGATGCGCTTTCGCCGCTTTACAATGCGGTGCGGGGAGACACGCGCTTTTCTGTAACGTTCCAGCAGGAGCTTTACCGGGAGGAATACTGGCTGGAGATCATGCCGGCAAGGGCTACCAAGGCGCATGGCATCCGCAAGCTTTGCGCGCTGCTGGGGTTTGACCGAGTGGTGTCCTTCGGCGACGCGATCAACGATCTTAGGATGTTCGAATGCTCAGATGAATGTTATGCGGTGGAAAACGCCGTGCCGGAATTAAAAGCGGCCGCAACCGGGGTGATCAAAAGCAATGAAGCGGACGGCGTGGCGCAATGGCTGGCGGGAAATTGGAGAGCCCAAAAGTAGGAGAGGCAGCTGAGAGATGGGATTATATCAGCTTCGGGAAATCGGAAGGGAAGCCCTCCCGGCCTGTGAGCGTGCGATCCGGGAGGGGGTTGGAACAGTCGCAAAGTCGTTGAGGAATTCGGCCTGACGGCGGAGAACTGCCCTCCAACGGCGCATTTGTGACGTTGCCTAAGTGGCACGCCTTTTTCAGTTGAAGGAATCATTTGACCAAAAAGCGAGCAAAGACATTTATCAATTTTTGCTGAGAGGAGCAAACGTATGATTTTATCCGGCAGGGCGATCCAAAAACACATCGGCTCTGATATCATCATCGAGCCGTATGACCCAAAGCGCGTTAACCCCAACAGCTATAACCTTTCGCTGCATAACGAGCTGTTGGTGTATACCGGCAATACGCTGGATATGAAACAGGCCAACCCCACTGAGTGCATCGTCATACCGGAGGAAGGGCTTGTGCTCGAGCCGAACCGGCTGTATCTCGGCCGCACGAACGAATATACCAAAACAGAGCGCTATGTACCCATGCTGGAGGGGCGCTCCTCCACGGGACGACTGGGCCTGTTTATCCACGCGACGGCCGGGTTCGGAGATATCGGCTTTGCGGGCTATTGGACGCTGGAGATTTTCTGCATCCAGCCGGTGCGTATTTACCCGGATGTGGAGATCTGCCAGATTTATTACCACGATATCGGCGGGGATTTCGACCTGTATGCAAGCGGGAAATACCAGAACAATACGGGCATTCAGCCGAGCCTGATGTACCGGGATTTTGAAAAGGATGAATGATGAGATGAAAATCGTTGCGGCAACAGATCACACGAAACGCTCCGCCGCTGCTGGCCTGGCGTTAAAGCTTTGGCCGGAGCATACAAGAAGCGAGATGGAAGCTGATTTGAAGGAGCATTGTCAGGCGGGTGGCGTCGTTTTTTTTAGCGCAGGAAGAGAACAGCTTGATCGGGTTCGCTCAGTGCGCCTGCGGCACGACTATGTGGAGGGGGCGTACACCAGCCGGTCGGCTATCTGGAGGGCATCTATGTGGAACCTGCGTTTCGGCGGTGTGGCGTGGCGGCAGAGCGTGGTGCGCGCTGTGAAGGCCTGGGGCGCGGGCGCGGGGCTGGT
>ENA-OQCX01000573-OQCX01000573.1-human-gut-metagenome-genome-assembly--contig:-NODE-573-length-18976-cov-2.072948_pt1 | contig 18976 bp, 33 predicted proteins | sample MGYA00242762_ERZ504587 | MGnify/ENA primary metagenome ERZ504587 (study PRJEB26092, sample SAMD00036337) | human gut metagenome | host: Homo sapiens | study: EMG produced TPA metagenomics assembly of... | reverse complement strand
TTGGAAATGCCCACCAGATCAACGAAACTCCCATCTGACCATTTCTGACAAACAGAGAAAAGATTCCCGCCAGTGCAGGATAATAATCAGCTGTCTCAAAAGTGAAATCACCAGTGATTCCAGGCCGCCATCCAATGCCTGGTAAATTCCCTGATAAGCAACATTAATTCCGGCAAACAAGAAACTCACTGAAATCACTCTCATCGCGGCAATAAAATATTCTCTTGACTGTCCTGCATTAAACAGCATTGCAAATGCTCCGGGGAAAATTTCCGTAATTGCAATTCCCAGAATCATTAATGCAATGGTATAAATAAGTCCATATTTGATACCATCCTGAATTCTCTTTTTACTTCTCATTCCATAAGCAAATGCAATGATCGGAGTGATCGCATCTCGCAGACCAAAAGCAAGGAAGAGAACAAACTGCTGGACTTTATAGAACAATCCATAGGCTGTCTGTGCTGATGGATTGAACTTCAGGATCAGATTCATCACATAAACCATAATAGACATCAGAGCCTGCGCAATAATTGCCGGAAGTCCGATTGCATAGATTTCTTTTATAACACCAGCATTCGGTTTCATGTATTTCGGTCCATGCCCGAATTCCCTGTTCAGTTTCATATGAAAAATAAGCAGTAATACAGCAGAAGCAACCTGACCAATTACAGTTGCGTAAGCTGCACCTTTCACTCCCATTTCAGGCAAGGTCCAATACCGTAGATCATGATCGGATCGAGAATGATATTTACAACGGCACCAACCACCTGTCCGATTGTAGAATAAAGAGAACGACCTGTTGCCTGTAATAGCTTTTCAAATAAAGAAAAGAAAATAATACCAAAAGAAATCACACAGCATATCCGCAGATAACTGACTCCCATTTCAAGTACTTCCGAATCAACTGTCTGTGATGAAATATATGCTTTCACTCCAAAGATACCAAACAGTAAGCAGACCACGTAAATGATCACCCCCAGGAACAGACTGTTCCTGCTACCTTTGCAGCCTTTTCCCTGTTTCCCTGTCCAAGTGTCCTTGCAAGAAGTGCATTGGTCCTACACCTGTTCCGATTCCTGCCGCTACCATAAGCATCTGAACCGGAAATACCAGAGTGAGGGCATTTAATGCTGCTTCACTGCCTACTCTCATATTTCCTACAAACGCACTGTCTACAATGTTATAGACCGCCTGCAATGCCATGGATAAGATCATAGGGATTCCCATCTGGATCATCAGCTTATTCACCGGCATATCCTTCATTTTGTTGCTTTCTGCCATTTTACTTTAACTCCTCTCTTTTCTGCACAAAAAGTGCGCACCCTGTCACATAAGCTGGACTTACGCTGACAGGCTACACACTTTTTTCATGGCAAATATTCTATTTTAACAAAATCCGCTCCTTACTGACCGGCATTCTTATTCCGTAAAAGTATAACGTACAAAAGAACCCTGATTGTCTCCTGTTACTATTACAACATCTCCACTCTCGTTGCGTGTGGATTCCAGAATCGGAAATCTTCCATTTTCTTTTACATAGACTTCCGGGCTAGCTGCTTCTGCCTCGATCAAAGTTTTTTTACTGTATTGTTCTCCTCCACACGGATTTATATCCTCAATAAAGATTTCATACTCATGCATATGCAGTTCCTCCTGAGATTCATTTTATAAAAACAAACAGCATAATTATTGTTTTCCGACTCATTACGCTACTCGCCCTTATTTTTATTATAAAGCCATTTTACTTTGATTTCAAAAGCGTTTTTTTACTAAAAATGTATCTTCTGTTTTTGGGCATTATTACTATGTATTTACCTATAGTAATTTTAACTTCCGATCTACACCCTGCATATCTTTGCTCTGCTATAGGTTTCTGTTATCTGTAATTATAACTGATTTCTTTTCATTTGATAATTCACTTTTCGGCACCAAAAAGTGCCCCCTGTATAGCAAAAGTGACGGCAGATATCGTCTGAAAAACCACCTGGGAAAAAGTTTCATTTTGATACTTTATATGTTAAAATGAAACATATCGTATCAAGTGAGGGGTTTTACAGATGTCTAAAAAGAAATATAATCTGAATACAATTTACATCTCTGAGCGTCTGCAGGAGAATCTGAAGCCGATTTCACAATCTGCATTCACTGCTGTGACCGCTCCCATGGGATATGGAAAAACAACTGCTATCAACTGGTATCTGGACAAACAGAGCAAAAACGGAAATTCCTGTGTGATCCGGATCAGTATTTATTCTGATAATCTGTCTGTTTTCTGGCAAAGCGTTCAGAAGGCATTTGCCTTTGCAGGGCTTGATTTTCTGGATAATTATAGCTGCCCCTCAGATGCTGCCAGTGCCGGGATGCTTGCTGATGAGCTTTGTTATTCCCTGAGCGGTCAGATCTCTTACTACATTTTTATTGATGATTTTCATCTGCTGGGCGAACCTCATGTTGCAGATTTTTTTGTATGCTTGCCAACAGACTGCCTGAAAATATCCACCTGATCGTATCCGGCAGAAATGCTTTTCTGTCCGGAAAAGAGATTCTCCGTCTTGGCAAAAAGTTATATCAGATCCATACCAGGGATCTGTGTCTGAATCGCCGGGAGCTTTCTGTCTATACCCATCGCTGCGGTGCCAGCCTGAACGAAGATCAGCTGAACACGCTTCTCTATTCCAGTGAGGATGGTTCTCTGCAGTCTATCTGAATCTCTGTACCTTTTTTGAAAACGGACACTTTCCCGACCATACTTCTAATATCTATGATATGTTTTCCTCTGCCATGATCGCACCCCTTTCTGATGCACAGCAGAAATTTCTCACTGTTATGGGACTTGCAGATGAATTTACCGTTGAAATGGCACTTTTTATTACAGGGAATCCGAAAGCCGGACAGATTCTTTCCCTTATGACCAGGCAGAATGCTTTTATCACTCCTTTGCCCGATGGAGTCAGCTTCCGTTTCACCATATGATGAAGGAATGTACACAACGCGCCTTTGCCATGCTTTCCCACGAAAAACAGGCAGATTTTCGGAATCGTTACGGACAATGGTATGAATCCCAGGGACAGTTTCTGCAGGCACTTCTGCCTATAACAAGGCTCTTAACTATGATGCTGCACTTGCTGTTATCCAAAAGGATGCAGGAATCCTTCTGGCTTCTCTTTCGCCGGAAAAGGTTCTCGCATTTCTTGATGCCTGTCCAACAGAAATCCTGAAGAACAGGCCTCTGGCCCTTCTCGTATTAATGCGCCGTATGTTTACCTGGCATCAGATTCCCAAAATGCTGGAACTGAAGCAGCTTCTGACAGATACCATAGCTGAAGATAACACTTTGTCCGAAGATGAGAGAAAGAATCTCTCCGGAGAATGTGATCTTATTATGAGTTTTCTGATGTATAACGATATCACCGGTATGAGCGTTCTGCACCGTCAGGCCAGTTCCAAAATGACCAGACCTGCCATCAGTATCCGCAAAACAGGAAGCTGGACCTTCGGTTCTCCTTCTGTTCTGATGATGTTTCACCGCAGATCCGGAACCTGGATGCAGAACTGACAGCTATGAATGAATGTATGCCCCACTATTACAGGATTACCCAGGGACATGGACAGGGTGCGGAATTGCTCATGAATGCAGAGGCAGCATTTATGCAGGGAAATTTTTCAGATGCACAGATTCTGCTGGAGCAAACTTATTCCACCATTGCCTCAAACGGACAGCACAATATTTCGCTCTGCTGTGATTTCCTTGCTGCAAGGCTTTCCCTGTTTCAGGAGGGTGTCACCTTTGTGAAGAACTCTGAAGTAAAGCGTAAGGAGCTTCTGTCTCTCCACAATATGATGTGGCTGAATATTTTTGACAGTACTTATGCTTACTACTATGCATTGATTAGAATGCCGGAAAAGATTCCTGCATTATTTAAAGACCATATGTTATCCACTGTCAGCTTTCTTTCTCCCTGCAGACCTATGATGGAAATGATCGAGAATCAGGTCTTTCTTTCACAGAAAATGTACGCAAAAGTTATAGGCAGAAGCGAAACGCTTCTGCCTGTCTGTGAGAAAATGCACTATGAACTTGTGTCTCTCCACGTTCAGATCCAGACCGCTGCTGCTTACGCAATGCTGGGCAAACATCATGATGCACGACAGCTTCTGCAGAAAGCCTTAGGACACGCCATGCCGGATGGCTTTCTGATTCCGTTTGTAGAAAATTATACCTATATCAAGGACGTGCTGAGCAGTATTAATTCCATAGCATCGGAGCCTTTCACAGACCGGATCCTTTCCCTTGGTTCTGTTTATGAACAGCACTGTCTCCGCCTGTCCAGCCGTAATTACAGGCTGAGATCCTAAATATGCTGAACAGCAGAGAAGCAGAAATCGCAGCTTTGATCACCGACCGTCTGAGCAACCGCGAAATTGCCGAGAGGTTATTTCTCTCTGAAGGCACTGTGAAGCAATATATCAACCAGATTTATTCCAAGTTGATGATCAACGGTGATACACGCACCAAAAGGAAACAACTGGCAGAGCTGATTTCTTCCATAAACAAGGGCCTTACCTGACACTTTGAGAAAAAAAGCAAGGAAATCCACATGACCAAAGTCTTGCGATTTCCTTGCTATTTTGCAAGAATTACAAATTTAAAGTTTTTTACTTATTTGCATTTCTGTTTCCTTGAGAATATCCTCGGAAATCTCAGTTTTATTCAGCATCATGTCTGCTCCCGGATTACGATAGAAGGAAAAATCCCTATCTCCATCCGGATATGTATGTACCATAGCAAGCGTAGTATGAATTTTTTCATCTGTACATAATCCAATGTCATCAATTCCTGCTTCTTTTATGGCTGCTCTCAACTGATCTCCAAAAAAATCATTACCAACCTTACCAATAAATGCTGCATTATGTCCCAATTTATAACGCTTTATTATAATAAATCATATTTCACTATATCAAGCTTAGCTGCACCATCAGCAAAGAAAGAAATCCCCTTTGCTTCCTGCTTTGTAAGAATAACCGCAGACATAACCTGCTCGCCGTCATTAATAAATACTTCCACACTAAACTTATCCAAAATCACACGCAGTTTTAGTTCATTGCTGTCACCGTTTACCAGACAACTGCTCTGATGAACCAGCGCCCGTTCGCTTCCTGAGAATTTTCTATCGATTTTTAAAACAGATTCATCCGGACGGAAGCATAATGTAGAATGATATTTCTCATTCTCTGCAAAACAGAGTTCAAATTTTTTATAAAGATTGTCTTTATCTGCCGGTCGTATCACAAGTTCCAGATCTACCGTTCGTCCTTCAATCTGATCCAGTGTGAGCCTGGTATCTTTTATCACAACATTGTTATACTCGACTTTGTTTGCACGCATGGCATTAAGTTCTCTGATCGGAACCTGATACAATCTTCCGTTTTTAACAGACAGTTCTCTTGGAAGACTCATTTGTGCGAACCATCCAGAGTCATTGCATCGATATGCAAGCGTATCCCAGTTCTGCATCCAGGCGATCATAATTCTTCGTCCATCCGGCGCAAGCAGTGTCTGCATTGCGTAATAGTCAATTCCGTAATCAACACCTTGGCAAAACTGTTCCTTTAAAGTATGTGTCTCAGGATCCAACTCCCCAATAATACATAACGTTCCATTTCCATTATGAAATTCTAATCCTTCCGGAAGCATATCCTGTGGACTTGTCAGAAGCACATATTTGCCGTCCAATTCAAAGAAATCCGGGTCATCCCATCATTTTCCATAACGATTTTGATTCTTTGCCAGAATGCTTACAAATTCCCATTCAAAGCCATTTTTACTTCTGTAAAGAAGGATCTGTCCGCTTCCATCAGCCGGACGACTTCCTATAACACAATAAAAGTTCCATCGTTCCCTTTCCAGATTTTGGGATCACGAAAGTCTACTTTACTAGCCCCCTTTGGAAGATCTTTGGCTGTCAGAACCGGATTCTTATCATACTTTTCATAATCCTTACCATCTCCAACTGCCACTGCCTGTGTCTGAATATCCCTTACAGTTCCGTCTTCCAGTTTCTCCTGATTTACAGAAGTATACATAAGCAACTGTCTGCCATCCTCTAATTCTATGGCACTTCCTGAAAAACAGCCGAATTTATCATAATCTTCATCCGGTGCCAATGCAGTCGAACATAGTTCCAATGCAATAAATCCTTACTCACTACATGTCCCCAGTGCATACTGTCCAATGTGTGCTATACGGATTATACTGGTAGAACAAATGATACTCTCCTTTATAATAGGAAAATCCATTTGGATCATTCATCCAGCCAACATAAGGAGTTATATGAAAGGCTGGTCTTTCTTCCTCTTTGATCTGCTGTCCCTGTATAAATTCATATTTTCTTGCCTTTTCCAACATTTCGCTCATATAGTTCCTCCTGTCAAAATGATATCTTCTCTTATTTTTCACTGCTTAATGAATCCTGATACTGGTCAAAATATTTTTGCTTGATTGAAAGGTAATCGGAAAGCCCGTACTTCTCCATTTTTTTCAGATAAGAATCCCATTCTTCATCAATTCCTCCGTTCAGGATCCAATCTGCTTTCTTCTGTTCTGCATATTTCTTAATATCTGTATCATACTGTGACACTTTGTTTGTATCATCAATACTCATAAAATACATTTAGGATAAACATATTTGCTGTTCATATCCTGTAAATATGTCTCATGCATATTATCCAGACGCCATTTCGCATCTTCCGGCTGTGTTACATATACGTCATAATATTCATTTAATATAGCGAGAGGACCATTTACAGATTGCGCTTCACGTACTTCCACCGGTGACTGATCTCCTAAGTCCATATGCTTTAACATTTTTCGCCATCTTTGTTTACAGACAGCTCAAAAATATTAAAGGAATCCTTCTCTCCATAGGTTCCCCAGTTATTTTGCGGAGACTGAAGGGGTGCATACATCTGATCGATCCATGCGGCAGCAAGTGCCGTGTTACGGCAGCTGGTAGTAAGCACACATCTTCCTCTGTCAAAACCGCTGGTCTCACTGTTGTTCTGTCTGGTGATATTTCTCATTCCATCCGGTCCGGTCAGTGCCGGAAGCATCACATAATCCGTATTGTTGTCTATATTAGCAATATCCCATGTGAAGCAAAGTCCATAACGGTGATTCTTTCCTTTTGCAACATAAGTAGACCATTCCTGTGTAAATGCTTCCGGATCGATCAGATTCTCTGTCACAAGTTTATGCAGCCATTTGATACCTTCTTTGTATCCTTCCTGAACCGTTGTATAAATCACCTTACCTTCATCTGTTACAGCAAAATGATCTCCTGTGTCCCCATAACCATCTCCGAATCCATTTATTAAGATTGAAGGATCCTGATCTCCGTTATTGATAATAAATGACATTGGTATTACATCACCTTCAATGGAAAACTCTTGTTTCAGATCATCTGCATGATCTCGAAATTGAATCAGTACCTGCTCCAGTTCATCTGTTGTGGTTGGAATCTCAAGACCAAGATAATCAAGCCATTTCTTATTAATATAAGGAATATCTCCAATGGCCTGAATTGCTTCTTTTCCGGAACCAAGCTGTTCAATCCACGGAAAAGAGTAAATATGTCCATCCGGTGCTGTACACATGGTTCTGTATTCCGGGTATTTTTCAAACACAGCCTGAAGGTTTGGCATATATTTGTCAATCAGATTTTCCAGCGGAATAATTATTCCCTGCTTTGCATAACGCAACAGATCATAATCACTCATGCCTGCATTAAACAGTCCATCCGGCAGATTTCCAAACTGAGCCAACGCCAGATTCTTTTTATCTGAAAACTGATCTGATACAAAGCAGGTCCAGTCAATATGAACATTTGTCTGTTCTTCCATTCTCTGGAAAATCACTCTTTTATTTGGATCCTGTGTTGAAGTGGCCGGTGCACTGGTAATAAAAGAAAGTTCCTCTGTTTCTTTCAATGGAAACTGTACATCCGATACCGGTGTATCCGGATTAATCTCAGCATCAAGCCTCTGCTGTTTTCCACACCCCATTATACTTACCATCATTGTTAAAGAAAGTCCAAGTGCAAGCAAACTTCTTACTCTGTTTTTCTTCATATCTGTATCATTCCTTTCTTTAGCCTTTTACCGATCCAACCATAATTCCTTTATCAAAATATTTCTGGAAAAATGGATACATCACTAAAAGTGGTAAACTTGATACTACAATTGTTGCATATTTCAACTGTTCTGCTACCTTTGCCATCTCTGCTGTGCTTTGGATATCTGCAATCATTCCCGGCTGTGGAGTATTCTGCACCAGGATTGAACGCAGTACCAGCTGCAGTGGCTGAAGATTTGCATCGTTCAGATAAATCATCGCATCAAAGTAGCTATTCCACATTCCGACAAATGACCACAGTGCCAGTACTGCAATGATCGGTTTACATACCGGCATCATAATTTTGAAAAAATGCTGAATTTCATTAGCACCGTCAATTGCAGATGCTTCTCTTAATTCTGCCGGAATTGACTGATAATAAGTTCTTGCAAGAATCATATTCCAAACGTTAAATGCTCCCGGAATCAAAACCGCCCATACTGTATTTACCATATGCAGCTGATTGATCAAAATAAATGTTGGAATCATTCCTCCCCCAAAAAACATTGTGATCAGAAAAATCAGATTAAAAAATTTTCTTCCCACAAATTCTTTTTTAGACAGAGGAAAGGCTGCCAGTAATGTTACAAAAACTGAGATCACTGTAAATACAAATGAATACAGAAAAGAATTCAAAAATCCGCGCCAGATCATCTCATTCTCCAGTACTCTTCTATAAGCATCCAAAGTCCAGTCCTTAATATCAGAGCTCAGTCCCTGATTATTCAAAACAGTAGGATCCATAAAAGATGCAAGCACTACATATATAATTGGAATCGCAATAGAAAGTACAAACAGTCCAAGAATCGTGAATCCAATTCCAAGGATCAGACGATCTGTCCTTGAATATTTTCTCTTCTTTTTCTCCATCTTCTCTTCCTCCTATAATCCCTCTCCATCATTCAGCTTCTTTACAACCCAGTTTACAAAAATCAAACAGAATTACATTGACAACTGAATTAAACAGACCTACATGCCGTAGAATAACCATAATCACCGTTCAAAAGACCGATGCGATATACATATGTAGATAAAATTTCTGATGCCGGCAGGTTCATATCTGTCTGCAATGCATATGCCTTCTCAAATCCAATGCTCATAATATTTCCTGCCTGCAGGATAAACTGAATTACAATAATGTTCTTAATCGCCGGAAGCTCCACGTACCAGACTGCTGCAAAAGGTTTGCACCATCCATAACTGCCGCTTCTTCCAACTCTTTGCTCGCATTAGATAATGCTGCAGTATACATAATAGATGCCCAGCCTGCAGTCTGCCAGATTCCACTTGCTATATAAATAGTACGGAAAGCAGATGGCATTGTCATCCAGTTTGTGCTAATCCAAGCAGCCTGTTCAAAGGTCCTACCGGTGATAACAGCATACGAACCATACCACAAAGTACTATTACAGATATAAAATTCGGCATATAGATCAGAAGCTGTACTTTTTTCTTGATCCCTGTTTTTGAATACGATTCATAAGTAATGCCAGAATAATCGGAACCGGAAATCCCCATAATAATCCATAGATACTCAGCTTTAATGTATTCATCAGATAGTTCATAAAATCCGGTGATGATAAAAAACGTCTGAAATATTCAAGTCCAACCCATGGACTTCCAAGTACTCCCTTGATTACATTATAATCTTCAAACGCAATCAAAAGCCCTCCCATCGGAAGATACTTAAAAATGATTGTCAGTAAAAGTCCCGGCATTAAGAAAAAAAGATATAACTGCCAGTTTTTCTTCACATACGTAACCTTATTTCTCCACGTCTGCTTGCTTACGGGCTTTGCTTGGTTCTGCACTGTTTTCATGCACTTTTTCCTCCATTCCTTTCATACATTGTTCATGAAACCGGTTAAGTAACCGGTTACTTTATAATCTGATGTTACTACATCACACACTCTCTGTCAACACTTTTCTTCATTAAAATAACCGGTTACGTAATCGGTTATTTTAATATTGCCTTTTTGTATAATAATTGCTATACTAAAAAAAAATATTTGCATTTATTTATAAGGAGAATAAGTTTCATGTCAAAAAAACAGGTGACATTTGCAGATATTGCAGCATATACCCATTTTTCAAAAACTACAATATCAAGATATTTCAATCATCCTGATTCCCTTACACTTGAAAATCAGGAAAAAATTTCTCAGGCCCTTGATATCCTTGGCTATAAAAAAAATAAACTTGCAAAAGTCTGGCGAATGGAAAAAGTGAATTTATCGGAATCATTATTCCGAATCTTTATCTGCATTATTATTCTGAAATGCTGACACAACTGCTGTCCAGCTACAGTGATTATCACTACAAATTTCTCGTCTTTAGCAGTGAACATGGGGCTGAAGAAGAACAGCAATATATTGAAGAGCTCCTATCCTATCAGATTGAAGGTCTCATTGTTTTAAGTCATACGCTGTCATCAAAACAATTATCCTCCTATCAGATTCCCATCGTTGCCATTGAACGTGAAGCGGAATATATCAGCAGTGTTACCACTGACAACTATATGGGTGCGCTTCAGGCTACCACTCTGCTGATCCGTGATAAATGTGATATACTGATCCACATCAATGTCAATGTTGAGAAAACAGTTCCTGCTTACGACCGTATTCGCGCATTTAAGGAAACCTGTGAAGAATATCAGGTTCCTTATGATATTGATCTAAGTGTAAGCGGTAATTCTTATCAGGAAATTTTAAATGAAATAAGACGCATTTTTACAAGAATAGAAGAGAAATATCCCAATCAAAAAAAAGGTATTTTCCTTTCCAACGATACTTATGCAAACATGTTTCTTAACCTGATTTTCCAGAAATACCGAGAATTACCCTCTTTCTATGAAATCATAGGATTTGATAATTCTCCCATTGCCAGTGAGGCAATTCTCCCAATCACAACCGTTGGTCAGCAGATTGATATTATTGCACAAACTGCCATGGAGCTTCTGGTTCAACAGATGGAAGAACAAAAAAAACGTTCCCCTAAACCACTGGAAAAGCCTGTCCATAAACAGATTACTCCAATATTGATTCGCCGTAATACAACCAGTTAAAACTAACCTTTCATTTTTCTCCGGAATACAATCTGTCCCAGAAATATTTCTGCCATATCGGATATTGGAATACTTAATTATTTGGGCAAAAAGGGGATGCCGAAAAGTGGTATTAACCGGCATCCCCTTTATTGATTGTATTATCTTATTTCATATGATCTTTTTCAGTTATTTTGCGAATAACCCGGCATGGATTTCCAGCAGCCAGACTATATGGAGGAATATCCCTTGTCACAACACTTCCTGCTCCTATTACACATCCCTCTCCTATGGTAACACCGCCACAAACAACCACATTGGATGCCAGCCAGCAATTATCTTTTATAGTAATTGGTTTCTCCTATTCAAGATTATAAAAGCTTCCATCTTCTCTTTTTCTGCTATTACGTTCTTCAAGTAAAAATGGGTGCATGGGAGTTGCCAATGTGACATTTGGACCAATCATCACATTATCTCCTATATGTACTTCACATACATCCAAGCAGGTGAAATTAAAAATTGTTCCAATTCTTTATCCGTTGGATCATATAACTCTCCACTTACCATTTTTTCTCTTTCTGTCATTTCTGATAACCTCCAGTAAAAATTTTATTACCAAGTTAGTTATTTCCGAGTACTTGATAAGTTGTTCCTACTGCAATAATATATAGATAAGGAGAATCACTGTCAATGCAATCGTAAAAATTTGCGATTGATTTTTTGATTAATTTTAACTGTGTTATGGTCAAAAATCGTTTCTAACTCATGGGATTGTAAAACAGATTTTTGTACCCATCTATCAGGGCAAAATAACTGATATCTTTTAATTTAGACGCAGTGAACTCACGGTCAACAATAATCATCCCTTTTCGCGCAATGAGATTTCTAATCTATTCTTCATAGTTCAAAAATAGTTTTATCGGTTTTAATGCTTTTTCTATCGCTATAAAAATCTGCGTATATAGAAAAATGGAGGACCCTTAGGTCCTCCGTCCGGTCGCAGGCATCGCAAGTTTCTGCAACCTGATCACTGACAAGCATTTTAATACGAGTCTTTCTAAAAGACAAGTGCTTTCTGCGAACATTGTCCATTTGCACCATGACTCCTGCATTAGTTCCAAGATTACTTATAAAAACAATCTACAGTTTGGAAAAATCTATTCCAAACCAATTGGCAATTTTGCTTTGAATGTTCTCTCTTTCAAGCAGGTTCAATGGTTTTCTAATAATATCTTCTTGCTTCTACCTTAAGATATTATGAGAAAGAATGCTTTCCCTATTAAAGACTTTCAGGATAAATTCCAACAAATGAGAGCAGCGGAAGTACACGGAAATCATGTAAAACAATTTTCACTTTCTGGGCTTTTTGCCCCTTAACAGAAATGATCTTCTTATAACCAATTACTGTTCCTGTGTAAATACTGTTCCATATTTCCCCCTCTTTAACAAATATCTCAAATTTTTCCACTCTCTGACTATAGCAGACAGCCTCTTTTAATACCAGATACCCTAAGTTGTATGAACCGTCCAGACAAATGGTTATTTCTACTGGCAGTTCGCTGCTTTCAGGCTGAAACCAGGTTTCTGAAGTATCATCTGTCAAATCAGAAACCGGATGCGTCGGATCTTCATTTTCTGAAAAAATATGTGCTGTACTCATTAAATTATGAGTAAAAGATTTCTTTTTCCAACTTCCAAATTCTTCCAGACGTTTAACATCATTTTCATGAAGAAGCCCGTTTGGCATAGGTGGAATATTTAACAAAAAGGTTGCATTTCCTCCAACAGCCCCAATATAGATATAGATCAGCTCCTCCAGACTTTTCACCTGATCATCTTCTTCTGGATGATAAAACCATCCAGGTCTTATAGAAGTATTTACTTCTGCCGGATACCAGATCAGATTCGTTTCACCTTCAAGCGCTCTTCTGCTTCCAAGATCTTCCATGTCGCTGGTGATCCGGCGCATTCTAAATTCCTTATCATCGGTCTGCTGGCTTCTTTCCTGTACACTCTCTGCAAGTGCTGTACGTGCAGGAACAACACTCCACTCAGATTTTCTTACATCGCCAGCTTCATTTCCGCACCACCTGATATCCGGCCCACACACACAGATACATGCGTCTGGCTGATATTTTCTGACACATTCATAATAGCGTTTCCAGTCATATATCTGTTTTTTTCCATTTGGTCCTTCTCCGCAGGCACCATCTAGCCAGACACTAAAAATATCTCCATAACCGGTGAGAAGCTCAGTCAGCTGTGCCAGATAGTAATCATCATATTCTTTTCCGCTTCCCGTAACAAGGCTTGTTGCGATCCCATGGTGAAAGATAAATTCCAAATTTCAGTCCATGGCGGCGGCATGCTTCGGACACTTCCCGGACCACATCTCCCTGCCATTTTTCCACGGGCTTGCTGCAACGCTGTGACTGGTATATCTGGTAGGCCACAGGCAGAAGCCGTCATGGTGCTTACAGGTAAGAATTACGCCTTTCATGCCGGCATTTTGTGCTGCAGTCACCCACTGGTCTGCGTCAAACTCTGTAGGATTAAAAATTTGCAGATTTCCGTTCCATCTCCCCATTCCCGATTGGTATACGTATTCATTCCAAAATGAAAAAACGCATAAAACTCTGTTGCCTGATAGGCAATCTGGCGGCAGGAGGGAACTATTTTTATTAATTCCTGATCAGTTGGCATATGATTTCTCCTTTTTTCATCCCTTCAACCCGCCTGCACCGATTCCCTGAAGCAGATATCTCTGTCCAATGAGATAGATAATAATTGTTGGGATCATAACGATTACAAGTCCGGCAAACAGGGCACCCCAGTCTGTAGCATATTTCTGCACCTCAAACAAGTTTGCCATACCGATGGGAAGGGTTTTCTTTGCATCTTCCGTAAGAAGAACAAGTGCCAGTGGATATTCATTCCAGAAGCCCATGGCACTTAACATCGTAATGGTCGCAATCCCGGGTTTTGCAAGAGGCACCATAACTCTTAACAACAGCTGGATATTAGTAGCACCGTCAATTCTTGCAGACTCCTCATAATCCCTTGGTACCGCAGACATAAATCCCTGTAAGGTAAAAATACAGAAAGGAAACTGCATAACTGCATAAACAAGACATAATACCGGCAGGTTATTTAATCCGTTCACAGCCTGTAATTCCAGAAACAAAGGAATCATAATGTAAGTAGCCTGCAGAAAAATACAAGCCATGTAGACCGTAGAAATCAGCCTGCTGCCCACAAAACGGTATCTTGCCAGTACATAAGAGATGGGAATGACCAAAAGCAGAAGCAATACAGTGGAAAGCACTGTCACAAATATGGAATTTCCAAAATAAGCGGCAATATTTGCTTTCTGCCATGCTGCCACAAAATTATCCAGATTCAAAGCTGCGGGCAATGCATAAGGATCTGTCAGATATTCTGCATTTGTCTTAAACGCAGACATCAGATTCCAGAAAAGCGGATACAAAAAGATAACGGTAAACAGAATCATCAGGATCCTGATACACCAGGTTCTTACAGTTTTCATCAGTCTCCTCCTATTCTTCTCGGCTGACAGTTTTCGTGAAATCATCGCAAGCACGATCGCAAGCAGAAGCGTAAACATGGCGATCGCCATCGCATAGCCAAAGTTTGCATTCCGCATACCCTGCGTGTACATATACTGCAGAAGGACACTGGAAGCACCGTTCGGTCCTCCTCCTGTCATAACATTGGACAGGGTAAAACTCAGATTGATCGTTCCTGATAGGGCAAGGATATAAGTTGTTCCGATGGACCTGCGGAGAAGCGGGATCGTGATCCTGAAAAAACTTCTGGACTCCGGTCGCTCCGTCGATCGAGGCAGCTTCATAGATTTCCTGAGAGATCCCGTCGATTGAAGCCACATGCATTACCATATAATAACCGATCGCCTGCCATACCAGTGCAGCACCGATACACCAGAGCGCTGTTTTTCCCTCTCCCAGCCAGGCATGCTTCCAGGAAGAAAGGTTAAACAGATCCAGCATATGATTGAGGATTCCTCTTGTCGGATTAAATACAAAAGACCATACGATCCCGACAACCGTCATAGAGACAACACTCGGGAAAAAGAATACCGTACGATAAAAAGATTTCTCCCGGAGTTCTCCCTGTGTAAGGATAAAAGCAAATACCAGGCTCAGAAAGATCGTCAGAGCCGGGATCACAAGCATCAGTTAAATGTATTAAAAAGTGCCTGCACAAAGTCCTTGTCTTTGAACATATAAATATAATTATCCAGAAATACAAATTTACTGTTGAATCCAACACTGAGCGCAGTGGAACTGGTAAACGACAGGTAGATGGCATTCAGCATCGGTACGATCATAAAAACGACCGTAAGAATCAGCGCGGGAAGCGTACACAAAGCTATGAATAATTTGGGCTTTTTTACCACGTCTGGTCACTCCTTTTTTCAGATTTCAAATCATTTTGGGGTAAAAAAAAGGCTGCCGCATACATTGTGCAGCAGCCTTTTCGCTTAATCGGACAACGTCCGTCCTGTAGATGACAAAGATATTTATTTGGCAGCTTCCTGATCTGCACGAATCTGTGCAAAAGCGTCTTCTACGTTCTGTGCCCACTCTTCTACTGTCATTTCGTCGTTCATAACAGAAGTGATCGGGTTGAAGATCTCATCTTTTGGATTGATCTTACAGTCAGCCGGAACTGCTGAGAAGCTCATGATCAGAGAAGATGCATTTGCTTCATCATAGATTCCATACATATTGTAGATTGCTGTAGAAAGTTTGTCTTTTGCTACTTCACGGGCACTCTTTGTTGCATAAAGGGCACCGGAAGCTTCTGCAAATGCAGATACAGATTCATCGCTGTACAGGAAACGAAGGAATTCTTTTGCGAGTTCCTGATTCTTTGCAGCTGCCGGAATGGAAACTGCTCACAGCTGTCGAATACATAGTGGACATCGTCTGCATTCTCTGTCGGGATCGGAGCCATGGCAAACTCAAATCTGTCTTCTCTCGGAGCATCCTGCATCTCATTTTCCATCCAGGTTCCGTTTGTGATGAAAGCAGCTTTTCCAAGCATCATCTCTGTCTGGGATTCTGTATGGTTCATACCTACCGTACCTTCCAGAAGATATCCCTTATCTGCGATCTCTTTGATATGGGTGAGGGCTTTCAGCACGCCTTCGTTATTGAAAGAACCTTCTTCATAATTTGCGATCTTTGTGAGGGCTTCTTCGCCGCACTCATTTGCGATTGCCGGCCAGAGCATTTCTTCCATGTATCCCGGATAGATTCCCTGATAAGTGAAGAGAGAACGTCCGTCGATGTCTTTGACTGTATCGCCAAGGGCAAAGAACTCATCCCAGGTCTTCGGAACTTCCAGATTGTTTTCATCGAAGAATGTCTTGTTGTAGATCAGGCCCTGCGGACCGCTGTTGAACGGTGCGAGATAGATATCACCATCTCCATATGGGGCACATTTGCTGCTTGCAAGGATTCCATCTGTGATATCATCACGGAGTGTACCGGTTCCTGCATAGTTTTCGCCATCAAAAACATCGTTCAGGTTCAGAAGTGCATGTTCTTTGATCAGAGAAAGGATCACGCCGTCCTCACCGCCATCATTCAGACAGATAAAATCCGGTACATTTCCGGCAACGATTTGTGGACGGATGATATCACCGATGGTAGGGCTGATGGTCATGTTCACTTTCACACCCTCATGGCTTTCCTCAAAAAGTTCTACCATCTGATTCCAGTAAGCATCTCCGTATCCACCTGGAAGATCGCGATGTTCAGTTCCTGTTCTTCTGCGTCTGCAAATGCAGTGAGCGGTGAGAGTACGGTAGCCGCGCTCATCGCAAGGATCATAGCAGAAGCTGCAAATCTTTTCTTCATTATGTTTGTTTCCTCCTTCATGCTGGCTTTTTTTACGTTCGCCTTATGATGACAGTATACGGCAAAATATTTTTGTAGTAAATTAACAAAACATCCCTGCTTATGGAACTTTCTCTTATAAAAATTATACGATATGGATTTTCTTGTGATAAATATGTACAATCTTTTTCTATTTGTGTTTTGGATGGATTATCCTGACTTTTTTTAGTATAATGGATAAAAAGGTGGGGGAAAAATGAATAAAAAACAACGTTATCAGGGATTTCGTAAATTCAGTATCAAAACAAGACTTGTCATTGCCCTTTTGCTGATATCCATTATACCATTGGCAGGGATCAGCGGCTATTCCTTTCATATCTTTTCCGTAGCACTTCGGGAAAAAACTTTCTGCTTCCATTTCCCAGACTTTATCGATGATCAATCTGAATATGGTAAGTGAGATCGAAAAATATCAGTATCTGTGCGGCTCTATCTGCATCAGCGAAGAGATCAAGGACGGGCTTCTGAACAAAGATATGTCAGATATAGAGAAAAATCAGGCGATCAATGAGATCCAGAGCATGATCCGTACCAAGATCATCTATCCGGCACAGGCCAAAATATCACGGTATATGATACCGACGGAAATATTTTTTATGACCTTGGCTATGACGGTTTCTATCAGGATGATGTGGATATGCTCCTCGATCGGCTGCGCCAGGAAAATCAGGATGTATGGGCATATGTGCACACCTACCGCGACAGAGATATCCTGGTCCTTGGAAGAAGGATCTATGAGCAGTACAGCGAAAGCCGTGTGATCGGTTACACCCTGATCTCCATCGATGAGAAGATTTTTTCCAAGACCGTGCTCGAACCGGTAGGGCTGGCAGATTCTTCTAATATTATGTATATGAACATGGACGGTTCGGTTCTTTCGTCCTGGGACAGAAATATCGCACTCGGCAAAAAGGTTGACAGCGAATTCCTCAAAAATATCCAGCAGAAGCTTCCTTCCAGGACCGATTCCTTCAGCATCCACAAAGATGGCGAAGAACAGCTGGTCACTTACATTTTCAACAAAAATCTCAACCAGCTTTTTGTGTACACCATGCCTTATCATTATATCAATTCCGAAGTTTATACCATGCTTCGCCGGATCCTGATCGTGGCGGTGATCCTGGTCCTCATGTGCATTGGGATCGTCGCAATGGTATATCCGGGAATCACATCCCCGATCAGAAGCATGCTGAATTTCTGTAAAGAATTATCCCACGGAAACCTGAACGTCCGTATTCAGGATAACCACAAAGATGAACTTTCGGACCTGTCCGGCAGCATGAACCACATGGCAGATACCATCCAGAATCTGCTCGAACAGCAAAAAGAACAGGAAAAGAAAAAGAGAGAACTGGAGCTTCAGATGCTCCAGTATCAGCTCAATCCTCATTTTCTTTTTAACACCTTAAACAGTCTGCGCTTTGTGGCAGCCATGCACAATGATCAGATCGTCAGCGACGGAATCCAGGCACTCAGCAGCCTTCTTCAGAACACGCTCACAAATAAGAATGAATATATCACCGTGCAGGAAGAACTTGAAAATTTGGAAAATTATTTTGCCATTCTCCGCATCCGGTATGCAGGAAGTTTCGAATATTCTTTCCATATGGAGGATGAAGAGCTGCTCTCCTGTCTCGTTCCCAACTGATCCTGCAGCCGCTCGCCGAAAATTCTGTAATGCATGGTTCTTCCGATGACGGTTCTGTCATGGAGATCCATATTACCTGCTGGGAGGAAGACGGACATATGATCCTGGAACTTCAGGATGACCGGAAAAGGATTCGAGTAACTAACCCGGAACTGATCTGAAACCCG
>ENA-OQCX01000572-OQCX01000572.1-human-gut-metagenome-genome-assembly--contig:-NODE-572-length-19017-cov-2.278454_pt1 | contig 19017 bp, 21 predicted proteins | sample MGYA00242762_ERZ504587 | MGnify/ENA primary metagenome ERZ504587 (study PRJEB26092, sample SAMD00036337) | human gut metagenome | host: Homo sapiens | study: EMG produced TPA metagenomics assembly of... | reverse complement strand
ATTCCGATGTGCTGGAAATTATTATCTTGTCATTTGTAGTTTATTATATTATGCGCTGGATACGCAATACAAGAGCGTGGACGCTGATGAAAGGTATCCTTGTGATGGTGGTCTTTATTTTTATGGCGACCATCCTGCATCTGGATTCCATCCTGTTTCTGTTCAGCAGAGGGATCAATGCAATCCTGGTGGCAGTAGCAGTTATTTTTCAGCCGGAGCTGCGGCGTGCGCTGGAGCAGCTCGGTGAGAAAAGTTTTTATCTTCGCTGATTCCGTTTGATATGGAACGGGATTTAGATGAACGGTTCAGTGACAAAACGGTAAATGAGCTGATCAAGGGTTCTTTTGAAATGGGAAAAGCAAAAACAGGAGCGCTGATCGTCATCGAAAAAAATACCAGACTTACGGAATATATCCGTACCGGGATCGAATTGGATTCCCTGGTGACAAGTCAGTTGCTGCTGAATATTTTTGAACATAATACACCGCTTCACGATGGAGCGATCATTGTGAGGGGCAATCGTATTATTTCAGCGACCTGTTACCTGCCGCTCTCAGACAATATGGAACTGAGTAAAGAGCTTGGAACGAGACACAGAGCCGGTGTAGGTATCAGTGAAGTGACGGATTCGCTGACGATCATCGTATCAGAAGAGACCGGAAAAGTTTCCATTGCGCAGAAAGGGACGCTTATGCGTGGGGTAACACCGGAAGAGTTAAGGGAACAGCTTGTGATTCTTCAGGATAAAAATACAAGTACAAAGAAATTTAGATTCTGGAAAGGAAAGGCGGGAATGAGAGACTATCGACAGAGTGAAAGACATACTGACCAGTAATATGGGATTGAAAATACTGGCTGTGCTGGTTGCCTGTGTAATCTGGGTTTTTGTAGTGAATGTAGACGATCCGGAAAAGACGCAGTCCTTTTCGGATGTGAAAGTGGAAATTCGCAATAGTGATTGTTTCGGAGTAGATAAAACATTCAGTGTTCAGGAGGATACCGATAAAGTAAAAGTCTGGATTAAAGCCAGAGAATCGGTTCTGAACCGTTTGCAGTCCAAAGACTTTAAAGTGGTTGCAGATATGCGTAATGTCACACTTGGCAATGCAGTCCCTTATACGCTGGAATGTACAAACAGTGCGATCACAAAGGCAAACTGGAATGTGAGCCGGCATCTATGAAGATAAAGATAGAAAACGTTGTTCAGGAATCTTTTGGTGTGGAAGTGGCCACAACCGGTGATCCGCAGGAAGGGTATGACGTAGGTACGACCACGATCCCAGAAGGCGATACGATCAACATTGCCGGTGCAGAATCACTGGTAAATATTATCCATAAAGTCAGCATGTCGGTAAGTGTAAACGGTCTTTCTGCTGACAAAACAGTAAAAGGGAATCTTGTTGTGACAGATAAAAATGGAACCGATTTTACACAGAGTCAGATGGATAAACTGGTTTTTACGACAAGCAGCGGAAACCTGATCAAAGACGGCATATTGAATGCCAGGATCAAATTATGGAAAGTTCAGCAGAATGTAAAAGTAAAGGTAGGGACCTATGGAACAGCGGCACCAGGATACCGGGTATCAGAAGTAAAAGTCACACCGGAGATGATCAGTGTTGCAGGAGATGAGGAAACACTTCAGGAGTTAAACGGGGAACTTTCGCTGGCAGAGATGATATCGGTTGATGGAATTTAGAAAGTTTTACGTCAGATAATATCAATCTTGCAGATTATCTGAAAGAAAATTACAAAGATAAACTGAAACTGAAAAGTGGTACGGCATCTACGTTGTCTGTTCGTGTTATCATGGAAAAGATGGGAACAAAGAAAATTGATATTCCGCTGTCGGGAATTACCATAAAAGGAAGACCGACAGATCTGGATATGGTACTAACGCCAGCAGATAAGATTACGGTTGAAGTTGCAGCGGTAGATGCATCTTCGCTTTCCGATATCAGCCAGAGTGATATCAAGGCAGTTCTTGACCTGACATCTTATCAGAAAGCAGGACGACATGAAGTTCCGGTTGATATTACCCTGCCGGAAGGATATGAACTGACGTCAGAAGTCAAGATTGTAGTCAATCTTACGAGAAAACAACTGACAACAGGAAGCAATACCGTAATAGCGGCAGATGAGGAAGAATAACAGGAAAATCAGCAGAAAGGCCGCAGAAGCGGCGACAGGAGGAAAATATGGTAAGTCAGAAAGTAAAAGTGAAAAACCCTTCCGGATTGCATCTAAGACCAGCAGGAGTGTTGTGCAGCACAGCGTTGCAGTTTAAGTGCCGCGTGAGATTTACATTTCGGGAAGCAACTGTAAATGCAAAGAGTGTACTTAGTGTGTTAGGAGCCTGCGTAAAAGAAGGAGATGAGATCACATTTTTATGTGAAGGGGAAGACGAAGAGCAGGCACTGGCTACTATGGTAAAAGCTGTGGAAGAAGGTCTTGGTGAAGAAGCGTGAGACAGCAGCAGGATGCCGGGAAAGTAAACGTGACTGTAAAATAATAAGAGCAGTAACCTGGAGCATTGACTCCGGCGCAGCAAAAAGCAGGTATAAAAACCTGCTTTTTTGCTGCACTATTTACCGGTATTGAAATAAAGAGGATCGGTCGGATCATAGTTCTGAGAAGTTGGAATCTTGATTCCTTTTGGTTTACCAAGAGGTCCAGGGTTTGGAGAATCGTATACCACAACGGTAGAACCGGTTGGCACGTTGTTGTACAGCCAGTATGCATCACTCATACTGAGTCGGATACAACCCTCGGAAGCCTGGTTGCCGAGCATGTTATATTTGTAAGCCGGAAGATTCTTTCTTCCCCGTTCCGGCTGCGGAATAGAGTGGAACAGGATATCACTTGTAATGTGGGAACAGTAATATCCGTATGTCGGACCATTCAGTGTATGAGTGTAAAGTTTATCCATGATGGAAAAAGTACCGGTCGGCGTTGCGTTGTCAACACCGGTAGAACAGATCATGCACGTACCGGGATACCACCTTTGTATACGGTAACAACGTTCTGCTGACGGTTGACTTTTACGGTCCAGCTTCCGTCCAGGTCACGGTTGGAAATACCGCTTCCGGAGAAGGTATAAGTAGTTCCGTTGATGTTTTTGGTGCCGGTTACCATTGCACCGTTGGAAGGGTTCAGGTAATAGTATTTTCCATTGTAACACAGCCAGCCGGTATGCATGGCACCGTAGTCATTAAAGAAATACGTTTTCCTGCCGATCTTTTTCCAGCCACGTGTGATTTCCCCTTTGGAATTGGCAAAATACTTACGGCTTCCATAAACAGTCCAGCCATTGCCAAGTGCTCCGTCAGAGCCAAAAACATAGATTTTATTTTTGAGCTGACGAACTCCGGTATAACGTGCCCCGATGTCATTTCCGGACAGTGTACCGTAATATTTTTTGCCGTTAACCTTGAACCATCCGTCTGCAGGGAACCATCACTGCCGAGACGACATTTTTTGCCGTTTTTGCTGATCCATTTGTTGGTGTAACGTGCCCCGGTTTTTTTGTTCAGATAATACCATTTTTTCTTGTATTTTTTCCAGCCGGTCCAGAGCGTACCGTCACTGTTTACATAGTAGGTTTTATTTCCGGAGGTAACCCAGCCTTTTTTTGCAAGAACACCGTTCTTTTTAGTGAAATAAAGTTTTCCGTTATAAGTTACCTTTCCGACGATCATAGCACCGTCGCTGCCGAAGAAATAACTTTTCCGTTGTACTTCTGGCGGCCGGTTTGGCGATTCCGGCATTATCGGTCAGGTACTTTTTCCCGTTCAGCTTGTGCAGACCTTTTTCAAGAGACTGGCCATTTTCACCAAAACAGTAAACGTTACCGTTCATGGAAAGGGTTTTATTTGTAAAAAGCTGATAGTTGGAGCCGGCATAGTACCAGATCGTGCGCCTGGCTGTTTTTACCGAGAACAGACCGGTTCTTATAGTGCCGTCGGCAGAAAAATAGTAAAGGTTTTTCGAAATGTTCATGACACCCTGGGATGCCGGTCTGAACAGATATCCATCAGAACCAAAATAGTAGATGCTGCCGTTGATGTTGAAAAATCCGGTAGCCTTTGTTCCATCTGAAGTGGTATAGAAACTGCCGATGGCATCAGAACCCCATCCGACGACCGTCTGCTCCGTAGAACCGGCAGGTTCATCTGCATGAACGACAGCAGGTATGGTAAACATCAGGCTGGCAGCTAATACAGTTACAGATAATATTTTTTTGAAATGCATATACTCCTCCAATCTGTATGTAAAACAATAAGTTGTTTTGTCATATCATTCTTATAGTACTATAAAAGCACAGTAAATGCAACGATATCAAATAAAAAAATTAAATAAAATTTAAGAAATATTAACGGAGTGTTAAAGGATTGACAGTTGTATTTTTTTAGAGTACTATGTAAGGTAACTTATACTGTGGCATATGGCAAAAGCAAGACGCAAAGAGCAGCAGGAGGAAAAAAGATGCGCAAAATTTTGAAAAGTCTGACAGCAGCATTATTGTTTGGCATGGTTTTCTGTGCAGGGGTTACTACACATGCAGCAGACGGAAACGTTGTACTTGTATTGGATCCGGGACATGATTCTCATGATGCAGGGGCACGGCGTACCTGGAATGGTATTACCTATGCAGAGGAGACCATTACCTTGAAAATGGCACAATACTGCAAAGAAGAGCTGGACAAATATTCCGGTATCAGTGTTTATCTTACAAGAACAACGAATGAAGTGGATATGGATCGTTATGACCGGGTAAAGATTGCGAAAAATCTGGGTGCAGACGCACTGGTCAGTTTACATATCAATTCAACGGGCAACTATCAGGACAGTATATCGGGGGCACTTGCTTATGTACCTACTTATTCCAACAATGCAGCGTATGCAGTTGAGGCACGTGCACTGGCAAAAGACATCGTGGAGAATCTTTCCACTGTCGGATTGAAAAATCTTGGTTACTTAAAAAACGAAGACCTGGGTATTATATATTATGGAAAGCAGTGGAAAATACCGAGATGATCATCGAACATGGATTTGTCAACAATCCTTCCGACTGCAGGAAATATTACGGAAGCAATGCCAAAATCCGCGCAGTGGCACTTGCAGATGCAAAAGCGATCGCAAATCATTACGGACTGCATAAGAAAGCCGGATGGCAGCAGGACGGGAGCTATCTGGATGCGAATGGAAAAAAGGTAACCGGATGGCTGACGGATGCAGGAAAGAAGTATTATCTGGATGAAAATGGTTATAAAGTATCCGGGTTTGTAAAGGTCAACGGAAAGAAGTATTATTTTAACAGCGATGGAACTGCGTTTAAGGGGCTTTTGCGGATCGGAAGTGATCTGTATTCGGTAAAGAGCGGCGGCGAAGTGCGTACCGGATGGTCAAAAACGGGAAGCAGACAGTATTATGCGGCAAAATCCGGAAAACTGAGAACAGGTTTCCAGACTTATAAAAAGCGGAAATACTATTTCAGCCCGCAGACAGGTATTGCACTGAAAGGTATGCAGCAGATTGGAAAGCATTTTTACTATTTTGATGCAAAGGGACGTATGCAGACCGGCTGGGTACGCATCGGAAAGGCAGATTACTATTTCAAGAAATCGACCGGTGTGCGTAAGACGGGATGGTTCAAATACAGAGGAAAATATTATTATCTGAATCCACAGACCGGCGCGAAGATGAAGAAGTGCTGGGTGTGCGAGAATAACCAGTATTATTATCTGGACCGAAGCGGTGCAAGGCTTCAGAATACAAAGAAGATCATCGGCGGTAAAACCTGGAAATTTGAAAAAAATGGTGTCTGCAAAAAGAAAACAAGAGCTGAAAGAAAAGCAGCACAGACGGCAGATACAGAAACTATGACGGAAACAACGAAGATGTAAATAATTGGAGGAAAGACGTATGAAAAAGATATTGGTAACAGGGTGCAATGGACAGCTTGGACGCGAGATCAACCGCATTTATAAAAGCAGCAGTGAATATGAGATTTTCAATACCGATGTGGCATGCGAAAGTGCCGTAAAACTGGATATCACAAATGTAGATCAGGTGCTTGAACTGGTACGGGAAGTAAAACCATATGCGATCATCAACTGTGCGGCACACACAGGGTGGATGCATGTGAGACAGATCAGGATAATGCCTATCGCATCAATGCAATCGGTCCTAGAAATTTAAGTATTGCAGCAACGGAAACCGGCGCCAAAATGGTCCATATTTCGACGGATTATGTTTTTGCGGGAAATGCAAAAAAGCCGTACATTGAGTTTGATCAGCCGGATCCACAGGGCATGTATGGAGCGACCAAACTGGCAGGAGAGCAGTTTGTACAGCAGTTTGCAAAAGATTTCTTTATCATCCGTACTGCATGGCTGTATGGCGATGGAAAAAACTTTGTCAAGACGATGCTGCGTCTTGCAGAGACACATGATGAGGTGAGCGTAGTAGGAGACCAGTTTGGAACACCTACAAGTACAGCAGAACTGGCAAAAGCGATCCACGTACTTTTTACCTACAGAAAATTATGGATTGTTCCATGGTACCTGCGAGGGTTCCTGCAGTTGGGCAGATTTTGCGTCTGAGATTTTCCGTCTTGCAGGGAAAAATACAAAAGTGAACTATATCACGACGGCAGAATACCCGACACCGGCAGTACGTCCGGCGTATTCTGTTCTGGAAAATTATATGTTTAAACTGACTGCGGATTTTCAGTTTGCACAGTGGCAGGATGCAGCTGCTGAGTATGTGAAAGCTCTGGTATAAAGGAGAAGACCGATTTGATAGCTATAAAAGCTTTAAAGATTCTGCTGTGGTTTCTTGTTGTTCCGTTTGGGATTGGTAATCTTCCGATGTTCCGGAGCAGGAAGCAAAAAGCAGGAGCGGCAGATCTGTTGATCAGCGGGTATGCAGGCATGTTTGCACTGTTTGAAGTACTTGCCCTGCCTCTTATTTTTGGCAGACAGTCTTTTTCACTTCTGAAATATACGTACGGAGTGCTTGTGCTGATACTGGCATTTTACGGATATTTCAGTGTGGGAAGGAAAAGATGGAAGGAACACACAAAGATACAGGTACGGGTTCCGGTATCCGAGATTCCTCCTGCCATGTGGGCAGCGATGTTTCTGATACTTGTCCAGATGGGTGCTTATGTATTTGGAATGGCGACGGATCTGGATGATTCCTTTTATGTGGCAACTGCAACGACCACGCTTCAGACGAATGGCATGTTTACCTATGGTGCCTATACCGGGAAACTTTCCACCGTGCTTCCGTCCAGATATGTGCTGGCACCATTTCCGATCATGCTGGCATTTTTCAGCGATGCGGTTCAGATGCATGCGGCGGTTGTTGCACATACGGTTCAGCCGGTATTTTTCCTGCTCTTATCCTATCTTGTGTATTGGCAGATCGCACGGAAATTATTTCCGGAGGATAAAAACGGAGATGCACTTTTTCTGCTGTTCGTGGCACTGATACAGATGTTTTCTTATTATTCTGTGTATACGCAGGGAACCTTTATGACGATCCGTATCTGGCAGGGGAAGGCACTTCTGGCATCTTTCTGCTTCCCGGGATTTTTTATCAGTCCAAATGCTGTATGGAGGAAGAGGCAGAAAAAGGAGAATGGATGCGGCTGCTGGTATTGCTGATGGCTTCCTGCCTGGTATCCGGCATGGGGATTATGCTGGCACCGATCATGCTGATCTTAGTGACGGTATTATATCTGTGGAAAGACAGGAACTGGAAAAGGGCAGGTCTGGCAGTAATCTGCTGTGTTCCAAATATATTGTGCGCTGCAGCATATCTGCTGGTAAGATAGAAGAGAGGTAAAGAAACGATGAAAACAGCGTTCTGGACTGCAATCGAAAGAGGCCGCTGGTATATAGGCGAAGGATGGCATTTCTATCTTTTCCTGGCGGCTCTTTTGTTTCTGATCCTGAATCGGAAAGAAAAAGACAATCGCAGATGGCTGGCGGGATACAGTCTTTTGTTCCTGGCATTGTATTTCTGTCCGGTTACGGCAAAAATCATTATGAAATATTGCGTTGGGGATCTGGTTTACTGGCGTATGTTCTGGCTGCTTCCGGCATCTGCAGTGATCGCTTATGGGGCGGTTCAAATCTGCAGAGGCAGAAAAGCCGGGCGGCACAGGGGCTGGCAGTGGTATGCACAGTCGTACTGATTGCGGCAACAGGGAAAACACCTTATATAGGAAGTGACGCACCTTATCAGAAAGCGGTAAATATGCAGAAGCTGCCGGCAGATGTGTGCCAGATCTGTGATCAGATAACAGGTACGCTTAAGGAACAGGAAAAGGCGGTCGCAGTGATGCCGGATGAACTGATCGGGTATGTACGACAGTATGATGCATCGATCGAACTGGCATATGGAAGAAGGTCGAAGCTGAAGAAACGGAGAAAGAGAATCCACAGACAGATGAACCGCGAAAATCCAAACTTTCAGAAGCTGATCCGGATGCTTCGCCGGTCAGGCGTGAATTATCTGGTATATCTTGCAGATGAAGACCAGAACAGGCAGATTGAGAGTCTGGCATTTGAAAGGGTCGGAAAAGCAGGGGATTATATATCTACAAGGATAAAAAGCCGACCTGAGATTTCTTCTGTTCCAGAAATTCTTAGGTTGTAATTTAAAAGGAATTGTTGTAAAATTATCGGCGATGTAAGAGAAACACAGCAATTCGAAAAATCAGAGGAAAAACCCCTCGGATTTTTCTGCTATTTTATATGAAGAGGATAAGTAAATGGAAAACAGAGAACGTTACAAAAGGCTGATCATGTTTTTGGCATCTGCATTTATTCTGAGTGCACAGACAGGTGTATTTGCTTATGTGTGGTTTAAGGATTATGCATTTTCGGGGGCGATTGGTGAGGCGTTCTGGAAACGTGGAAACTATGTGGTGATCGCACAGTATGCTTTGATGCTTTATTTCTTTTACCGGATCTACGGTGGATTTAAAGTGGGATATCTGCGGGTGTTTGAAGTGCTGTATTCACAGATTTTGTCAGTATTTTGTGTCAATGCGATCACATATCTGCAGCTTGCACTGATCGGTCGATGGAAGTTCCTGAAATATATGGAGCCGATCCTGAAGATGACGCTGATCGATCTGGCGATCGTGGTGGCATGGGTTGTGTTTATGAGGTGGATCTATACAAAAATATATCCGCCAAGACAGATGCTGCTGGTCTATGGAGATTACAGCCCGGATGATCTGATCCAGAAAATTTCCAGCCGGGAAGATAAGTATAATATCTGTGAGAAAATCCATATCAGCGCCGGACTGGATGAGATCAGGGGACGCATCGATCAGTATCATGCGGTAGTACTGGGAGATATCCCGGCATCACAGAGAAACATTTTGCTGAAGTATTGTTTTGAAAAAGACATCCGTTGTTACAGCATTCCGAAGATTTCAGATATTATGATCATGAGTGCGGATAATATACATCTGTTTGATACTTCCCTGCTTTTGTTCCGCCATCGCGGACTGACAGCAGAGCAGCAGTTTTTGAAGCGTGCATTTGATATTGTCACTTCGCTGACCGGTATTCTTCTGGCATCTCCTTTTATGATCGTAATCGCACTTTGCATCAAGTTGTATGATGGAGGCCCGGTATTCTACAGACAGGAACGTCTTACGAAAGGCGGCAAAATCTTCTATGTTATGAAATTCCGCAGCATGCGTGTGGATTCGGAAAAGCACGGTGCACGTCTGGCGATGAAGCATGATGACCGTGTGACACCTGTAGGAAGAGTACTTCGAAACATTCATTTTGACGAATTGCCGCAGTTGTTTAATATTCTGAAGGGTGATATGTCCATGGTAGGACCAAGACCGGAGCGTCCGCAGATTGCAGCAGAATATAAGAAAGTGATACCGGAATTTGATTATCGACTGAAAGTGAAAGCAGGTCTTACAGGATTTGCGCAGGTTTATGGAAAATATAATACGACACCGTACGATAAACTGAAACTGGATCTGACTTATATCGAGAATTACAGTTTTGTGCTGGATATCAAACTGATATTCCTTACTTTTAAGATCCTGTTCCAGAAAGAAAATACGGAGGGTGTGGAGAAATGGCAGGTTACTGCAGCTACCAGAGAAAACCTGGAGCATATCAGGGAAGAGGAGCAAAAAGAAGCCGGAGTAAAATAATAGGAGTATGTTATGAAAGAAGAAACGTTGGTATCTGTTATCATACCGGCATATAATTGCGCAGGGATGATATCCAGAGCGATTGATTCAGCCTGGTCCAGAATGTCCCGTTGGAGATCATCGTCATTGATGATGGTTCAACAGATGATCTGGAGCAGGTGATGAGAGCGTATCGGGATAACCCTGCGCTTTCTTTTATAAAAAATGAACAGAATCTGGGCGCAGCCGGAAGCCGGAACAGAGGGGCTGCACTTGCAAAAGGAAAGTATGTTGCATTTCTGGATGCAGATGATTACTGGGAAAAAGAGAAATTACAGAAGCAGCTTGAAAAGATGCAAAAAACCGGCTGCGTACTGTGCTGTACGGCACGCGAGCTGATGACACCGGAGGGGAAGCTTACCGGGCGTATTATTCCGGTGAAAGAAGAAATCACATATCATGAACTGCTGCATCATAACAGCATCAACTGTTCCTCTGTTGTTCTGAAAACAGAAGTGGCACGTGAGTTTCCCATGGAGCACGATGACAGCCATGAGGACTATATTACCTGGTTGAAAATCCTCAGGAAATATAAAAAAGCTTGTGGTATCACGCAACCTCTGTTAAAATATAGGTTAAGCAATCAGGGAAAATCGGGAAATAAGCTGAAGTCTGCAAAGATGACGTTTCAGGTATACCGTTATCTTGGATTTGGACTGATTCGGTCCGGATATTATTTTGTATCTTATGCACTGCATGGTATCTGGAAATATTATGGATTTTCCAGAAAATAAATCTGTTGCATACAAAGGAGACATCATATGAAAAGCTTACTGAAATATCTGTACAGTATTGCTTTTAGGGTTTTGCTGTTACCGTTCAGTCTGTGTAAGATCCGGCGGGAACGGCTGGTTTTTACAGGTCTGACCGGGGGGAGCGGATACGATTATTCCGGTAATCCCCGCTATCTCAGTGATTTTATACAGAAACAGGAGCCGGGGAAGTTTGACATTTACTGGATGGTCACCGATCCGTCACGTTACCGGTCAGAAGAAAACAGGGACTGCATTTTGTAAAGCATTTTACGGTCAGAAGCTTCTATTATCTTCTGACGGCGAGTGTCATCGTTACCAACGGTTCTTATGCACCGTGGTTTCCGTTTCGGAAACGTCAGTATCTGATCAATACCTGGCATGGAGCGGAGCATACAAACGGATTGAAAATGACAAGCCGGATGCAAACTGGGCGACCAGAAAGCGTGCGCAGTTCTGCGCGGAAAATATACAGCTTATGGTGTCGAGCTGTCAGGCGGCAAATGAAAAACTGTTTCGACACGCATTTTTGTATGAAGGAGAGATACTTGAATGTGGGATGCCGCGCAATGATTTTCTGGTAAGGGGCGAAACGGTGGATGCTGCCAGGAAAGTACGCAGTACCTATCAGATTGATCCGGGCTGCAGGATCCTGCTGTATGCTCCGACTTACCGGCCGGATGGGGAAAATTACATGCCCGATTTCACCGGACTTCGAAAAATACTTGAAAAAAATGATGAAAAGTGGTATGTATTATACCGCGCACATCGTTACAGCGAGGATGATGCATCTGCGCTGGAAAAGACCTGGTCTGCGGATGTGACAGACTATCCGGACATGCAGGAACTGCTGGCAGCGGCAGATATGCTGATCACAGACTATTCTTCCTGTATATGGGATTATTCATTTTTATACCGTCCCTGTTTTTTGTATACACCGGATCTGGAGCAGTATCTTGCGAAAACCGGATTTTATATTCCGATTCAGGAGTGGCCGTTTCCGATATGCCGCAATGAACAGGAACTGGAAGATGCCATAGACAGTTACGATGCAGGTCAGAATCGAAAAGCGATACAAAAGCATCATCAGAAAATGGGAAGCTTTGAGAGCGGACATGCCTGTGAAAAGGTTTGCGAGCGGATCAGGCGAAAAAGCATTTGTGAGGAGAACACGTAAAATGAAGCGATTTCTAAAGGATACAAAAAAGTATTATAAGTATGCCATTTATTCGGCAAAATCGAAGTTACAGTCAGAGGTGGCGAGCTCTTATCTGAACTGGCTGTGGTGGGTACTGGACCCAATCTGTTTTATGTTAATCTATACACTGATCTTCGGTGTGGTTTTTAACGCAAAAGAAAAATATTTTACCGTATTTATCTTTATTGGTCTGACTATGTGGGACTTTTTCAATAAGACATTGCAGCAGAGTGTCAAAACGGTCAAGACCAACAAGTCGATTGTTTCGAAAGTCTATCTGCCAAAATATGTTCTGGTTATGGTCCGTATGTTTGTCAATGGCTTCAAGATGCTGATTTCCTTTGGCATTGTTGTGATCATGATGCTGATCTACCGTATACCGGTCAGCCTGAATCTGCTTTATATGATTCCGATCATGATCACGCTCTTCCTGTTTACGTTCGGATGCAGTACAATCGTTCTGCATTTTGGTGTATTTGTACAGGATCTGTCCAATGTTATAAATATTGTCCTGCGCCTTCTGTTTTATATGACAGGTATTTTCTATAATGTAGAGACAAAGCTTGCAAAATTTGCACCATGGAACAAAGTGATCCTGTACGGCAACCCGATGGCACTGCTTCTGACTTCTGCCAGAAGATGTATGATCTACGATCAGACACCGGCAAGAAGTTTCTGCTTTTATGGATGCTGCTGAGTTTCATCCTGTCAGCGATCGGAGTAAAGATTATCTATAAATACGAAAACAGTTATGTGAAGGTGATATAATGGAACGGGAAATTGCGATCGAAGTGAAAAATTTATATATCAGTTACCGAAACCTGCAGAAATTTTCCATCAAGCAGAGTCTGCTTCATATGAAGAAGGTACAGGTGGATGTGTTTCAGGCGGTAAAGGATGTGTCCTTTAAAGTAGAAAAAGGAGAGATCCTTGGAATTATCGGAAAAAACGGAAGCGGGAAATCGACCATGCTCAAAGCACTGGCGGGAATTTTCTCCGCAGATTCGGGAAGCATTGATCTGAAGAATCATTCTGTGTCCCTGCTGTCCATTGGCGTCGGATTTGAAAGAGAGATGAGCGGAAGAGAAAATATCATTCTTTCCGGTATGCTTCTTGGCTTCTCGGAAGCCTTTATCCGTTCCAGGATGGATGAGATCATAGAATTTGCAGGACTTGGTAAATTTATTGATATGCCGGTACGTACCTACTCAAGCGGTATGTATTCCAAACTGGCATTTTCCATTACAGCGGTACTGGAGACCGATATCATGCTGATCGATGAGGTTTTAAGTGTCGGCGATGAAAAATTTAAAAAGAAAAGTTATGAAAAAATGAAGAGTCTGATATCCAACCGTGAACGGACCGTTGTCATTGTTTCGCACAGTCTGGACACGATTGCAGATCTCTGCGATAAAGTAATGTGGATGCATGAAGGAAAACTGATTGAAATCGGAACACCGGAAGAAGTTCTTCCGCGTTATCTGGAGTTTATGAAATAGGAGGCAGTACCGTGGAAAAAACAAATGTTTACGGCGTTGTCCTTGCAGGCGGCAAAGGAACACGTATGGGAAATGTTGAGAAACCGAAGCAGTTTATGGAAGTTGGCGGAAAGCGATCATCATCCATACACTGGAGAAATTTGTGATCAATCCACAGTTTGAGCGTGTGATCGTTCTTTCGCCGAAACAGTGGATCACCTATACCAGGGATATCATCAGGAAATATATTCTGCTTTCCGATAAGATTGATGTGATCGAAGGCGGAGCAACCAGAAATGATACGATCATGAATGCAATCAGTCATATTGAAAAATCCTATGGTCTGGATGATGAAACCATCATTGTTACGCATGATTCGGTACGTCCGTTTGTGACACATCGTATTCTGGAGGATAATATCCGTTATGCAAAAGAATATGGTGCATGTGATACCGTGATCCCGGCAACGGATACAATCGTAGAAAGTTTAGATAATAAGGAAATAAGTAATATACCAGACCGGTCCAAAATGTATCAGGGACAGACACCGCAGAGTTTTCACGCAAAACGATTAAGAGAAGTGTTTGAGGAGATGACAGAGGAAGAAAAGACGATTCTGACAGATGCCTGCAAGATTCTGGTACTCAAAGGGGATGCCATCCATCTGGTAGATGGGGAAGTCTTTAACATTAAGATTACTTATCCGTACGATCTGCGTGTGGCAGAATCGATTTTAGGAGGAGATGGCGTATGCTAAATACGGTATATCAGTTGAAACGTCCAAGACAGTTTGAAGTTGCGTTTAAAGAAATGGAAATTGACAAAGAACAGGTGATCGTACGTCCGACCAGACTTTCCATCTGTCATGCTGACCAGCGTTATTATCAGGGTGCCAGGCAGAAGAGATCCTGCGACAGAAGCTTCCGATGGCTCTGATCCATGAGGGCATCGGCGATGTGGTATATGATCCGACCGGGACTTTTGAAGTGGGAGAAACGGTTGTGATGATCCCGAACCGTCCGGTAGAACAGGATGACATCATTGCGGAAAATTATCTGCGTTCCAGTAAGTTCTGTGCCAGCAGTATGGACGGATTTTTACAGGAATATGTCCAGGCAGTGCCGGATCGTTTTGTACACCTTCCAAAGGGGATCAATCCAACGGTGGCTGCTTACACGGAGCTTGTAAGCGTCAGTTTTCATGCCGTTAACCGATTCTTACGTTTTTCACATGAAAGACGGGATGTGATCGGTGTGTGGGGCGATGGCAATCTGGGTTATATTACTTCTCTTCTGTTGAAAAGAATGCTTCCGGATTCCAGAATTTATATTTTTGGTGTGACGGAAAATAAACTGTCTGATTTCACATTTGCAGATGCCATCTATTGTGTAAATGATATTCCGGAAGATCTGTGGATCGACCATGCTTTTGAGTGTGTGGGCGGAGCGGCGGCATCCAAAGCGATCAATCAGATCATAGATTACATTCATCCGGAAGGTACGATCAGCATTCTTGGTGTCAGTGAGGATCTGGCGCCGATCAATACCCGTATGGTACTGGAAAAAGGCCTGCGCATTTTCGGCAGCAGCCGCAGCGGCAGAAGCGACTATGAAGGCCTGCTGCATTTATATGAAGAACATCCGGAAATTATTTCTTATCTGGAGAACATTATGGGAGCAGAAGTAGAAGTGAAGGATGTCAAAGATATAACCAGAGCATTTGAAATGGATATACACAAATTTATGGGAAAAACGGTGATGATCTGGAATGAATAAGAAGGTAAAAGAGCTGTATCTTTTTCTGACTCTGAAGCTTCTTTTTCCATGGCAATACCGGCGATTTCGTAAGCTGCCTCTGAAAGAGGGAAAAGCAGTGTTCATAGAAGCAAATCTGACACAGCTTTCCGGCAGCTTACGTTTTTTATATGAGGTATTATGCGAAAAAGAAGATATGGAAGTGCATGTGCAGTATCTTCAGGAATCAGGCGATAAACTCCGATTTATCAGAAATGCACTAGTGTGTTTAAAAGACTGTGCCGATGCAAAGTATATTTTTCTCTGTGAAGGCTCCAGAGTGATCAGTTGTATTGAGCCAAGGAAAGAAACTGTCATTACACAGTTGTGGCATGGCTGCGGTGCATTTAAAAAGTTTGGCTTCAGCACATGTGAGGATCTCTTTGGCGGCAGCAGGAAAGAGTATCTGAAATACAGTTATTATAAGAATTATGATTATATTACAGTATCCAGCCCGGAGGTCATCTGGGCATATCAGGAAGCGATGAATCTTCCAAAAGAACAGAAAAGTATTGTGCCGGTCGGGGTGAGCTGTACAGATCTTCTGTTTCAGGAAAAATTCCACAAAGCGGCAAAGAAAAAGCTTTCTGACCATTGGCCGCAGGCAGAAGGGAAAAAGATCATGCTTTATGCGCCGACGTTCCGAGGCAGTGTCGGGCAGGCAAAGGCTCCCGATGCACTGGATCTGGTGCAGATGAAAGAAAAGCTTGGAAAGGAATGGATCTTGCTGATCAAACAGCATCCGGTTGTAAAACAGCGTCCGCCAGTTCCAAAGGAAGCAAAAGGTTTTGCATTTGATGTTTCCGATGATTTTGTGATCGAAGAACTGCTCTGTGTCAGCGACGTCTGTGTCTCCGATTATTCTTCCCTGGTATTTGAGTATTCGCTTTTTGAACGTCCGATGGTATTTTTTGCCTATGATTTCGCAGAGTACGGCGAATGGCGAGGATTCTATTATGATTATCAGGAATTAACCCCAGGTCCTGTGTTACAGACCACGGAAGAAGTTGTGGATTATGTACTTCATCTGGAAGAACGTTTTGACAGACAGAGAGTAGCGGATTTTAAACAGAAATTTATGAGTGCCTGTGATGGTCATGCGACAGAAAGATTACTGGAAATGATTCAGAAGGAGAAAACGTATGAGTAAAGCTATAACAATGATGAAAAAAGTATACTGGAAAGGAAGAAAACAGATCAAGAAGCTTCCGCCGGTAAAAGCAGCCAAAAAATATCTGGGAAGAAAAAGAAAGGACAAACTTCTGTATGAGACTTTGCCGGCGGCATACAATGCGCATAAAAACGAACCGGTGGATGAGAGGAAGGTTATCTTTATTGAACTGCGGCTTCCGGAGGTGAGCAACAGTTTCCGGGTACTGTATGACGAACTGAAACGTGATTTTGATCTGGATATCCATGTACATCTTTTGCGAAATTCTTTTGTACCGAGGGAAGAATATATCAGGCGCTGTCAGGCGATGCTCTCTGATGCCGCCACCGCAAAATATATTTTTGTAAATGAAGCATCGGATGTTTTAAGCTGTGTGGATATGCGTCCGGAAACAGTCGTGACACAGCTCTGGCATGCCTGCGGTGCGTTTAAAAAGTTTGGCATGAGCACGGCAGAGCTGATTTTCGGTCCGAATGCAGAGGAACTGAAGCGTCATCCGAATAACAGAAATTATACGTATGTGACGGTATCCAGTCCGGAGATTGTGTGGGCATATGCAGAGGCTATGGATATGAAAGACCGCCAGGATGCCATCCGTCCGGTCGGAACCAGCCGTACCGATATTTTTTACCGCAGTGAGACGATCGCACAGGCGTATCAGAATCTCTATAAAGAATTTCCAAAAGCAAAAGGAAAGAAGATCATCCTGTATGCTCCGACCTTCCGCGGACGTGTAGCAAGGGCAAAAACACCGGACTGCTTTGACCTGGAGAAATTTGCAGAACATTTTAAAGACGAATACGTTGTGATCTTCAAACATCATCCGCTGGTCAAAAAGCTGCCGGAGATACCGGAAGAATTAAACGGAACATTTGCAATCGATGCGACAAGAAGCATGACGATCGAAGATCTGCTCTGTGTCAGTGATATCTGTATCTCCGATTATTCTTCTCTGGTGTTTGAATATTCTCTTTTTGAGCGTCCGATGTTGTTCTTTGCCTATGACCTGGATGAATATTTTGACTGGAGAGGATTCTATTATGACTATAACGAACTGACTCCAGGTCCGGTCTGCAAGACGAATGAGAGATGATCGACTACATCAGCCATCTGGAAGAGCGTTTTGACAGGCAGAAAGTCATTGATTTTAAAGAGAAATTCATGCGTTCCTGTGACGGACATGCGACAGACCGTATTCTGCACATGGTTTTTGCAGACCGCTACGACAGCCTGAAACTCAGTCATGAAAGAACCGATGAAGAGATCAAAGTGTCGGTAGTGATGCCGGTTTACAATGCGCAGGATTACCTGTTTGACAGCCTTGGAAATGTTTTAAAACAGACCTTAAAAGAGATCGAAGTGATCTGCGTGGATGATGGCTCGACGGACCGCTCCGCAGAGATTATCGAAGATTATGCGTCCAGGGATTTCCGGCTTTCCCTGATCCGCCAGAAGAACCAGTATGCAGGGGCGGCAAGAAATGCCGGACTTGCAAAATGCCGCGGAAAATATGTGGTATTCTGGGATGCGGATGACCGTTTTGCACTGGATGCACTGGAAAAGCTTTATCAGAAAGCAGAAGCAGATCAGGCAGATATGAGTGTGTGTGATATCCGCAAATGGGATGATACCACGGATCGTTATGTGCTTCCGTCCAATTATCTGAGAAAAGAATTTATGCCGGACAAAATACCGTTTTCCGCAGAAGATATTCCACAGTATATTTTTAATTTTACCACCAACATTCCGTGGAATAAAATGTACCGCCGTTCCTTTATACAGGAGCATCAATTACAGTTTGAACACCGAAAGCGTGCCAACGATGTTGTATTTGTCATGCAGGCCCTGTATCTTGCAAAAAGCATTACGGTAGTCGATGAGCGGCTGATCGATTATCGATATAATAATAAAAATAGTCTTACTGCAACACTGTCACAGGATGTGTTCAGCACATACGATGCTTTCCAGTCAGCACACGATATCCTGGAAAAACGTGGAGCATTTGAGAATGCAAAAGTAAAACAGAGTTTTGACAATAAGGCACTCAATCTTCTGGTACAGAGTGTGGATCTGCAGACAAGCGAGGCTTCTGCAAGAGAACTGTTTGATATGCTTCTTTCGGAAGGTTTCAAAAAAATGGAAATCGAAGATCATGAAAATTATTACTATTCCAGAAAAGTCTATCAGAGTTATCGTACGATGCTGACGGGATCTCTTGTGGATACCCTGATCGTGATGAAACAGCAGAAAAATGAAAATCTGGAAGCACACAGGCAGAGACTCTGCATGCAGAAACTGAAAGTACAGAAGCTGACCGTAAAAAATGAGGATACCAGGAAAAAACTGAATGAGAAGAGAGAACAGTTAAGCAGACTCCATGGA
>ENA-OQCX01000571-OQCX01000571.1-human-gut-metagenome-genome-assembly--contig:-NODE-571-length-19035-cov-2.590279_pt1 | contig 19035 bp, 16 predicted proteins | sample MGYA00242762_ERZ504587 | MGnify/ENA primary metagenome ERZ504587 (study PRJEB26092, sample SAMD00036337) | human gut metagenome | host: Homo sapiens | study: EMG produced TPA metagenomics assembly of... | reverse complement strand
TCCATTTCACGACATTGTTTCAGCGTCCAATTGCCGAACCACACTTTCTCGTTTGACAGAGATCGAGGTAGTCCTGTTCTACTTTCACATCGCCTTTGCAACTCTTTAGCCTTATGGGCGTAATGGCGGGTCACAAAAGAGAAGGAGAGATAGAACACACACACCAGTGTGAGCAATATCGCAAAAACCCTTACAAATCCTTTGTTTTGCATGTTACTTTTAGTTTATTATGATTACTTTTTAATTGATTTCTATTGTATATAAGGCTGCAAATATAGCTTTTTTTTCACAATTCTTACTTCATACCGCGATTTTTTAACATCGGCTCTAATTGCGGTTCTGACCCTCTGAAATTCTTGTAGAGTGTCATCGGGTCTTCGCTGTCTCCTTTTTCCAGCACATTGCGGCGGAAAAGGTCGGCGGTTGCCTTGTCGAAAATGCCGTGTTCCTTGAATGCCTCAAAAGCATCGTTGTCCAGCACGTTTGCCCACAGATAGCTGTAATAGCCTGCGGCATAGCCGCCTATGATGTGATTGAAATAGGTGTGTGGTAGCGGGGAGCTATTTCGGGGATTAAACCGAGTTGGTCCATAGCTTCTTTTTCATAGGCTACGACATCGATACCCTTCGTATCCGTCAGGTTGTGCAGGTTCATGTCGAGAATGGCGGCTGCCAGCAGTTCGGTAGTCATGAAACCCTGGTTGAAGGTCTTTTGTTTCAGTATCTTTTCGATGAGGCTGTCGGGGATGACTTCGCCGGTCTGGTAATGTCTGGCGTACATCTTCAATACCTCGGGTTCAGTGGCCCAATGTTCGTTGATTTGTGACGGAAGTTCTACGAAATCGCGCACTACATTCGTGCCGGAGACGCCAGGTAGTTGCATTTGGTCAGCAGTCCGTGCAGTCCGTGGCCGAATTCATGGAAAAGGGTTTCCACTTCATCCATTGTGAGCAGGGAGGGGGTATCGCCAACGGGTTTGGTAAAGCTGGCTACGTTGCACACCAACGGACGGATGTCGCCTTTCTGTTCGCGGTAGTTGCTCATCCATGCTCCGCCGCTCTTGCCGGGACGCGGGAAGTAGTCTACGTAGAAGATGCCCAGTTGCGAGCCGTCTGCATCTTTTACCTCGAAGACTTCTACATCGGATGATAGACAGGGATATTGTTGAGCTTTGTCAGCGTGATGCCATAGAGCTTGTTGGCAACGGCAAAAGCGCCTTCGCGTACGTTCTCCAATTTGAAGTAGGGTTTGATCTGGTCCTCTTCGAGGTCATACTTCTCTTTGCGGAGCTTCTCGGTATAATACCACCAGTCCCAGGCTTCCAGTTTCTCGCCTTTGCCTTCTTTGTCCATCAGCTTCTGGAGTTCGGCAGCTTCGGCCTTGGCCTTAGGCAGGGCATAATTCCACAGGTTGTTCAGGAACTCCATTACAGTGGCCGAATTCTTTGCCATCGTATTGTCCAGTACGAAGTTGGAATAGCAGTCGAAGCCTAACAGGCGGGCTTTTTCGAGACGCAGACTGACGATGTCGGTAATGATTTTCTTGTTGTCATTCTTGTCGTTGTTGTTGCCGCGGTTGATGTAAGCTTTGTATATTTTCTCGCGCAACGGACGGTTGGCTGAATATTGCAGGAACGGGAGACGGCTGGCGTTGTGCAGCGTAAACAGCCATTTGCCTTCCTGTCCGGCAGCTTTTGCTTCTTCGGCAGCGCTTTGGCGGAACCATTCGGGAAGTCCGGCAAGGTCTTCCTGCTTGTCTACAAAGAGCATGAACTCATTGTTTTCGTTCAGGATATTGTTGCTGAAAGTGATGCCCAGCGTGGAGAGCTGCTTGTTTATCTCGCGCAGGCGGGCTTGCTTTTCGGCAGAAAGATTGGCGCCGGAACGTACGAAGTCTTTGTATGTTTTGTCCAGAAGTCTTTGTTGTTCGGTGGTCAGGTTTAACGAATCCTTTTTCTGGTAAACGGCCTGTACTTTATTGAATAGCGCCTGGTTAAGCGATATATTGTCTCCATGTTCGGACAGTACCGGAGCGAGCTTTATGGAAAGTTCGTTCAGGGCGTCACTGGTCTCGGCATCCGTCATGTTGAAGAAGATGGCGCTTACCCGGTTGAGTATGGGTGAACTGTTGTCAAAAGCAACGATTACATTTTCAAAATCCGGCGCTTCGGTATTATCGACAATAGCCCGGATATTGGCATTTTGCTCTTCTATTCCCTGAAGGAATGCCGGTTCGTAGTGTTCCAGCCTGATTTTGTCGAAAGGCGGAACACCGTTCGGGGTTTGAAACTCGGTGAGGAACGGATTGCTTTCCGTTTGGTTGGCACAGGAGTACATCATACAACTTGCAGCTAAAATTAGAATACTTCTTTTAAACATAAAGTCAGAGTATTAGATAATGAGTAGTTTATTGATAATTTCATCTTGGAAGGGAACGTCATTGCCGTTTGGCTATGTAGCACCATATCGGATAATGATCGGACTCTCTTATGGAACGGTCTACCGTACAGTTGTACGACCGCAGGTTCTTGCTGATTAATATGTTGTCTATCCTAAAATAGAATTTGTTCTGGTTGTAGGAGATTCCCAGTCCGCGTCCCGACTGGGTGAAAGCGTCATCCAGATTTTGCGCTATGACGCGGTGGGCGTATGAAATGGGAGTGTCGTTGAAATCTCCGCAGACGATGACGGACGGATGCCGGGAAGATGCTATCTCCCGTGCAATGGTGTCTGCCTGCGGGGCGCGGATGGCGGATGCTTCCGCCAGTTTATGCAACAACAGCCGTGCGCCGCTTTTCACTTTTTCCGTTTCGGGAGCTTTCAATATCTCTTCGTAAATGTCTTTATCGGCCTTTGTCAGTTTGTTGGACTCCAAATGGTTGTTGATAAGGGTAATCGTGTCTTCATTCAGTTTGAGTTCATACAGTACGGAGCCGTTGTAGCTGCTTGCATAGTCCAGGACACGTGCGGATAGAATGGGAAATCTGGAATAACATGCTATCCTGTTGGTATAGCCGCTGCCGCTGCCTACGACGTTGATACGGCGGTAGGGATAATCTTTCAATTCCCGTTCGATGTCTTTCTGCGTGAGGTGGCGGGGAGATTCGTCGGATGCATATTCCTGCAGGCATAGGATGTCGGCATTGCTCTCTTTCAGATAGGTGAGTATCGGATTCTTCCCGTCTTTTTTGTAAGCGCCGTCAAAACCCATAATGTTGTAAGACAGAAGCTTTATGCTGCCTTCGGGAAGCTCGGTGGTGTGAAAATTAAGGGGCAGATAGGTCCGTAGCTGCGAGTAGCATAACAGGAGACCGGTTAACGGCAGCAAAGCTGTCTTGTATCGTTGTATAACCAGCCAGAAAATCAGAAAGCCGCCGTTGATAAGTGCAAAGACCGGAAAGGTCAGTCCGAGACAGGATTGTACCGGATGCGTTGCCGGTTGGATGTAAGGGCTGTATGCCACCAACAGCAAAAGACCCGTGAATAAAGCATTGACCGCTACAATCAGCAGGGCGACAAAATTACCGAAATGCTTCATACATACATTATCGTTTACTTGCATCGAACAAGCTCTTCTTTTCTTCCGTTGTGAGACTTTCATATCCGGACTTCTTCAATTTGTCGAGGATGCGGTCTATTTCATCGGATTGAGCTTTTTTTCGGGCGTTATAGTTATAATCTTTCTGTCTTTCGGTTCCATAATGGACTTTCATCTTGGGCTTGCGGGGCTTGAAGCTGAACAAGGCAGTGACAGCGTCCAGAGACTTGTTAATCCATGCGGTGATATCCGCGCCTTTGCTGAGGCTGGCTGCAAACCACAGACCTGCCAACGCTCCGCCTAAATGGGCGATATGTCCGCCGGCATTGCTGGAGGTGATGAATAACAGGTCTGTTACGATAACAATCAATGCCAGATACTTCAGGCGTACGGTTCCAAAAAGGAAAAGACGTATCGGGTAGTCAGGTTCCCGATAGGCGGTAGCCGCCACGATAGCGAGTACGGATGCCGATGCTCCCAGCATGAAAGAGTACTCCGTCATCGGACGGAAATAAGGGAAGATGTTGTAGCGGTCATATAAAGCAGTCCGCCGCAGATTCCGCCTAAGATGTATACTCCCCGTAAGTGTCTGGCAGAGAAAAAGTTCAGGAACAAGGCACCGAACCAATACAGCCAAAGCATATTGAAAAGAATATGCAGAACTCCTGCGTGCATAAACATATACGTCAGGACAGACCAGGGCTGGATGATGAAGCGGGGCAGTGAAGCGGGCAGTTCCAGCCATTCGAACACTCCGCCGAGGCTCCGGTTGAAGAGCTGCAATATGACTCCTGTCAGTGTAGTGAAGATAAATACTCCTACATTGATATAAATCAGTTGGATGTAGATGTTTCCTCTACGGAACGATTCCTTTAAATCAGTTATAATAGTAGCCATTTCCTCTGTCCTTTTTTCTCCAGTACATTATTAGAATGAATCCGAATATCATACCGCCCAAATGTGCAAAGTGCGCCACATTGTCGCCCGGATTGTTGGCAAGTCCCGAGAATAATTCTATCAAGGCATATCCGATAACGAAATACTTGGCTTTGATGGGAAACGGTAGCGGAAAGACGAACATCGGTTGGTTGGGAAACAGCATGCCGAATCCCAGCAAGATGGCATATACGGCCCCGGAGGCTCCGACGGTAGTCATCATGTTGAGATATTCTTCCATGGGGATGATGGAATACCCGGTATTGACACTGTCGTATGCGGAAAGCACCGTTTCGTAATGGATGTATTGTACAAGCTCCTGGATAAGCCCTGCACCGATGCCGCATGCGAGGTAGTAGAACAGGAAGCGTTTCGGCCCCCAGACCTGCTCGAGTATACGGCCGAACATCCAAACGGCAAACATGTTGAAGAACAGATGGGTAAATCCGCCGTGCATGAACATATAAGTAATCAACTGTGCTGCATTGAAATCTCCGGCAAGGAAAAAGTGCAGTCCCAGGTAGTTGTTTAAATCAATGCCGTAACTCTGTGCCACAATTGTGCCGAGAAACATCAGTACATTGATGATTAAAAGGTTTTTAGTTACTGTCGGTATAGTATTCATACTCTGTTTTTTTCGCTTTATTTGGCAAAAATACGAATAAATTCTGTTCTATAACAGAAAAAGGAACTCCTATTCTTTCTTTTTTCTCTGTTTTCCGCCCTTTTTTTTAATGTTTTTATTTGATATTCAGAATTTTTTGCTCTATTTTTGTAGGAAGTAGCATTGGAATTTTTCTTTTGTGTAACAATTAATTAATCATTCGTATTATGAATAAGTCAGAACTTATTAGCGCAATGGCAGCTGAAGGCGGTTTGTCAAAGGCCGATTCAAAAAGAGCATTGGATGCATTTATTGCATCGGTAACAAAAGCATTAAAGGCAGGTGATAAAGTCGCATTGGTTGGCTTTGGCACTTTTTCTGTAATGGAGAGAGCCGGACGCATTGGCATCAATCCGGCAACAAAGAAACCTATTCAGATTGAGGCGAAAAAAGTCGCTAAGTTCAAACCGGGTTCGGAATTGACTATCGAATAAAATCAATCATAAATAAAACTTGAGAAAAGGAGGCGCATACAACGTCTCCTTTTTATGGAATTAAAAATAGTTCGTATCTTTGTACGCAGAAAATACATTTGAATCATGAATATAGAACAGAAGTTGGTAGCGTCCGTAATGAGCGGACTGAAAGCGCTGTACGGTCAGGATGTTCCGGCTGCACAGATACAGTTGCAGAAAACCAAGAAAGAATTTGAGGGACACCTTACCCTGGTCGTTTTCCCTTTTCTCCGTATGTCTAAAAAAGGACCGGAGCAGACCGCACAGGAGATTGGCGAATATCTGCAGGCAAACGAGCCGTCGGTATCGGCATTCAATGTTATCAAGGGCTTTTTGAACCTGACAATCGCTTCTTCGGCATGGATCGAGTTGCTGAATGGAATTCATGCGGATGCAAAGTACGGCATTGTTGCTGCAACCGATAACGCTCCGCTGGTGATGATTGAGTATTCTTCGCCCAATACGAATAAGCCGCTCCATTTGGGACATGTCCGTAATAATCTGTTGGGCAATGCGTTGGCAAATATCATTTCGGCCAATGGCAACAGGGTGGTTAAGACAAATATAGTGAACGACCGCGGTATTCATATCTGTAAGTCTATGTTGGCTTGGCAGAAGTACGGTAACGGTGAAACTCCCGAATCGTCCGGCAAGAAAGGCGACCATTTGATAGGTGACTATTATGTGGCTTTCGACAAGCATTATAAGGCTGAGGTAAAAGAGCTGATGGCGAAGTTCCAGAGTGAAGGCATGAGCGAAGAAGAGGCCAAGCAAAAGCCGAAGCGGAATCTCCCTTGATGAAAGAAGCGCGTGAGATGCTGGTGAAGTGGGAAGCCGGCGACCCTGAGGTCCGTACTCTGTGGAAGAAGATGAATGATTGGGTATATGCAGGCTTCGATGAGACCTACCGTATGATGGGCGTTACGTTCGACAAGATTTACTACGAGTCGGAAACTTATCTGGAGGGCAAGGAGAAGGTTATGGAAGGTTTGGAGAAAGGCTTCTTCTACCGCAAAGAAGACGGTTCCGTATGGGCCGACCTGACCGGAGAGGGGCTCGATCACAAATTGCTTCTCCGTGCCGACGGCACTTCTGTTTATATGACCCAGGATATAGGTACGGCCAAATTGCGCTTTGCCGATTTCCCCATTGACAAGATGGTCTATGTGTAGGCAACGAGCAGAACTACCATTTCCAGGTGCTTTCCATTCTGCTTGATAAACTGGGCTTCGAATGGGGCAAAGGGTTGGTTCACTTCTCCTACGGTATGGTGGAACTGCCCGAAGGTAAGATGAAGAGCCGTGAGGGTACGGTTGTGGATGCCGATGACTTAATGGCTGAAATGATTAATACCGCTAAGGAAACTTCCGGAGAATTGGGCAAGCTGGATGGTCTGACCCAAGAGGAGGCTGATAATATTGCACGCATTGTCGGTTTAGGCGCATTGAAATATTTCATATTGAAGGTGGATGCCCGCAAGAATATGACGTTCAATCCGAAGGAATCCATTGATTTCAATGGTAATACAGGACCTTTCATCCAGTACACGTATGCCCGTATCCAGTCGGTTCTCCGTAAAGCGAAAGAAGCAGGTATTTCCGTTCCTGCACAACTTCCGGCCGGTATTGAATTGAGTGAGAAAGAGGAAGGCCTGATACAGATGGTTGCAGACTTTGCCGCTATTGTGAAGCAGGCGGGTGAGGATTATAGCCCTTCTTTGATTGCTAACTATACTTACGACCTCGTGAAGGAATACAACCAGTTCTATCATGACTTCAGCATATTGCGTGAGGAGAATGAGGCTGTGAAGATATTCCGTCTTGCCTTGTCCGAGAATGTAGCCAAGGTAGTACGTTTGGGAATGGGATTGCTTGGCATTGAGGTTCCTGACAGAATGTAATCGAGATATTTTATCATATGAAAAAGCCCTCTTTGCAATTTGCGGAGAGGGCTTTCTTTTTATGGCTTCTTTACTTTTTCTTCTTGGCGTATTTGCCGCGTTTGGCTTTCGGTGCATCGGGGTCGCTCTGCAGTTTGATGATTTCCCTGCATGCATCCAGGTTTAAATCCTGCGGGATAATGTCTTCGGGATTTTGTAGTTGTTGCCTTTATAAGAAATATAAGGTCCGTAACGGCCGTTCAATATTTCCAGCTCCGGTTCTTCTTCAAATTTCTTGATATGTTTCTGGGCTTCGGCATCTTTCTTTTCCTGGATGAGCTGAATAGCTTCTGCCAATGTTATTTCCAGCGGATCTATTGTCTTCGGAAGCGAGGTATACATTCCGTTGTTGTGCACATAAGGTCCGTAGCGACCGGTTCCTATGGTTACTGTCTTGCCTTCATATTCGCCCAAGGTGCGGGGAAGCTTGAACAGTTCCAAAGCTTCTTCCAGTGTTATTGTTTCAATGGACATATCTTTCTTGAGCTGGGCGAAGCGTGGCTTTTCGTTGTCTCCGGCAGTACCGATTTGTACAACGGGACCGAAACGGCCTATTTTTACGGATACCTGTTTGCCGCTGCCCGGTTCTTCGCCTAAGATACGTTCGCCGGCCTTGTGGGCATTCTTGGTGGCAAGCGTGTTTTCTACGGACGGGTGGAAGCCTTTATAGAAATCCTTCAGGATGGCGGTCCACTTCTTTTCTCCTTCGGCTATCTCATCGAACTGCTTTTCAACGCTGGCAGTAAAGTTATAGTCGAGGATGTTGGGGAAATATTCCATCAGGAAATCATTGACTACCGTACCTGTATCGGTAGGCATCAACTTGGCTTTTTCGGCTCCTGTAATTTCTGTTTGCGTAGCGTCCGTAATCTTGCTGTCTTGCAACGAAAGTATGTTGTAAGAGCGCTCTTCTCCGCTCTTTTCGCCTTTCTCCACATAGCCGCGTTGCTGTATGGTTGAAATGGTAGGAGCGTATGTGGAAGGACGGCCGATACCCAGCTCTTCCAATTTGCGTACAAGGCTGGCTTCGGTGTAACGGGGCGGATGTTGCGTGAAGCGTTCCGTGGCAATAATGCTCTGGTGATGCAAGACTTGCCCTTTCTTCAAAGGGGGCAGCAGACGGGTTTCATCCTCCTGCTCCGTGTCTTCGTCGATGGACTCGCGATACACGTGGAGGAAACCGTCGAATTTTACAACCTCTCCGGTTGCATTGAACGTATCCGCTTCGTTGCTGATACCGATGCTTACGGTCGTTTTCTCAACTTCCGCATCTGCCATTTGAGAGGCTATCGTGCGCTTCCATATCAGGTCGTACAGTTTTCTTTCCTGCGGAGTACCTTCTATCTTGGCATTTTCCATATACGTAGGGCGAATGGCTTCGTGAGCCTCTTGAGCGCCTTTGGTTTTGGTGGCGAAATGACGCGGATACACATAGCGCTCTCCCATCATGTCGGCAATGACCGCTTTGCTGTTGTCGACCGCCAGTTCGGACAGGTTGACGGAGTCGGTACGCATATAGGTTATCTTTCCCGATTCGTACAGCCGCTGGGCTACCATCATGGTCTGTGCTACTGTAAATCCTAATTGCGGGCAGCTTCCTGCTGCAAGGTAGATGTAGTGAAAGGAGCGGCAGGGCTTTTTTTCAGCGGCCGGGTAGAAATGTCATGGATGGTGAAAGAGGCTGACCGGCAGCTTTCCAGAAATTTTTGAGCTTCGGCTTTGGTCTTGATACGGCGCGACAGCTCGGCTTTCATTTCCACCGGTTTGCCGTCGGCATCGGGCACGAGGAATACGGCGGTCACCCGATACGATGCTTCCGATTGGAAAGCCTGTATCTCGCGCTCGCGTTCAACGATAAGGCGGACAGCTACCGATTGTACACGCCCGGCAGAGAGTGCGGGTTTCACTTTTTTCCACAATACGGGTGAAAGTTCAAAACCTACGATACGGTCCAGGATACGGCGTGCCTGTTGGGCATCTACCAGATTGATGTCGATATTGCGCGGTTGCTCAATGGCTTTCAGAATGGCGCTTTGGGTAATTTCGTGGAAAACGATACGCTTGGTATGCTCCGGTTGCAGTTTCAGCACTTCGTATAAATGCCATGCAATCGCTTCTCCCTCGCGGTCCTCATCGGATGCCAACCATACGGTTTCCGCTTCCTTGGCTTCGGCTTTCAACTCTTCTACAACCTTTTTCTTATCTCCAGGAATTTCATAATGCGGTTTGAAATCTTTATCAATATCAATACTGAACTCTTTTTTCTTCAAATCGCGTATATGACCGTAACTGGAAAGGACTTTATAGTCTTTCCCGAGGAATTTCTCGATAGTCTTAGCTTTTGCCGGAGACTCGACAATGACAAGGTTTTTCTGCATAAATTTCTGTTTTATAGTGACTCCAGCCACTAATTTGCCCGCAAAAGTAGGAAAAAACAAACTTCCACCTTATAATATAAGGAGAATTTAGCAAAAATGACCTATTTTGTTGGTTATGTCTTTGATTTTGGCTATTAGAATTTAAAACTTACACCTCCGGTAAAGTTGATGCCTTCGGTGGGGTATCCCCAATAATATTGATAATCCTGGTTTAATAAATTGTCTATGCGGGCGTAAACGGATATGCTTTAAAGAATTCGTAGCTGCCACCGGCATAGAGGTTGTTGACCGCATCGACTTTGTTTCCCTCCACCTTCTCGCGCGAAATATGCCTGTAGCCGAGGTTAAGCAGTAAAGCGGATACGGGATGCACATCTATGTGCAAATCAGCTTCAAAGGCCGGTTTGTAAACGAGGGCATAGGCGCCGGCATTGGACTGGCTGTCGTCCTTTGCATCCCAATTGCGGTAAACTCCGGTAGCGGAGAATGAAAATATGTTCTTATAGCCGTAGCGTATCTCGCGCCGGCATAGATGTTACTTGTGTTCCATTGGCCGATGGAAAGCATCGGACTGTACTCATTGGCAGTGGATTCGAAATCTGCCGGTTGGAAAAACAAATCATCCTTTAAGTTCTGATATCCGCCGTACAGATTCAGCCATAAGCCGATTGCCGGACTGGCTTTGAAGCCGATGGCGGCATTTATTTGTTCATAAGTGGCATCCGGTTGTGAAGAAACCTGTCCATATGGCAGAATGCCTCTAAACGGCGGAAGTCATTTTGCAGTCTCCCGCCTTTGGCCTGTGCATAGAGGATATAACTGTCCGAGAAGTTGTATTCCACTGCTACATCGGGGGCTGCCCGGAATTCTTTCCGAAACCGAAGCCCATGTCCACCAGGCGCCGATACGTATTTTCCAATCATCGTTTTCCAAGCGGTAATGCGGGTTCAGACCGAGAGAGGTGTAGTTCTCAAAATGATTGTTCTTGTACAGCACATTGTCCATTGCAAAGCCGATGCCTACGGTCTGTTCGTCTGATATGCCGCCTGTGACCAGTGCTTTGGTGCGGACGATGTATTCCCGGCTGTTCAAGAAACCGGAATCGTATTGACGTTCGTAAAGCATCAGGTTTGTTTCGGCACTGAACCGGAGGGGCAGTTCCGTATCCGTGGATTTCACTCCGAAATGAATGTCACCGGAAATGAACTTCTGTTTTCTGACGGCTGCATCGGGCAGGAAATTGAAGTTGCTCAATCCGAAGTTGCCCGCAACGTTCAGGTCTGCTTTTCTGAAGCGGTGCACATAATCCATATTGGCATGAGTGCGATAGTAGTAGGAATTCCATTTGCCGTCGTTGTCGGGTAAATCGAGTTTGCCGTCCATGCCGTTCATCCGGAAATTCAGGTTGAGGCGGTCGCGGTCGGACAATGTGAACAGATAGCCGGCGCGTGTGTCCAGATTGCCGTAGTTGCATAACCCAGACGGATATATCCGGGATGTGTTTTGGCTTGCGTCTCCTTGCCGGTATATGCCTGCATGACAGTTGTGGGTATGGTGTTGGCAGGCACGAGAGTTACATCGTATTCCACCGCCTTTTTATTGGCAGTCGGCGCTTCCACTTGGGGGAGCACGTTTATTTTGGATGCATCCGGAATATCGGGGGTATATTCCTGTTCTACAACAACCGTACGGTTTACGGTGGAGTCTTTGGCCTGTTGCTGGGCATGGACGCCCAAAGGTAGGGTTATCAGCGTTATTCCGCTGAGGATATATTGTATTTTTCTCATATTCATTGCATTCTTTTATTTCAGCTTTTCCAGTCTTTCTTGAATCATACGCTCGATATCATCATCGGCATGATAGTTTTGTTGCAAGCTCAGCAGATATTGGCGTGCATCCAGTTTCTTATCCATAGCGACATATACATCGGACAGAAGGATAAAGCTGCGTGCCAGCAGTAGGCGTGCGGGGTGCTCTGGTCGATGAAGTTCAGTATTTCCTTTTCGGCTGCGGCATACTCACCGGCATTGTACATCAACTGTGCCGACAGATACTTGGCTTCCGCACCGTATAATGTACGGGTGTCTTTTGCCAGAAGCTTGAGGTCGTCTGCCGCCTTTTTCACCGCTTTCTGGTTCAGATAGGCTTTGGCGCGGTAGTATAAGGCTTCATTTTGCAGTTCGGGAGTCAGTTTGGCTTCGGCCAGTAAAGCGGTTGCGGCCTGAATCACTTCTATGTCATCCTTCAAGAGCACACCGCATCGCAATACGCCGGTGACGCCCAGCTGCCGGCGTTCGGCGGTTGTGGCGCGGGTTTGCAGTTGCTTGTAGTCTGCCAGAGCCTGTTTGTACTCCTTGCGGTTGAACAGGATTTCTCCGTGCATCAGCAGGGCCTCTTCCGAATACGGGCTGTCCGGATACTCCAACAGTTTGCCGGTATGCTCCAATACACCGGTTTCATCTTTCTGTTCTTTTCCGATGAGGCTCAGATAGTAATGTGCGTTCAGGCTGAAAGCTCCGTTCGGATAGCTTTGCAGGTAACGGGTGAAGCTTTCCCTTGCAGGGATGATTTCCCCTTTCATATACACCTTTTCCGCGGCAATATAGGTCAGCGAATCCTGCTCGCTGGGTTCAAAGCGGATAGCACCCGGCATTTGGGCGGCAAGCGCAGCAAACTCATCCACGCGGTTGGCTTCCACATAAATGGATTTCAAATCGCGCATGGCAAGACGTGCTTCTTCGCTGCCCGGATATTGGGTGATAACGTATTTATAGGCTTCGATGGCGCGGTTGTAATCATCATTCTGATAGTACAGCAGTCCGATTTCGGCGGCAGCCTTACGACTGACGGGGCTTTCGGGATATTTGTTCAGCAGTTCCCGGAAGGTTGCGATGGCCTGACTGTTATTGCGGCCCTGCACATACGAACGGCCTTTTTCGTAAAGTGCACTGACGGCATAGGGCGAATTCGGATATTTGTCGGCCAGCCGGTTCAGCAGCGTAATCTTTCCATCGTAGTCCTTTTGCAGACCCGAAACCAGAGCCAGCTGATAGTAGGAGTAGTCACCGGCGGGCGTACCCAGATTTTCTGCCCGGGTATAGTACTGTTTGGCTTCGTCGAAGCGGCGGACCTGCATGTAGCAGTCGCCGACACGGTTGTACGCATCGGCAAGAACGGTTGCGTCTCCAGCCTTTCTCAGTTGGATGAACTTCAGGAAACGGTCTTGCGCCGTTGCATAATCTTTCTTATGGAAAGCTATGTATGCCAGATTGTAGTAGGCAAGGGCATACATTTCCGTAGTTCTTCTGTGGGGTAAGGGACAGATAATCGTTAAAATTACGGGCGGCTTCCTGCATGCGGTTCAGCGGTAATAGGATTCACCCCGCCAATAAAGGCATCGGCCTTTGTTTGCAGGTTATACCCGCCTAAGGCAATGCTTTGGTTGAAGCAGCCGATTGCCTGCTCAAACTGCGTATTGGCAAAGGATTGGTACCCAACTGGAACAGAATCTTCTGCTTGGCTTCCAAAATGGCCCTGCGGGATGCGTAATGCGTTCAATGGACTTGAGTGCGGCGTCGTAGCTGCGCGTGTTCATATACACCTCTACCAGGTAGCTGCTTACTTTATCGGCGTATGCGGAGTTGGGAAACTCATTCAGGAAGTTCTCGAATACCGTAACCGACTCGCCGAAAGCAGAGTAGGATGTTTCGTGAATGCAGAGAGCGTTATTGTAGGATGCCTGTTCCTTTATTTTCAAATCGGCATCGGATGCGGCGGCCTGTTCAAATGCCATACGCGCCTTGTTCTTGTCGGCAAGCTGCAAGTAAGCCAATCCCATGTGCAGATATGCGTTTTGCGTAAGTGCATCTTTGTTTGCGGTCACCTCGCCCAGGGTAACCGGAACTTGCGAGTAGACACCCGTCCGGTAGTAGGACATTCCCAGCATATAAAGCGCATCTCTTCTTGGGGCAGGCTCCGCGTTGTCTTTCAGATAGCTGCCGAAAGCTTTTATTGCTTCATGGTACTTGCCGAAATGATAATCGGCTGTACCTTGTATGCGGTACATCTCTCCCGTATATTTCTGGTTGGGGTAAGCGGAGAGATAGTTTTGCGCAACAATTTCCGCTTTGTCATAATTCTTTTTAATCAGATATATTTCCGCGATGTAATAAGGTACGAGCGCCTCGTATTTTGCATTGTCCTGCAGGCTGAGGAAGCCGCTGAGGGCATCGTCGTACCGTTGCTGTGAGTAGCGGATATATGCAAGGTAATACGTACAGTCTGCTGTATATCTGGAACCGGTGCTGCGCAATGTCTCGAACCAGATGGCGGCTTCTTTCACATTTCCGGTTTTCAGGTAGCAGGTTGCCAGGCGGTAGGTCATGTCATCCCGTTCTTCATTGCTCAGGAGGTCGAGCCGGGAGGAGTTGAACATGGCGAGTGCATCGTCATATTTTCCCTCGAAGAAATAGGCGGACGCTATGAGGGCGCAGATACGGTTGGCGTGGGGAGTGTCGGGATACGCATCGAGATACTCCCGCAACAACTCTATGCTATTGGGGTTTCTCAGTTCATATTCGGCGCATACCAGCATGTATTCGGCTTCTTCTTTGTTGCCGGCAGCGGATACCGGGGTGCCTTCCGCATCGGTTTGTTTTATAAAAGCCTGTAGGGGAGGCATGGCTGCGGCAAATGCCTTTTGCCGGAACAGACTTTCTCCTTCCTCATACAGCCGTTGCGGCGAAGTGATTTTCCCGCCCGTCTGTGCCGTGGCGAGCAAAGGTGCGCAGCAAAGCGCGGTGCATACTATGCGATAAATTTTATGTTTCATCTTCGGTGGTTATAGAATAGGGCTTTTTTACAAAAATACGGGTTTTGGTTTGAATATGTTCCACTTGTTTGGCTTTTTTAGGATATACCCGCCAGGAACATTTGCAGACCTTTACGGATGGAGCCCAGCCCGAAATCTTCCGGGTGGATGTCTTTCAGCGGAAGAAAGAAGACTTCCGCTGCATCGTCCATTGCTTCGAAATGCAGGGTATCGGCTACCGTACAGCGGAAAAACAGGTCCAGCGTATGTACGGGAAATCCCGAATAGATATAGATGTTCGGTAATGAAAACAGGTATTCGGCTTGTGTCACTGTCATTCCCGTCTCTTCTTTCACTTCGCGCGCAACGCCTTCTTCACCGGTTTCCGCCATGTCTATGAAGCCGCCCGGTAAATCGAGTGTCCCTTTGGCCGGTTCTTTGGCGCGGCGGCACACCAGTAATTCGTTCCGTCCGTTCAATATCAGGGCGACGGTAGCGGCGGCGGAGTTGAAATAGTAGACAAAACCGCAATCCTTGCATTGTTTTGATTTTTCATTGTGAATTTCGAAATGCTCCGAACCGCATTTCGGACAATATCTGAATTGAGAAAGAGGATGTTCCATATTTTAAAGCTTTACGGGTTGCAGTAGGCAAAGATAGTAAATAAAGTTGGTCACTTTTTATTGTTAATTATTATTTTATTTTTAGTAACATGGTGAGTATCTTATTTATTATTCATCTCTTTTATAATAGGAGATGTTGAAAAATATGTTTTTTTAGGATTCTATTGTTACTTAGTTTTCTGTTACTATGGGAGTTTTTTCAGCTTATTGTACTTATCTTTTTTTAACTCAAATAAATTTTAATATTATGAAGAAAGTTTTTTTAATTATTTTAGTCTTATGCTCGACTTTTTCTGTCGTAGCGCAACAGTATGACACAGCTGTATCACCTTTGAAAGGTGAAAAATGGTGGGGTGGTTTGGTTGCGTTGGGTAGCCAAATGCCTTTTAATTCAACAACAGAGTGGTACGATTTGGGAAGGAAGAACTTGAATAATCAGGTTGTACCGTTGCTATTATCTTCCGAAGGACGTTATATTTGGAGCGAACAACCTTTTCGTTTTCGATTGCAGAATGATACATTGCTTCTTCATTCTGATTATGAAAAATTGAATGTCATTTCAGCAGGAAAAACATTAAAGGATGCTTATCTCAATGCTTCTGCCAATTATTTTCCGCCTTCGGGGAAGCTACCAGAAGAAATATTTTTTTCTAAACCACAGTATAACACATGGATTGAACTGATGTACAATCAAAATCAAGTTGATATAGAGAGATATGCTCAGGATATATTAGCAAATAATTTTCCGACAGGTATCTTTATGATAGATGATAATTGGCAAAAATATTATGGAAATTTTGATTTTAAGCAGGAAAAGTTTCCAGATCCGGCTGGTATGATTGAACGTCTGCATAAGCAAGGTTTTAAAGTTATGGTATGGATTTCTCCTTTTTGTTTCTGCTGATAGTCCTGAATACAGATTTTGGCTCAAAAAGGGTATCTGGTGAGAGAAAAAGATGGAGTTACTCCGGCTATGATATATTGGTGGAATGGTGTAAGTGCCTGTTATGATATGACAAATCCGGAAGCATCGGCTTATTTGGAAACACAGTTATGCAATACTCAAAAGAAATATGGGATTGATGGCTATAAATTTGATGCAGGTGATGTTGCTCATTTTACAGATGAATATACTTTTTATGATTCGAATGCTAATGCGTGTACATTTTCTCAAAAATGGGCGGAATTAGGATTGAAATTCTCATATAATGAATTTAGAACGTCATATAAACTTGGTGGGCAACCTCTTGTACAACGTTTAGGAGATAAATCTTATTCGTGGAGTGCTTCTGCATTATTAATACCTGATATGGTGGCAGCGGGTCTATTAGGACATGCGTACACTTGTCCCGACATGATTGGCGGTGGTGAGTTTGGTTCATTCTTAGATATTGATACTGACAATTTCGATCAAGAGTTAATAGTTCGTTCGTGTCAGATTCATGCTTTTATGCCTATGATGCAATTTTCTGTTGCTCCTTGGCGCATACTGGACAGAGAGCATTTAGATATTTGTTGCAAGTTTGCCCAGTTTCACGAGCAAATGGGAAATTATCTTTTGCAAATGGCTGTTCATGCCTCTCAAACGGGTGAACCTATTGTAAGACATTTGGAATATGCATTTCCTCATCAGGGATTTACAGATTGTCATGACCAGTTTATGGTAGGAGATAAATATTTGGTGGCCCCGATGGTAACAAAAGGAACTTGTCGAAAGGTGAAATTGCCCAAAGGTGAATGGAAGGATGATATGGGTAAAAAGTTTAGAGGCCCGAAAACTATTGAAATAGAAGTACCATTGGAACGTTTGCCATATTTTGAGAGGATCAAATAAGGTGTTTTTGTAAAACGGATAGAGCTATCAAACGAGCACAGTTTGTACTATTTTGATGGTACAAACTGTGCAACTAAACAGATTTATAAAAGGTTAGAGGAATTTGTAAAGAGAGTCTGTTTTTAATTTTTTTCAGCCTTGATAAATGCATGCCGATAACCCTGCACCTTATTCCAGTTACCTCGTGTAAAATCAGGGATTTCTACAGGCACTGAACCATTTTCTATAGAAAGTTTGGTTAAAGGGATAAGTGAACACCATTCGGCAAGGTCATAAACGTCCATGTCTAACGGTAATCCGTGATGTAGGCAATAAATTAATCTTGAGTCCATAATGAAGTCCATACCGCCGTGTCCACCTACTTCTTTAGCCTGTTCTTCCATTGTTTTAATAATAGGATCTTTATATTGATTCATTAACTGGCTTTTTATTTCTTCAGGCATATATTCATGGGCTGTAAATACTTGTTCTTTTGTAATTTCTTGAGGAAGATCTTTACTGTTCAGCGCATAACCCTCTACCGGATATTTGTCGGCAAATCCTTTGGTTCCTGTAAGTTGATATAGACGGCTATAGGGACGTGGAGAGGCTACATTATGTTCTATTTGGATTGTTTTTCCTTTCTCTGTACGTATTAATGTCAGGGTGATTTCTCCATTTTGTAGTTTTTGAGCTTCTGTTCCTTTTCCATGTTCTTTTAGATATTCGGGTAGCGAAAAAGGATTACTGTCCATTGCCACTAAGTATTTCATCCGGTCACCACGGTGAATATTTAATAACTGACAAGCTGGTCCCATGCCGTGGGTAGGGTATACATCTCCTCTGTTGTTGATGTTGTATTGCATACGCCAATCTGCATTGTAATCATCCCAATATTCTTGTAGACAGTGATTATAAGCTCCTTTTACGTGAGTGATTTCTCCAAATAAGCCTTGTTGCGCCATATTTAAAGTTGTGATCTCGAAAAAGTCGTATACACAGTTCTCAAGCATCATACAATGTTTGCGAGTACGTTCAGCTGTGTCTATCGTTTTCCATATCTCTTCCATGTTCATGGCTGCAGGTACTTCGCATGCTACATGTTTTCCGTGTTCCATGGCATAGACCATCATGGGGGTATGGTGCAGCCAATCTGTAGCTATATAAATAAGGTCGATATCTGGTTGTTCACATACTTGTTTCCAAGCGTCTTCGCTTCCATAATATTCTGTCGCTTTGGGCATATTAGCGCGTAGTAACATTTGCTGGCAGGTGTCTACGTTCGCTTGGTGTAAATCACATAATGCTTTTACTTCAATCCCTTTTTGATAGGTGAAGCGTCGAATGGCTTCACTACCTCGTGAACCTAATCCGATAAACCCAATACGTACAGTTTCAATAGGTGGACAACTCAACCCGATAACATCTCGTTGGCCTGCAGGACGTTCGGGAGTAGATACAGTGACACATTGTGTATATGTGTCCTCATTATGCGTATCCATTGCGAGGAACAGACCTGCCACTATACAAGCAATAGCTAATATAATTAGCGGAATGTTTTTTTTCATGATAATAGAATTTGAAGATTAATGGTTAATAAATTTTGTTTTTTTCTTCTTTAATATGCTCTAAGGTTCTTTTTTAAAAGAGCCTGTTGGCTGTTGGAATACTCACATATATATGAAAATAAAGTAATAATTAACAATTTGGTTTATATTCGTTGTTTAAGAGAATCCAAAAAGATATAGATTAGGCACGGCTCTTTCATTTAAGCTTAGATAAAGGTACATAATTTCCCCACCCACTTCTTATGGGAAGCAGGATTTTTGTTATAATTGATACCCAATATGTTACGAATCCTCTGAAATTACAAATTATCTC
>ENA-OQCX01000570-OQCX01000570.1-human-gut-metagenome-genome-assembly--contig:-NODE-570-length-19037-cov-2.281386_pt1 | contig 19037 bp, 21 predicted proteins | sample MGYA00242762_ERZ504587 | MGnify/ENA primary metagenome ERZ504587 (study PRJEB26092, sample SAMD00036337) | human gut metagenome | host: Homo sapiens | study: EMG produced TPA metagenomics assembly of... | reverse complement strand
TGCGGAAGCCGCAAGCCGGCTCTTGCTGCAATGAGAGCAGCAGGCTTCCGCATTCAGATGAATTCATTTCCCCGCATTGTAAGGATGATACAAAAATAATCCGTACTTTTGCGGGCAAACCTATACCGTTATGACAGCTCCCGAAATAGCAATCGTCGCTCCCAACACACTGACCTCTTTGGGATTGCAGAACCTTCTGGAAGAGATTATCCCGATGGCTACCATCCGTGTGTTCCGCTCCTTCGCCGAACTCATGATGATACGCCCGACATGTATGCCCATTATTTCATCTCTTCCCAAATATATTTCGAGCATACCTCATTCTTCCTGCCCCGAAAGCCCAAGACCATTGTACTGGCAGGCGGCGACAACCAGCCTCAGCTATCGGGCGTGCCGACCCTGAACATCTATCAGGACGAGAAAGGCCTCGTAAAAGACATTCTGCAACTCCATCGGTACGGACACCAGCACGGACACCCCGACAAGCAACCGGACAGTCTCCGCTCCGCCATGCCGCCTCCATGCCGCCGGCAACGCCCGATGCCCACGAGCTTTCCGCCCGCGAGATAGAAGTGCTGGTGCTCATCACCAAAGGCTTATCAACAAGGAGATTGCCGACAAACTGAACATCAGCCTCACCACCGTCATCACCCACCGCAAGAACATTGTGGAGAAACTGGGCATCAAGTCCGTATCGGGACTGACAATCTATGCCGTGATGCACGGCTACATTGATGCCGACAGGATATAAACCGGATGGCAATCCCCCTGCCGCCCCGCATCTCCCGGCATCATAATCCTCATAAATTAGGATTGCACGAACTGGAGATTTCGCGTTACTTTGCAAGCGAAACAAAACCAGTTATGAAACAATATAAGATTATTCCCCTGATTCTGACGTTCCTCACTGCCGGTAATGTGTCGGCAGCAGATCTGGACACCTTGAAAGTAGTAGACGTGGAAGAAGTCCTCGTCATCGCAGCCCCCAAAGAAAACCGCAAGCTGCGCGAACAGCCCACAGCCGTCACCCTGCTTTCGCAGCAGGACATGCAGGCGGCACAGGTGAACTCTATCAAGAACCTGACCGGACTCGTTCCCAACATGTACATCCCCGACTACGGTTCGCGCCTTACTTCCGCCGTCTATATCCGTGGTATCGGTTCGCGCATCAACACGCCGTCCGTAGGGCTGTATGTGGACAATATCCCCTACATCGACAAGTCCGCTTTCGACTTCGACTACTCCGACATCGAACGCATCGACGTACTGCGCGGCCCGCAAGGAACGCTGTACGGACGCAATGCGATGGGCGGACTGATTAAGATTCACACCAAATCGCCTTTCTCCTATCAGGCACGGACTTGCGCATCGGCGCAGGCACGCACAATGCCTACAACACTTCGCTGACGCATTACCACCGAGTGTCCGAGCGTTTCGCTTTCTCTACCGGCGGCTTCTATGACTACGAAGGCGGCTTCTTCCGCAACGCAGCGCTGGAGAATAAGAAGACAGACAAGAGCCAATCGGCCGGCGGACGCTTCCGCGGCATCTACCTGCCTTCCGAGAACTGGAAAGCAGACCTGAACGTGAGCTACGAATACAGCGACCAGGGCGGCTATCCGTACTATTATACCGGCAGCGTCAACCCCGCCGCCCAAAGCGAAGAGATGAAATCATACATCGGCACAATCTCCAACAACCGCGAAAACAGCTACTACCGTAACCTGCTGAATACAGGGCTGAACCTCGAATATCAGGCGCAGCGCTTCACCCTGAGCGCCGTAACGGGCTATCAGTTCCTGAAAGACCGCATGTTCATCGACCAGGATTTTACGGCGAAAGACATCTATACGCTGGAACAGAAGCAACGCATCCATACCCTGAGCGAAGAGATTGTGATGAAAAGCAAAGGCAGCAGCCGTTGGCAATGGGCTACGGGCGTCTTCGGCTTCTACCAATGGCTGAAAACCGACGCTCCGGTGACCTTCAGGGAAGACGGCATGGGAATGCTGGGGCAGATGCTGGGCAGTGTAATCCCATCCAAAATAGAAGTTCCCATGCCCATGCCCGGTATGGGAATCAATATCCTGCCGTCCTTGCGGCCCAGCAACAGCAATCTGCTCATCAACGGTAATTTCGACACACCGCTTCTCAACGGAGCGTTGTTCCACCAGTCTACTTTCCGGGATCTGTTCGGCCTCACGGGATTATCTTTCACCGCCGGCCTGCGCCTGGATTATGAGAAGATGAAGATGACCTACGACTCCGGCACTGCAATGGACTATACGGTAGGTATCAAAGGAGAAATGGTACGGGGCGGGCAGGTTATCAAAGAAATACCGATGATGCCCGAAACGGCGCTCACCGTACAGTCGCGCTACCACGGTTCCATCGACAAGGATTACCTGCAACTGTTGCCGAAGTTTGCCCTTCAATATGACTTCAAGAACAATCGGGGCAACGTCTATGCAACCGTGAGCAAGGGCTACCGTTCGGGCGGATACAACATCCAGATGTTCTCCGACCTGTTGCAGTCCAGCCTGAAAAACGACATGATGCGGCAGACGAAAGAGGAAATTCTGAAAGCCGTAGAGGGTTCTCCCAGCGCATCCTACAAAGACCTTATCAGCGAAATGTTCCCCGATGCAGGCGAGAATCCCGACGCCCCGCTCCGCCACCGAATACAAACCGGAGCAAACCTGGAACTACGAAATCGGAACTCACCTGAATCTTTTCAATAACCGTCTGCGTACCGATGCCGCACTCTTCTGGCTGGAGACGCGCGACCAGCAAATCTCACGCTTTGCAGGAGCAAGCGGCTTGGGACGCGAAACGGTGAATGCAGCAAAAGCCGCAGCCTCGGCGCCGAACTGTCCCTGCTGCCGCCATTACTGCCGACTTCACGCTGAACACCAGCTACGGCTATACGTATGCCACCTTTAAGGACTACGTAACCAATGCCCGCGTCAACGGACAGCTTCAGGAAATCAGCTACAACGGCAACTACGTGCCTTTCGTTCCCAAACACACGCTGACCGTAGGCGGACAGTACATTTTCCGCATCAACCCGGGATATTGGCTGGAGCGCATTCAGTTGAATGCCGGATACACCGGTGCGGGACGTGTGTACTGGACGGAAGAGAACACCGTCAGCCAATCATTCTACGGCACACTGAACGGACGCATCAGTTTCCAGAAAGGTCGCGGACAGATAGACTTCTGGGTGCGCAATGCACTGGACAAGGATTACGCCGCCTTCTATTTCGAAAGCATGGGCAACGGATTTATGCAGAAAGGACGCCCCATCCAGGCCGGAATAGAACTGCGTTGCAGATTTTAGCAAACAGAGTTTGCCGACTTTTACAAACAGGTAAATCAGGATTGTAAGCCTCTTAATATAAACCGGTTGCGTGTACCAAAGTAATACCCCGCTTTGGTACACGAAATACCAACCGTTGGTACGGGAGCTACCAAGCATTGGTACGTGAAGTACCACACTATGGTACGCGGACTACCAAGCGTTGGTACACGGAGTACCAACTGCCGGTAGCCGGGATACCTCCCTTTGGAACGCGAAGTACCGCCAGCCGGTACCGGCAAATAACCTATTCGTTGATTGCCCCGCAATGCGGGCAAACCCCTTTCGCCCCTATTTTCTGTCCGCAATTGCCGCAGCGATAGCGGGATGCCGCCAGTGACGAACGCAGTTTCTTGAAGAACACCCACACAAATACGGCTATAAACAGATAACCGATGTATATATGGGTAGTCAGTATAAAGAAGAAATAACAGAAAATGCAACAGGAAGCCAGCCCCAACAGATAGAATACAGCCGCTTCCGGACTCAGTTGGCGGAACAAATCGTCGAGTACCGCCAGCAGTACGATGACAAACAGCCAAAGGCTCATCAGGAAAACGGATAGCACGAACGGCACTTTAAACGGTGAGAGTGTGGGGTTGAAATAAAAATGCTGCCACGTCTCCGGCACAAACACCTGCATCGACTCGTACACCGTGGCACTGAACGCCAGCAACAGACACAGCAACAACGGATATACACTGTCTATATCATTGAAGTAGACCATTTGCAACTGCTTCCGCCGGAACGCGCGAAACAGCCATGCTGCCACAAACAGCGCAAAAATAACAATGAAATAGGAAGCATGCGTATCGCTGAACAGGTAAATGGCCTGCGAGATACTGTCCGTAGGTACAAACGCCCGGATCATGTCCTTTTCCCGAAGCCAGCCCTGCACTTCCTGAGAATGGGCGAGCTTGACCCATACGCTGTCCACACTGTCCGTCGGGTGGATGGCAAACTCCGCCACTACCACCCTGTCTCCCTTGTACAGTGTATTATAGCAGTCCTTTACAGGCAGGCAGGCTATCGTCACCGAATCTTCCTGCACTTCCAGATTCGTGTTCCACGTATAATGACGCTCGTACAGATAAGTCAGCGAATCGCGGGTCTTTGCCCCCAGTTTCCCATCTTCCAGGTCCGGACGGGGATAATGGCAAGAAGAACCGAGAATAAGGTATAAAATATAAAATATGAAATTTAAGTATAAGGTATGAGCATAAGGTATAAAGAGCGGGACGCACGTTGTACGGTAGCGCTGTGTTTACGGCTGTTTATGTTTGTTTCTTCTTTCTTCATATTATATACTTTGGGCATTCATTCTCAATCATCTTCACTATCCGTTATGCGTATTCACCCATACCTTATACTTCATTCTTTATACCGTATGCTTTATACGTAAGCTTCATCCTTGGCTTTTAACCGCTGACTTTCATTTGGCAGTTCTTGCAGTCGAAAGTGAGGCGGAAACGTTGCCATCTGTTCCTACCAGGTAGTAGGGTTCCGGTACGGGGAATGTCCCTTTTGATGCGTAGGACACCAGCCCATGCTGTAACGCAGGCAATGTTTGCAGAACATGAGTACGGCTTCGGGTACGGCCTGCTTCTCGTATGCCGGTTCCACAGAAGCTACTCCGTGAGCCTGATAAAAGCTGCGGGCGGCGGTATTCATCACATTGCCCAGATAGGTCAGGGATGTTGCCGGGAAACGGTGGCGGGTGGGTTTCCACACATGTAACTCACGACGGTAAGTAATGCGGCGGGCGGCAGTCAGCTTGTCTATCGCCTGGCGACGCCAGTCGGCTATCACCGAGGCGGGTATGAACCAATTCTGCGACAGGTTGATTGCAATGGCGGGAGCTGTTGTTGCCGAGGGGCTGTCCGTGCCGCCGAGAGGCATGACTTCGAAAGGAGTATTCCCCAATTTGCCGAGTTGGGTGCGCAGGTTCTCCGATTGCGGAGTACGCGCAAGTTCTTTTGGATAGGGAAAAGACAAGGTTATGCGGTTGCCGTCTTCGTCCGCCGCAGTCAGGGCAAAGCCCGAAGGGGTATCTGCCAGCTCCCATTCAACGCCGATTTTACGTTCGGCGGACTTGCGGGCAAGGATGCGTTCAAATTCCTGGTCGAAATTGCGGAAAAGACGGGTGCGCGGTTTGATACGGGGCACATCGCCTGCCGGATACAGCTTGTTGCCATCCACCCGATTGATACGGAAACCTTGCAAACGGCCCTGTTCATCGAGAAAGCAGACACCGTCTCCGTTATGGAAAGGTTTCACTCCGGCAACGGTAAGGTAGTTGCCGCGCTGCTCTTTCATCGTACCCATCTCCTCGCCCAGGGACTTCGGTGTATCGAAAGAAGAGATTTCCCGGTCGCGGCCCTGCAGGAAGTAATGGGTGAAGCCGCGGCTGAAACTCTTGTCCAACCGGGGCGTGAAGTCGAAACGACAAGTACCCGAAGAAGCACGTACGTACTCCTTGCGACGGGCGAAAATAGCATCCAGCTTGCTGCGGTAGGCAGCCGTAACGTTCTTCACATAGGAAACGTCCTTCAACCGTCCTTCTATCTTGAGGGAAGAGGCGCCGGCATCCAACAGGTCTTCCAGCACTTCGCTTTGGTTCAGGTCTTTCAAGGAGAGCAGGTGCTTGTCGCGGACGATTGTTTTCCCGTCGGCATCTACCAGGCTGAACGGCAGGCGGCAGAACTGGGCACACTCTCCCCGGTTGGCGCTCCTGCCGAAACATGCCTGACTGACGTAGCACTGTCCGCTGTAGCTTACGCAAAGCGCACCGTGTACAAACACTTCCAAAGGCGTTTCCGGACAAGCTCGTGGATTCGGCGTATCTCCTGCAATGACAGCTCGCGTGCCAGCACTACCTGACGAAAGCTGCATCCGCCAGGAAACGTACTTTCTCCGGTGTACGGTTGTCCATCTGCGTACTGCCGTGCAGGGGGATGGGCGGCAGGTTCAGACGGGTAATTCCCATATCCTGCACTATCAGGCGTCTACACCGATGCGGTACAGTTCCCAAATCATCTTTTCCGTTTCGGCAAGCTCCTCTTCTTTCAGAATGGTATTGACCGTAACGTAAATGCGTACGTTGTACAAATGGGCATACGCCACCAAAGCGGCTATATCTTCCAAAGAATTGACCGCAGCCGCACGTGCGCCGAACTTCGGTGCGCCTATATATACCGCATCCGCACCATGATTGACTGCTTCAATACCGCACTCCAGATTCTTGGCGGGGGTCAATAGTTCTATTTTTCGTTGCTTCATCATATTTTTTTCACCACAGAAAGGGGCACAAAGCCCCACTGAGTTTTCGGAGTTCTTATTTAATTTCTTCAATATTGAACGGGGTTTCCTGATATACAAAGTAGTTCAGCCAGTTGGAGAACAGCAGGTTGGCATGCGCCCGCCACCGTACCGATACGCCTTTGTCCGGGTTGTCGTCCACATAGTAATTGCGGGGCATCTCAATAGGTAGTCCCTTAGCCAGGTCGCGGCGGTATTCCGTATCGAGCGTCAGGGGGGAGTATTCGGAATGACCGGTTACGAAAAACTCGCGCCCGTTACGTGCCATTACCATATAGACCCCTGCCTCTTCCGATTCCGAAAGCAGGGTCAGTCCGGGAACTTTCAGAATATCTTCCTTGCGGACTTCCGTGTGGCGGCTGTGGGGAACATAAAACACATCGTCAAAACCACGGAAAATGGGATACAAAGGCTGCAAGGTGCGATGTGCGAATATGCCGAACATTTTCGCGTCCAGCGGATACTTGGGCACACCGTAATGGTGGTAGAGTCCGGCTTGCGCCGCCCAGCAGATATAAAGCGTGGACGTAACGTGCGTACGCGCCCAATCGAATATTTCGGTTATCTCGTCCCAATAGGTCACTTCCTCAAAGTCCATCTGCTCCACAGGGGCTCCGGTAATAATCATACCGTCGTACTTCTCGTCACGCATCTTGTCGAAATCCGTATAGAAAGCTTTCATATGTTCTATCGGAGTATTCTTTGAGGTGTGGCTCTTGATTTTCATGAACGAAATCTCCACCTGCAACGGAGTATTGGAGAGCAGACGCACCAAATCAGTCTCCGTCGTAATCTTCAACGGCATCAGATTCAATATGACAATCCGCAGCGGACGGATGTCCTGCCGGGTGGCCCGTGAATTGTCAATGACGAATATGTTTTCCTCTTTCAGCAGCTCTATCGCGGGAAGTTTATCGGGTAAATTTAAAGGCATAAGCTCTGTTCTACGGTTTAACTAATTACTGTTTACGATTTTAGCGTGTAAAGTTAGATAAAAAATCAGAGCGGTATAAATAAATTGCGGAAGTTTTTGTTGAATTAAAGCAGGCAATACAAAATATTAATATACTTTTGCCCCGTGACTCTATAGATATATGTAAAGAGAAGAAAAAGCACCAAGCTATCAAGCGCGATAACTGACTAATAGAAATCTGAAAGCGTAAACTACTTTCTCATAACATTTGCGGTTCTGCCTAATCTGATATATCGACACGTAAGTTTTTAAGTACGAACCAAAGGCGAAGATGTTTTCGTCTTATAAAACTACTATAACATGAATATCATGAGAAACGCTTTCAAAAGGGCAAATTGTGTGTTATGCCTGCTCCTTGCCTTATCGGGTACATCTTGTATCAACAGGCTAAATGATGAAATCAAAGAGGGCAGCATCCTCATCTCCTTTTCCTTTGAAACAAGTAAAGCCGCTACCAAAGTAACTAAAAACACTTTCGACATAGGAGACAGAAGCGGTATCTTTGCCATGCTGACAGGCAATTCCCTGGACCAGCAACGATACATCGACAACCTGCTTCTGGAATGCAGCGACAACAGCAAACTGATATCCAAGAAAGAAGTTTATTATCCGGAAGGAGATGCCACGCTGGACTTCATCAGCTACTATCCGTATCAGGAGGAAAACGTGTCCAAAGGAAGCTCACTGCTGGACGTCACAGTACAAGCAGACCAGAACAAGACCGCCAATTACAGCTTATCCAACTTCATGACCGCCCGCATTGGAAACGTACCCAACAGCGAGAAAACCGTAAAGCTGGAATACAAGCACCGGTTTGCTAAAATAAAGTTAGTTCTTATACCCCAAGAAGGTGAAGATACGGACGAGATGCTCAAGGCCAACCCCAGAATCATAGCTACCGGTTTCAGGACACAAGCCGTATATGACCTGCAATCGGACAAGCTTTCCTCGGTTGACGATGCGAGCGAAACGGATATCATTCCTTTCGGCACATGGAAGAAAGAGGCTAATACGCTGTCCGGTAAGGAGCTTATTGTAATTCCGCAAACACACTCCGACGGCGGACAGGCTTTTACCCTGGAATGGAACGGAAAAATCTATACCTGCCCTCTCCCGTCGACACCATTGAGGAGGACACGGAACTGGAGATTTGCATCAACGCACTGCAAAGCACAAGTGCAACCCTCACCGGAGTTATCGCCAACATCAAGGAATGGGAGCTCAGCGAACAAGGAGAGAGCGAAAACCGGTACGAAATCACTGCCGTACACACAGCCTCGCTGTCATTCAGCACGTCTGATATCTACAGGATATACCATCAAGGAAAGCCCGTGGCAGAAGTATGCCGGGAGTATCTTTACACTACCCCCGCCGATGCTGTCGCTACTAAAGCGATTGTAGTCTATTCCGTACAGGACAATGAACAGACGGACTTGACAAATGGAATCGTTTTACAACTACCGGACAAAACCGCCACGACACATGGCGGTAAAGTAAGTTGGAATGAAGCGGACAACTCGCTGACCTACGTTAGCGGCCACTCCCGGCCTATCGAAAAATTCTACATAGACGAAAACAGAAAGATAGTAACGGAAAAGCCTGCCGCACCAGCATTGGCTATCAACGTCAGCAGCTACGTAATCAGAGATATACGGAACGGTATATTGCACACCTACCCCATCGTGAAAATAGGCGCACAATATTGGATGAAAGAGGATTTACAGACGGCCCATTATAATGACAGCAAGAGTATGCTCCTCAGAAAAGCTTTGGGAGATGGCGAGGGCTACCTCAAATGGGCGGGCACCGACTCCCATTTTTACAACGGCGAGGCCGTCCTTACCGGGAAATTGGCTCCGTTGGATTGGAGATTGCCAACAGAAAACGATTGGAACAGACTGAAAGAATACATAGGAGAGAATGCTTCCGCACTGAAAAAGACAGATACCTGGAGCTCGGATGTTTATTCCGCAACCAATGAAACCGGATTCTGCATTCAACCCGCAGGCTGCTGTTGGAAAGGGAAAACAAGACGGCCTTGGTAAACGCAAACTCATCGACCGCCTATTGGCTATATGACGGCACACAAAAGCAATTGGACAAAGTCGTAATGTTTGCGAACAGCAATAACGACATCGCCTTAAAGAACGCCGTCAAACCGGAAGGCAAAGATTATTATAATGCGTTTTCCATCCGTTGCATAAAAGAATAGCCTGCCAAAAAAGCATTTCTCATTTCTTTTTCGTATTTTTGTTCCCAATGTGCAGGATTGTGCAGGATTTTGCCAATTAGACAAAGACAACGGAAAAGAAATGAGAGTAATCGATCTGATAAACAGTAACGAAAAAAACAGCTTTTTCTTTTGAAATATTGCCCCCTCTGAAAGGTACAGGCATCGAAAAGTTGTACGAAACGATAGATACATTACGGGAGTTCGACCCTAAATACATCAATATCACCACACACCGCAGCGAGTACGTGTACAAGGACCTCGGCAACGGGCTGTTCCAGCGCAACCGTCTCCGTCGCCGTCCGGGAACCGTATCCGTAGCCGCAGCCATCCAGAATAAATACAACATAACGGTGGTGCCGCATATTCTTTGCAGCGGTTTCAGCCGTGAGGATACCGAATATGTATTGCTCGACCTGCAATTCCTGAACATCACAGACCTTTTGGTGTTACGCGGAGACAAGGCAAAACACGAATCGGTATTCACTCCCGAAAAAAACGGTTATCATCATGCCGTTGAATTGCAGGAACAGATTAACCAATTTAATAAGGGCATCTTTGTAGACGGCTCCGAGATGAAAGTCACCAATACTCCTTTCTCATACGGAGTGGCCTGTTATCCGGAGAAACACGAAGAAGCGCCCAACATCGATACGGACATTTATTGGCTGAAAAAGAAAATGGAAACCGGAGCGGAATATGCCGTTACCCAATTGTTCTATGACAACCGGAAATACTTCGATTTCGTAGAACGCGCCCGCAAAGCCGGAGTTACCATCCCCATTATACCGGGCATCAAGCCGTTCAAGAAGCTTTCGCAACTCAGCATGATACCCAAAACATTTAAAGTAGACCTGCCCGAAGAGCTGACAAACGAAATCTTGAAATGCAAGAATGATGCCGAAGCGCAACAGGTAGGTATCGAATGGTGCGTGCAGCAATGCAAGGAATTGATGAAACACCATATTCCCAGCATCCATTTCTATTCCATAGGTGCAGTGGACAGCATCAAGGAAGTAGCCAAACAGATTTATTAACCAAATACCGACGCCGTGTTTTTTAAAGATGTAATAGGCCAGGATACAGCCAAACAACAATTGATACAAGAGGTGCGGGAAGGACGTATTCCTCACGCGCAACTGTTCTGCGGACCGGCAGGAGTAGGCAAACTTCCGCTGGCTATGGCTTATGCCCGTTACATCTGCTGCCCGAACCGCACGGAGACCGATGCCTGCGGCACGTGTCCTTCGTGTGTGAAGTGAATAAACTGGTGCATCCGGACGTACACTTCGTATTCCCCATCGTGAAAAGCGCCAAAGGGAAGAAAGAAGTTTGCGATGACTACATAGCCGACTGGCGGCATCTTGTACTAAGCAATCCCTATTTCTCACTGAATCATTGGCTGGACGAAATGGGAGCGGAAAACGGACAAGCGATTATCTACGCAAAGGAAAGCGATGAAATCACCCGTAAACTCAGTTTGAAATCCAGCGAAGGCGGATACAAGGTAACCATTGTATGGCTGCCTGAAAAGCTGCACGAGTCTGCGCCAATAAATTGCTGAAACTGCTGGAAGAGCCGCCTGAGAAGACCATCTTCTTGTTGGTTTCCGAAGCACCCGAAATGATATTGTCTACCATACTCAGCCGTACACAACGTTTCAACATCCGCAAAATAGATGAGGCAAGCATGGCAAACGCGCTGCAACAAAAGTACGGCGTACAACCGGCGGACAGCCAGACCATAGCCCATCTGGCAAACGGAAACTTCATCAAGGCGTTGGAAACAATCCATCTGAATGAAGAGAATGAATTGTTTTTCAATCTGTTCGTCAGCCTGATGCGCCTCTCCTATCAACGGAAAATACGGGAAATGAAGCAATGGAGCGAACAACTGGCGGCTATGGGGCGCGAACGCCAAAAGAATTTTCTGGAATACTGCCAGCGCATGATACGGGAAAATTTCATCTATAACCTGCATCGGAAAGAGATGAACTACATGACCCTGCCCGAACAGAACTTCGCTACCCGGTTTGCCCCGTTTGTCAACGAACGGAATGTTATGGGTATTATGGATGAACTCAGCGAAGCGCAAGTACACATCGAGCAGAATGTGAATGCCCGTATGGTATTCTTTGATTTTTCACTGAAAATGATTGTTCTGTTAAAGCAATAGAAGAATCCTTTTCAACTAACATATAACATAGTAAATCATCAAAATAACAGATAGAATGATGGAATTTAAACTACATAACGGAAGCGGCGGTCTCTGCTGCAAAAGCTGCGGCAGGCAAGACAAGCAACTGAACACTTACGACTGGCTTGCCGACATCCCCGGCAATGCAGAGGAATCGGACATGGTGGAAGTTCAGTTCAAAAATACCCGCAAGGGGTATTTCCGCAACAGCAACAAAATTCCTTTGGAAAAAGGCGATATAGTAGCGTGGAAGCTACTCCCGGACATGATATAGGCGTAGTAACCCTTACCGGGCGACTTGTACCGCTACAGATGCGTAAGGCAAATATCAAGTCGGAAGCGGACATCAAGCGCATCTACCGCAAAGCCAAACCGGTGGATATGGACAAGTATAACGAGGCGAAAGCGCGTGAGCACAGCACGATGATACGTGCCCGCCAGATCGCTCTTGACCTCAACCTCAATATGAAAATCGGGGATGTGGAATATCAGGGAGACGGCAACAAAGCAATCTTCTACTACATTGCCGATGAACGCGTAGACTTCCGCCAACTGATTAAGGTGCTTGCCGACGCTTTCCATGTACGCATCGAAATGAAGCAGATCGGTGCACGTCAGGAAGCCGGCCGTATCGGCGGCATCGGACCTTGCGGCCGCGAGTTGTGTTGCGCTACTTGGATGACATCGTTCGTTTCCGTTTCGACCAGCGCCGCCCGCTACCAGGATATTTCACTGAACCCGCAAAAGCTTGCCGGACAATGCGCCAAACTGAAATGCTGCCTCAACTACGAAGTGGACTGTTACGTAGAAGCGCAAAAACGCCTGCCTTCCAAAGAAATCGAATTGGAAACCAAAGACGGCGTATTCTATTTCTTCAAAGCCGACATTCTCAGCAACCAGATAACTTACTCCACCGACAAGAGTATCCCTGCCAATCTGGTTACTATCAGTGGAAGACGCGCCTTTGAAGTTATCGGCCTGAATAAAAGGGGCATCAAACCGGAGAGCCTGTTGGAAGAAACACATCGCACCGAACCCAAGAAACCGGTAGACCTGCTGGAGCAGGAAAGCCTGACCCGCTTCGACCGTAACCGCAAGAACAAGAACAGCGGAGACGGCAACAATGGAAACGGTAATGGAAATAACGGCGGCAACCGGAATAAAAAGAAGAAAAAGACTCCCAATAACCGACCGCAAGGCGGAGAACAGTCTGCCGCTCCGCAACAACAAGAGCAGCCCAGACAGCAGGGAGACGAAAAACGGCCGCAAGGAAATGAAAGACGTTCACAACGGAATAGCAACAACCGTAAACGTCCTCACAACAACAAGCCCAAACCTCAGGGAGATAAACCTGCTCAAAATGACAAGCCTGCTCAAGAATAAGATAAAGACTCTGAGATATATCATACTGCTGTTTATCGTAAGCGCATTAGGCGCTTGCGATAAACAGACTGTATATCATGCATTCCAATCCATTCCGCAAGAGGGTTGGAAACGACAGGACACACTCCTTTTCAATGTCGCTGTGCCCGATTCGCAAACTTACTACAACTGATAGTAGAAATTAGAAACCGCAGCACTTACCCTTACCAAAACATCAACTTATCCATCTGCTATGACAGTCCGGAATTGAAAAAGCTACAGACAGATACATTGACAGCCGTCTTAGCCGATAAAGAAGGCATATGGAAAGGAGATGGCTGGGGCGGTTTATACCAGTCTGAATTTCCCGCAGGAAACATCAAGATAGGGAAACCCGGTGAATACCTTTTCAAAGTAGCTTATACATTACCCGACAGCTCCTGCCCGGCATCAATGATGTGGGAATCAAATTACAACGATAATATTATACCAACCTTCTATTTCTCCCCGCATCAATACGCAGGAATATAAACAGCAGTATCGTAAAGCCCCATAACGAAGACCCCCATAGCTGAAGAAAGGCAACGGAATACCGATAACAGGCGTCAATCCGAGTACCATCCGATGTTTATGAAAAGATGAAACAGGAAAATACTCAGCACCGAATACCCGTATACCCTGCCAAATGCGGACTGCTGCCGCTCTGCCAACGCTATCAGACGAAGTATCAAAGTCAGGAACAAGAGTAATACAGCCGTCGAACCGATAAAGCCTTCTTCTTCGCCTACGGTACAGAATATGAAATCCGTGTCCTGTTCGGGAACATATTTAAGTTTGGTCTGTGTACCGTTCAAAAAGCCTTTCCCGGTCAGGCCGCCCGAACCGATAGCAATCTTCGATTGATTTACGTTATATCCCGCTCCTGCCAAGTCCTCTTCCATGCCCAACAGAACCTTAATGCGAATCTGCTGGTGAGGTTCCAATACTTTATTGAAAAAATAGTCGCTGGAGTAGAGAAAACCTATCGACCTATGGCAAACAAACCAATAAGAAAATAACTCCAATGGCGTTCACTCAAAGCAAGGAAGAATAAATAACATGTTACAACCACACACAATCCCCATTGCACCCATACCAGATTAAAAGGGGTTATATATTCCGAAACCAGATAAGCGACAAGCAATACGATAAAAGAACCGACGATGATATTCCGAACCGGCTCCCATTTCTTCTTATATACCATACCATTCCACCGGCAAAGAGCAAAAATCATCGACAGTACCACAAACTCTCCGATAGGTGTTGGAGTATCTGCAATAAAGACTTGATCAAAACGGATACCCACCACAAAATATACCACAGCGCAAATACCGGAGAAAAGCACTACTCCGGGCATACCTTCACGATAAAGCATCAGGAAGAAAGCCATATAAACCAATGCAGACCCCGTTTCCCGCTGAAGAATAATCAGCGTCATCGGCAGAAGAATAAGGAAAGCCAGCATCAACGCGCTCTTCCAGCTTTTTATAGTGAACGAATAGGCGCTCATATACTTGGCCAACGCCAATGCCGTGGCAAACTTGGCAAATTCAGCCGGTTGTAGACTGACAGGCCCCAAAATCAGCCAAGACCGTGAGCCTTTGGTATCAGGAGCGATAAAAATAGTGACAACCAACAAGAGAATAAGTCCTATATATATAATGTAAGAGAACATATCATAAAGCGTATCTTCCAGCATCAGCAGAATAAATCCCAACCCGAATGAGCAGACAATCCACATGAACTGCTTGCCGGCACGGGTAGAGAAATCAAGAAAATCACGGTCACCATAGTCGTAACTTGCCCCGCAAATACTGAACCAGCCGAATACAATCAACATCAGGTAGATTATAATCGTCACCCAATCCAATGATTTCCATATACTGTCTCTTCTTACCATTTATACTGCTACTGTTTGACTGTTTATTACCTTTCTTCGTCTCCGTACAGAATTACGCGGTTGCTGAATTCCTCCGCACGTATCTCATTCTCCGGCGATAACTTGCCATGCAAGTACTGATCCATCATCATCGCACCGATAGGGACGCCGTAGGTTGCACCAAAACCGCCATTTTCCACATACACCGCAATAGCATCTTAGGATCATTCATCGGAGCGAATCCCATGAACACCGAATGGTCTTTACCGCGATTTTGTGCCGTACCGGTTTTGCCGCATGCCTCTACACCCGGCAGGATTGTGCCGACCATACGGCAGGTTGCACTACCCGTACTACCTGTAACAGCGGCACGCATCCCCTCCACAACTTCATCGTAATATTCCCGGTCGATTGACGTGACACGGGGGGTACGTAGATACTGTCCAATTCATTATCCTGTATCTCCTTTACAACATGCGGAGTAATGAAATGCCCCCGGTTGGCAATGGTTGCACCCAAATTGGCTATCTGCAACGGGGTCGCAAGAATTTCTCCCTGTCCGATAGCGATACTGATTACCGTAAGTCCGTTCCAAGAGCCCCGATATGCTTTATCATAAAACTTGGCGTTAGGAATCAAGCCGCGCTGCTCTCCGGGAAGGTCGGTACCAAGCGATAGCCAAATCCCTGCGACACCATATGGTCTTTCCATACGGTAATGGCATTTTGCGGAGAACCGTACTTCTTGTCGCTGAACATACGGAACAGCCCCCAACAAAAATAAGAGTTGCACGAAGTGGCTATTGCCGGAACCAAAGGCAAAGGAGAACCGTGCCCGTGACAGCCTACATGCAAACTTCCATAGTTGAAACCGTGTGCACAAGGGAAAGTAGGATAATCTTCATGGATTATTCCTTCCTGCAAAAATGTCAATGCCTGCGCAGTCTTGAAAGTAGAGCCCGGCGGATACGCTCCCATGATTGCGCGGTTCAAGAGAGGTTTCCGCTTATCTCTTTGCAACATCCGGTGGTTCTTTCCACGCTGACGTCCAATCATCAAGTGAGGATCGAAAGTGGGAGAAGAAACCATACAGAGTATCTCTCCCGTAGCCGGTTCAATGGCTACGATAGCTCCGATTTTATGCTGCAACAAACGCTCACCTAACCTCTGCAACTCAATATCGATACCTAAAGTCAGGTTCTTACCGGGCACAGAGGGACGGTCGAGCTTCCCATCCATATAATGCCCCTGAATACGTCCATGGGCATCACGAAGCAGAATCTCCACCCCTTTTTCGCCACGAAGATACTTTTCATAAGATTTCTCGATACCTTGCTTGCCTATATAATCCCCGCGGATATAATAATTATCCGCCTCAATATCTTTCTTTGACACTTCACCTATATCCCCCAACGCATGTCCGGCAGCATCGTAAGTATATTGCCGGATAGTACGCCGCTGGATGTAGAAACCGGGAAACTTGAATAGTTTCTCCTGAAACACACCGCACTCTTCTGCCGAGAGTTGTGTCATAAACACCTGATGCGTATATTTGGAATAACCGGGATTCATCCAACGGTTCTTTACATCCTTCATCCGCTTCTGGAACTGCTCGAACGTGATGTTCAACGCACGGCATAAATCCAACGTATCGAGCTGCGTCACTTCACGAGGCACAAACGTGATATCGTATGCCGGCTGGTTAAAAACCAGCAGTTTACCGTTACGGTCATAGATAGCTCCACGCGAAGGATATTGAATCTTATTCAAAAAGGCATTGCTGTCCGCATTCTTCTTGTAATCATCCGTCATGATTTGCAAGTCGAACAGACGAATCACGTAGATAAGGACAATGACGACAGCCGCCATGCCTATCACATATTTTCGTTTCTCCAGCGTATAATCCTTCATTCAATCACAACATATGAGTTATAAATACAAGTAACATAACTTGCAACCTCTTTTTACTTCTTCCGTATGCCCTCTACTGCCATTATACAAGCTACAGTCAGCAAAGTGCTTGTTACAATTCTCAGCAATAACGCACCTATGTGGGCAAAAGAAAAGAATTCAAGAGTAAGCAACATCCCGTGATGTACCAAGACACTGGCAACCAAATATTTCAAAAAAGGAGAGATTCCCATTGTACGGACTGCCGGAACCAATGTATCCAGCGTATCGCGAGGCACGAACAAGCGTAAGAATGTAGGGCGCAAAAAGGCTAAAAGCACCGTAGCTGCCGCATTCATTCCCGGAGTATCGGAAAACACGTCAATGGTAAGCCCGAAAAAGAAAGGCCCACAACATCAGTCATTCCGGGAAGTGCCGGAATTGAACTTCAAAATAAAATAAATATAGAGAAAAGGCGTAGCATATCCGGCTATATGCACATTATTCAGAATTAGCACCTGAAGAAGCACCAACCCGATAAACCAACCGATTCTATGTATATAGGTAATTATCATTATTTCACAGCCTTATTTTCCAGTTCTTTCTGTTCCTGCTGACCGTTCCGGGCTATCACCCGCACATCACTCACCTTGCCGAAATCGGTAGCCAACTTGATTTTCAGCAAATAAGACAATCCGTCGTGCGAGTCGGACATATCATCGACTGTTCCTACCATGATTCCTTCAGGGAATACGGTAGAGAAGCCGCTTGTCACCACCGTATCACCCAGATTAAACTCTGCATGACGAGGCAAATCTTTCAGATACGCATAACGGGAATCTCCATGCTCCCACTTCAGATAACCAAAGTAGTCACTTCCGACAATCTTGCAACTAATATTTGACTTGCTGTTCAATACCGAAATCACGAGTGAATACGAAGAGGAGGTTTCATAGACAATGCCCACTATTCCGTTTTCCCGTCCACCACTCCCATTTCGGGACGGATGCCGGAAGAAAGAACCCTGATCGAGCGTTATATAATTATCCGCCTGATTCAGACTGTTCTTAATGACGTGTGCCTTGAACAACCGATAATCTGTCAGAGGTATCTCCCTGATGCTGTTTACAGTGGCCGAATCAACCTGATGCTCCCGCAACGCCTTTTCCAGATTAGTGATCTGCTGTTCGAGCGCCATATTACGATCCAGCAAGTCTGCGTTGACCGATTTGAGATGGAAATAAGAGCTTATTCCTCCCGAAACTTCATAAACTGCCCCCACAACGACATTGGCAGATGTAAAGAAAGTACTCTGCTGGTAGTTGTTGAACCGAAATAACAAAACAAAACTGGCTACCTCTAATACGATGAAGAGGAACCAGTAATTGTATTTCAAAAGGAAGTTTATTAAATTCCGCATGAATAATGATCCGTATTATTTATCTCATCAAGAAAGAGAAACGGTCTACATTCTTTAATGCCACACCCGTACCTTTGGCTACTGCGTGCAAAGGATCTTCAGCAATGTGGAAAGGTATGTTAATTTTATCTGTCAAACGCTTGTCCAGTCCGCGAAGCAATGCACCACCACCGGCAAGATAAATGCCGTTGTGTACAATATCCGCATACAGTTCGGGCGGCGTATTTTCCAATGCACTCAGGATGGCTGTTTCAACCTTGGAGATGGATTTCTCCAGACAGTGAGCCACTTCCTGATAACATACGGGCAACTTCCATCGGAAGAGCTGTAATACGGTTTCGGTCCATGAACGATGTAATCTTCCGGAGCGTCA